>Ga0164318_10000494_pt1 | contig 30371 bp, 18 predicted proteins | sample GuaBasSedimGuay9_FD_113734 | JGI IMG/M metagenome (GOLD analysis project Ga0164318, IMG submission 113734) | Subseafloor sediment microbial communities from Guaymas Basin, Gulf of California, Mexico - Guay9, Core 4571-4, 0-3 cm | ecosystem: Environmental > Aquatic > Marine > Hydrothermal vents...
GTTTCGTCTAAGCGGACAATTTCTGAACTGATGCTGTCGTCATGTTGTATGGCAACAAACAAATCGGACATTTGTCCACCGGTCCAATTGTCGATATCTTTTTCTTTTCCGGTTGCCCCTATTCTATTCGAGGTAAAAATAATGCTACTTGCCGCTGCATTCCCATAAATAGCAGCAAATTCATCGGCTGCTGTGTTGAGCTCCTGAAGGTTAGATACTACAAATCTTTCATCAAAAACAAGTTTGGTTTGTGCCAGTTTGCACGATTGAAGAGAAGAATCAGCCAAAGCATCACCAGGAACTTTGTACAGAAACTTTCTATACATACTTATTGCTTCATCATATTTCCCCAATTCCTGAAGGATGTTTGCGTAATGAAAAAATATGTTTGGTTCCAGATCGGTGTATTTATTCGCGATGAGTGTTATGTAAGTTTCCTCGGCCTTTGGCAGATTTCTAGTCATGTCGTAACATTCGGCCAATCGATAAATAACCTCATTGCGTGCGGTGTCGCTGCCTTTAAAGTTTTTCAATCCTTTTTGGTAATGCACAATTGCTGTCAAATACTGCCGATCATTCAATGCATCATTTCCTTTTATCACATGCCTTTGCTGGGCCAACAATGTTAGCTGCAACAATAAAACGAAAACAATCAGCATGGACTTCTTCATTCTTTTCTATTCCTTAATCAGTTTTGTTGTAATTGTTTGTACACCATCATCAGCCTTCAAAATATAAGTGCCGGATTTAAGTGATGAAGCATCAATATTTACCAGTTCTTTTTCTGTTTTCCACGACTTAATAGTATGCCCTGCCATATTTAAAATGCTTATTTGAATTGTTCCTGACAATCTTCCCTTCAAGTCGAATACGCTCGTGCTTCTGACAGGATTAGGTGTTAAGTCGATCAAATCGCGAAAGAGATGAACACTTCCTTGCCTGAGGTAATCTACAGAATCGTAAGCTGTGGCATTCAATACATAAAAATATACAGCATCCGGTGCATCTTTTCCGGACTTATTTGTTCCATCCCATCGGCCATCAATTGTATCAATCTTGTGCATCAGCTTTCCCCAACGGTCAAAAATCTCCATTTCCAAAATTTCAATTCCATTGGTTGTTGCTCCGAAAGTGTCGTTATAACTATCGTTATTGGGTGTAAACGCATTGGGTATTGAGATGAGCACATCTACATCAACCCAGATATGAGCCGTATCGGTATTGGTACAATAATATGGCGGGCCACCATCGGCAAGTACTGTAATAATATTTAAGCCGGGTTTTATCAGAATAATTTCTGAAGAATCGCCTGTGTAATATAATGATTCCTGATAATACCATTGGAAGGTTGCTCCTTCTTCACTTTCTGCATACAGATCAACATCGAGAGGTGCTAAACCGGAGTAGGGATCGGCAAATACTTCAACCGGAAGTGGGTGTTCAACACCAATTGTAATTGTATCGTAATCAATACATCCAGCGGCATCAACAGCCCTTACCGGATAGTCTCCGGCGCAAAGGTCTGTTATAAAATAATCACTTATTTCATTGTCGCCCCAATATACTTTTATAGGCTCGGCTCCCCCTACAACATTCAGATTAACAGCACCATTACAATCCTCGGGGCAGAAAACTTCAACAACCTGAGATTCAAAATGTACACCTTCAAAATCAACCAGCACATCTTTAGTAATATCGTTATAACAACCCGCATCGCTGTATGCACGCATGTTTACCGGGAAATTTCCCATTGTTGGGAATTCGTGGGTTATCTGTTGGCCGTAAGCTGTATCTTCTGGTGGGAGAAGCCATTCATAAAAATCAATATAATAAGGTGCGACAACAGAAGCTTCGCCATCGAAGCGCACCTCACGTCCGGTACATTCATTGTCAAAAGTAAAATCAACTTCAGGGGATGGTTTTGAATAACGCCACACTTTCAGGGTATCGTTATTCAGGTTATCATCGAGTGTACTAATAAGCCATATCACGAAAAAGTAGTCGCCATCAGCAGTAATATCTACATAATCATCGAAAGTAAAAACAATATCGTTGTAAAAAGTACCTTGAATAAGTCCTTCATGAACCGGCCCTCCATTTACTGTATAAGCCAGTCTGAGATCGGTAAATGGCAAATCGCCATACTGTCTGACCAAAACGGTTACACTGTCGGGTTGAAGGTGGGTACAATTTAAGGTGGGGCTGATTAATTGCGAAATGCCATAATCGAGCATAAATTCTACACAACCCATATCGGGTGCCTGGTCGTTTCGTATGATGCCATTGATGTCATAATATATCCCACTGATTGGAATTCCGGCTCCATTAATATCTCTTTGCATGGGCAATGGATTTGTATTACTTACAAAGAATGGATTTACATTCTTTGAATTTGCATCGCCATTAATTGCCTCTCCCCATTCTAACAGGCTGGTATAAGCTACACCATCATAATAACCAATATAATCCCAGTCGCTGTCGTAGTTGTTATAATCCCAATCATAAGTAGAAGGATCGCTTTCAAGAAATACCGGAATATTACCTTTGGAGCAGTAAAAAATATTGTTCTTCACTGTGAGCTTTGTTGACGAACCTTCGATACGCAATGCATTGGAAGCAAGGTCTTCATTCAGTATATTCATACTGTTAAAAACAAATTGTGAATTGGTAATTTGAAAAAGGAATATTCCCCTTGATAAAACTTCGCCGGTAGTCTGGGCATAATTATTGGCAATAACAATGCTGTCGCAACTTGAAATTGTTATTGCAGTTCCATTATATACCCCCGTTACCCTGTTTCCGATTACTTCGCGAATACCTTTTCCCTCGATTTGAGCAAAACCACCTTCTTCGATATTGTTAAAGGTAACAAATACGCCTTCGCCATCTTTGTCTTTTGAATTGATCGAAATTTCCCCGGATCTCAGGTAATTGTTGTCAATAACAAAGTCGGAAAGGTTTGGCTTAAAACCAATGTGCCCTATTGATGTTCCCTGTATGATGTTGTTAGCAACAACACAATGGCTAAAAGTCCCATATCCTATAATATCGCCCCCATTTGTGAACATATTATTTGAAACTTCCATATATTCTACAACTGCATTACTAAAATTTATTTTTCCAGGATTGTTACCATCATTAGCAAAGTGGTTGTTCTTTATAATTATATCTGATACCAGGCCTGACATATAAAAATAATAGCCACTTCCCGAAGTGAAACCCAGCTTCTTAAAGCGGAGGTGAGAAGCACCATCAATTTTAAAAATTCGGTTACCACCACCGGCCTGGGATGAAATACGAACGGAAGTGCTGTCGCCATTTTCGCTCATAAAGGTTACACTATTAACGTTTGACGATCCGGGAATTGGGGGGATAATAACATTTACAGTATAATCGCCGGGGCGGATAAAAAACCTGACGGCACAAGAAACCCCTGACTTATTCAGCTTATCAACGGCATCAGAAATGGTTTCAAAGTCCGGATTGTTTCCGCCAATTGTGTAGCTGCCACATAAGGGTGACGAAAGCAATATGGCAGAAGTATCGTTATATCTATTACACTCAGTTTGGTTATTGGGCTTTTCTGTCCAGGCCTTTAAATTGTACGCCTGATCCTGAATATCGTAACTTCCAATGGTGATTTCGCTATTCCCATAAACAGCCAGGTTTCCTGTCCAGTTAAAAGGCGTTTGCATCTGATCGTTAACAGACCAATGTACTTCCACACTACTCAATGCTGTTGTTCCCTGATTTTGCAACAGTACTTTTACATCCTGCACACCTGTTTCCGGTGGGCTTTTTGGAGCCGTTATTTTATCAACTCCTGCATCAGGGCTACACGGATTGTATTCTTTTGCACCAATATCAGGTGACGAACCTCTTGGCGTACCATCAATATCAATTGAAACACCGCTTATACTAGTTCCTCTGTTATTCAATAAAATATGGTTGATGGAAGGATCGTCGTCAGCTGTAAAAATTGGATCAATATTTTGTCCGTTTACTTCACCACCAATCGCTTGTTTCCATAGGTTGAAGTCGGTATATGTAGTATCGTTGTAATATCCCAAATAGTTGTTTATGCAGAAATAATTGTTGTAATCCATGGTCAGGGATAGTACTTTCTCTTCAAAATACACAGGAATACTTCCCCCCGGATTACTAAAAATATTGTTTTTGACAGTGATGTTTTTTACTGCACTACCAACAAACAATGCATGCGATGTTTGCTCTGCGTTCAACACATTCATTGAATTAAATACCAAGCTTGCATTTTTTGTAAAATCAAGGGAAATTCCATGCGACTGACCCGACCCAAAAGTTTGCAAAAAGTTATTGGCAATTAAAACATCGTCACAATTATAAAAATAAAGCCCGATACCATTTTCAATGGCTGTTATCCTGTTTCCAATTACTTCCCGCACACCATTCCCAATAATATTTACAAACTTACCCGAGCCTGTTTTGATTGTATTGTACCTCAAATAAACACTTTCGGGTGCCTGGGTAGTAAATACACTAATCCGGCCCTTGTCGAAATAATTGCTGTCGACGGTGACATTATACAGGTAACTATTTAAAACGATTGATCCCCATTGCGATTCGTTGTAAAAGAAATTGGCATTAAACTTACAATTTGTAAATTGTCCGTTTCCATAAATTCGTCCACCAAAGGGAAAAACATTGTTTCTGATTTCGACATCGGTAGCAGTAACTCCGAAGAGTTTTACCGTATTTGAGTAACTGGCGTTGGTTTCGAACCAGCAATTACTGATGATTATGTCAGACACAATGCCGACAATGTAAATTGGGTTTACATTTCCTGTCATAAATCCTAAGCTGAGGAAACGGATATGGGCTGCCCTGTCAAATTCAAAAGTATAATCATAATCTTCATTAAGCGAGCCAATACGCACCGAGGTACTGTCGCCGGATTCACTCGTAAAAGTTACTGTATTCTCAAGGCTTGTACCTGTAATCGGCAGAATTGTCTCATTTAAAACATACTCGCCCGGGCGGATTAAAAACCTTACAGCGCAAGAAACACCCGAAGTATTCAAGGCGACAATTGCATCCCCAATAGTTTCAAAATCAGGATTTTCACCACCAATTGTATAATCGCCACACAAGGCTGGAGAAAAGAAAGAAGTGGTTGTATCGTTGGCATTGTTACATTCTTGCACGCCATTAGGCAGTTCTGTCCAGGAAACCAATGTTTGCGACTCATCTAAAAATAAATAATTACCAAGCGTAACTTCCTCATTACCGTATTCCGAAATATTTCCTGACCAGTTAAATGAAGACTGGACTTCCCCATTTACTGTCCAATGTATTTGGGCGCTCGTTAAAGTGTTTGTTCCCTGATTTTGCAATAAAACTTTCACTTCCTGAGTGCCGGGTTCAATGGGGTTTTGTGGGGATATAATCTTGTCAACACCAGCATCTGGGCTGCAAGGGTTGTATTCCATCGCACCAATATCAGGAGGATTACCTCTGGCTGTACCATTTATATCAAACGAAACATCGCCAATGTCGAGTCCTGTATTGTTCAATAAAATATGGTTGATAGCCGGTTTGTTTGCTGCCGAAAAGTAAGGGTTAACTTGTTGCGCATTTGCTTCTCCATTTACTGCCGTCTGCCAGGCGCTTAAATCAGAATATGTTATCCCATTGTGGTAGCCGACAAAAAAATCGGAACTGTAATAATTATTGTAATCCAGACTGAGTGTTGGTGGATTATCAAGAATAAATACGGGAATATTTCCTGCAGGATTCGAAAAAATATTATTTTCAACAATAAGATTATTCGGAGATACACCAATATAGATTGCATGAGAGGCAGGGCCCTCGGATTGAATATTCATTGAATTAAAAACAATGCTGGAATTACTGAACTCGTTGGCATAAATGCCAATTGCAGATTTTACACCAATTGTTTGGATAAAATTGTTCGCGACAAGTACTTCTTTACAATTGTTCAAGTGAATTCCTGTACCTTCTTCTACACCGGTAATTCGATTTGCAATAACTTCACTGATACCTGGGCCATAAAAGTCGAATACCCGCTCCGAAGACGATTCAATTGTATTATACCTGATTTTCACGTTCGCTGAACCAAATGGTGTAGCGACATTAATACGGCCGGTTTCAAAAGAATTGCTGTCGATGGCCACATCGATCATTTTGCTGCCCAATGTTAAATGACCACCCACAATAGTTCCAAAAAACACATTGTTGGAAATTCCAATATGCTTAAGTTCGCCATCTATAGAAATAACTCCACCACCTCCAATAAACTGGTTGTGCTTTAAATAAAAATGGGAAGCAGTAGTTTCATCAAAAACAATAGAACTGAAGAAAGAGCTGATATTTTTAAAAGAGTTGTGGCTGAGGATTACATCATCAACAATACCCGTAAATTTAAAATATTTCACATCGTTTGATTCGAAACCCAGGTGTTCAAAACGCCAGTGGGATGATCCTGCCAGTTGAAAAATGTAATCGTACACATCACTTGCCGATCTTATAATTACCGAACTGCTGTCTTCACTTTCACTGGTAAAAGTAATGGTGCTGGATTCTGAGGTTCCCTGGATTGGCGGAATTGCTTCGTTAATAGTGTACTCACCCGGACGAATCAAAAACCTGACAGCACAATAAATACCAGCAGTTTTAAGCGTATTAATTGCTTCCGGGATTGATTCAAAATCAGGATTGCTGCCACCAATGGTATAGTCGCCACAAAGTGTTGGCATGATAATTCGGGAGATGGTATCGTTATAAGGATTGGGGTCTTCAATGCCATTGGGATAACTTTGCCAGATAACAAGGTCGGTCGGTTGCTCGGTAAAAGGATAAGTTCCCAATAAAATATTTTCTTCCATTCCCCCAAAATCAATATTCCCACTCCAGGCATAATCAGGTTGTAAAATACCATCTACCGACCATGAAATTGTGCTGGAAGTTAATTGTTGATAACCATAATTACCGAGGGTAACCCGTACTTCTAAATTGCCCGGACTAATGGGTGGAATCGGGCTGTCCAGTTTTACCAATCCCCCATCATAGGGCAAGGGCGCCACTATTCTGATGTTATCTACGGCCCAGAATCCCTGGCTATTACCTTCCCAAATAAACCTCAATCGCGCAGAAGCCACATCGCCAACAACAGCTGAAATGTCAACAATTTCGGAAGTAGGATTGGTTGTTGAATTGTTATATCTTATTACTTCTGACCAAGTATTTCCGTCAAAAGCTTCAACGATTGCCTTTGATCCACTGCCAGCAAGATAAGTATGATCAAATTCAAGTAAAATGGAATTGCTAATAGATGCGTCAAAGAAAGGTGTTTCCAATACCACTTTTTCCGGAAGTCCGTTATTAGAAACCGAGTCAGCATCGAAAATTGCAAAAGGTGTGGTTATGGGATAGTTAACTGCCCGGCTGCCCGGATTATCAAAATGCCATAAATCTGTATCTTCTCCTTCGATAGTCGTATTTTGCCAAGCGGAGGGAGGAGTGGTTCCTTCTGCGGTAACAAAATCTTCATTTAAAATATAGGTTTGTCCCCACAAAAATGATTGTAGAATCAAGACCAAAAAGAGTAGAAAATACCGTTTCAAAATTTGCTTGTTTTGTTCGGATCAACTATATGAAATAGTGCTACAAATATATCAATTCCGGTGAGCGGACCTTGAAAATGTGCCCGAATTTTTTCCAACGGATTTAAACAATTTCTTCTTTAACGAATCTCTGTCAAAAAGGTTGCCGGGAAAACACAATGAATTTTAACCATTTCTAAATTTAGGGGCTTCTTTAAAACCTGAATACGAATACTGGATTTTTGATATATCAGCCAGACTCTTCCAGGTTCTGTGAACGCTGGAAGGTTGTGCGACATTAACTTCTCTCAATGCAAAATATTAAAAACAAGCTCCTTAAATGGCCCGTAGCTTTGCGCATCGGTGCTACCAAGTCCTTTGCTTTTCAAATCGAGTTGACGAATTTCAGCAATGATGGATTTGATTTTTTGTTCAGAAAAACTTCGGGCTGCCCTTTGATAATCTTGTACAAAAAAAGGATTGATTCCTAGTACAGAGGCAATCGTATTTTGGTTGCCGCCTTTTAGTTGGTGGTATAAAAACACCTTCATAAAATAATTGTGGAGCACAACAGTTAGCATTTGCAAGGGATGTTCTTTTGGGTTGGCTTCGAAATGCTGAACAATTCGTTGTGCTTTAAACGCATCTCTGGCTGCCAGCGCATTCTGTAATTCGAAAACGTTAAAGTCTTTGCTGATACCGATGTGTAATTCTATTTCATCTTCCGTAATCAACGATCCTTTTTCCAGATTTATGGCCAGCTTTTCGAGTTCATTATTAATTTTCCCGAGATCGGCACCAAGGTATTCGGCAAGCATACGCGATGCATGTGGACTAATGGAAAAACCCAACAAGCGTACCGATTTCTCAATCCAGGCAGGAATTTTATTTTCGTAAAGCCGTTTTGATTCATACAGAATAACGTTTTTCGATGTTTTCATCTTTTTATAAAACGTTTTCCGCTTGTCGATTTTCTTGTATTTGAAATTTATGACGAGGATGGTTGAATTCAACGGAGAAGCTAAATAGGGTTCCAGCCCCCCAATCTCTTTAATATCTTGCGCTTCTTTTACAACAACCAATTGGTAATTTCCCATCATGGGAAAGCGTTTCGACAAATCGATGATGTCTTTTGTTGTTACATCGCGGCCATAAACAATGTTCTGGTTGAATTCTTTTACTGATTCATCCAAGGCGTTTTCTTCGATGTAATCTGTTAACTGATCAATAAAATAAGGCTCTTCTCCGAAGAAAAAATATATCGGGTAGAAAATTTTATTGTGAATGTCCTTGATAATATTTTCGAAAGTCAGCACTAAAATTTCAGGTGTTTAACGGTTAAACCTTTATTGATTAATTGCTTCAAGGATTCGATACCAATTTTTAGATGATCCTCTACAAACTGCTCATCTACTTTTTTATCGCTTTCCATTGTTTTCACGCCTTCGGGAATCATGGGCTGATCGGATACCAACAACAATGCGCCTGTTGGTATTTCGTTAATGAAACCTACCGTGAAAATAGTAGCTGTTTCCATATCGATGGCCATGCTTCGTGTTTTTCGTAGGTATTTTTTGAATTTCTCATCGTGCTCCCAAACGCGTCGGTTGGTTGTAAAAACGGTACCTGTCCAATAATCCCTTCCAAAATCGCGAATGGTGGTTGAAATGGCTTTTTGCAAACTAAAAGCAGGAAGGGCCGGCACCTTGGCAGGAAGGTAGTCATCAGAAGTACCTTCGCCCCGGATGGCTGCAATGGGTAGAATCAGGTCCCCGACTTCGTTTTTCTTTTTCAATCCGCCACATTTTCCCAAAAACAAAACCGCATGCGGATTAATGCCGCTAACAAGATCCATAATTGTCGCCGCATTGGCACTGCCAATTCCAAAATTAATGATTGTTATTTCCCCGGCTGTGGCACAGGGCATGGGGCCATTTTCACCCATAACCTCAACTTCGTGCCACTTTGCAAACATCTCTAAATAACGGTTAAAATTCGTCAGTAAAATATATTTTCCAAAATTCACAAGCGGCATTCCGGTATATCGGGGCAGCCAGTTTTCGACGATTTCCTTTTTGTTTTTCATCCTTTTTATTTATTACAAAAATAGGTTTTTTAATTATTTGCATTAGCCCATAGTTTCAAGAAATATCACATTAGGTATTTTCAAAAAACCTTTACATTTATAAAATGAAACTTTTATTAAGTGCACTGTTTCTCTTTGGGTTTTTTAGTATCCACTTTGGTTGTATAAAAAGCCCGACCGCAAGCTATTTTCTTAGTGATGAAATGAAAAATTAAAATCCATTTAGCGGAGGCGAGAAGCTGCACTTTATAACTGACAATGCTGTACAGTATGTATTTAATGGTGGCGAAAGAAGAAACGTAATACACGAAATATCGAATGGATCTGATGGTGGTTATTATTTATTTGAAATTGACAAAATGAGCTTTAGTGCGGGTAGTAATTATGGTTTTTATTATAATATGCAGCACGTAAGCCGCCGTTATCCGATATTTCAAATAGATTTTTCTTGCAATGGCAAAGGGATGGCAGCCAATTTTGATATGCCAATAAGCAAAGAAAACACGCAAACAGTTGACAGCATTTTTATTATGGGCCAATGGCAGTATGACGTTTTTGTTTATATAAGGGAGAAAGATGACGGAACTGACAAAATATATTATTCTACAGATTTCGGAGTGCTTAAGATAGACTTTTCTGATGGTTCCTGGTGGGAACTTGAGAAAATTGAGTGGTAGTGCAGTCTAACCCAAACCCTCAAACTAGCGCGCGAATGTTTCGCGTGCCCGACAACAATTAACAATGAATGCACACGAAACATTCGCGCACAAGTCTGGCGAAATACATTACATTCGTATTTTCAAAAAAGAACCCATGCAGCCATTAAATTTACCGGAATACCCCATTAAAACAAGGATAAACGAAGGCGGTAAAACAGAAGTTTTTGATACCATCCGAAAAAAATATGTGGTGCTGCAGCCGGAAGAATGGGTGAGGCAACAGTTTATTGGTTTCCTGATTCACCACAAAAACTATCCGGCTTCACTCATCGGTATTGAAAAAGGATTGAAGGTCAACCAACTTCAAAAACGTTTTGATGCTGTGGCTTTTGATAAGAAAGGAAACCCTGTTGTTTTAATCGAATTTAAAGCTCCATCCATCAAACTCACCGAAAAAACATTCAGCCAGGTAGCGGCTTACAATTTAAAAATGCGGGTTAAATACCTTATTATCAGCAATGGATTAAAACACTATTGTTGCAAAATGGACTACGAAAACAGCAGTTATCAGTTTTTAAAAGACATACCAGATTATGAAACAATAATTGAATAATTAAAGGTGTAATAATAATTAATCCGAAAACAAAGCTGTCAATAAAAAAATTAATAAATTTGCTCTGTAAAAAAATAGATCATGAAAAAAATAATTATTCAAGTTGTATTGGCAGCAATCATTGTTTTTCTAGGGTATTTCGTTTACCAAAGCATCATGGAACCTGTTCATTTTGACACGGAAAAACGGGCACGGGAAAAGGTTGTGATTGGAAAACTGAAAGACATTCGTACTTCCCAGCTTGTTTTCAAGCGTGTAAATGGGTCTTATGCTGATAATTTCGATTCGCTTGTGGCATTTTTGGCTGTTGCCGAAATTCCTATTGTAAAGATGATAGCCGATCCGGATGACACTACTTTTACAAAAACCATTAATGATACGGTTGGATACATTAAAGTTTCAGACACACTTTTTTCAAATAAAAGTTACCGTTTAAGTGAGTTGAGTATCATTCCATATTCGGACGGTGAAATGTTTGAAATAGGTGCCGATACTATTGAAAGAGGAGGTGTTGATGTGCATGTTTTTGAAGTCAAGGCTTTGTATACTTCCTATTTAAAGGGAATGGATAGGCAAACCATTATTAATATTGTTGCCAAACGCGAAGACATTGATAAATATCCAGGCTTGAAAGTTGGTTCATTAACCGAACCTTCAACCGATGGCAACTGGGAATAATTTCATGCCCCCTCATAGCCGTTTTCTCGATAAGTCATTTAATAAATTAAATACGCGAAACTATGTGATGTCGGCACTGTTCGATGTTAGTGGTTTTTCCATTAGTATTTACGATCCTGATAAAAACAAAATTATCGGGCTTGTTACTTACCACTTCGAAGAACTTAATGGGGCTGAAGAAATAAATGCCCAATTGGATCATTTTTTAAATACCGTTTCTTGGTTGTCTTTTCCTTTTTTAAAAGTTTGCATAGTGTACCGCAACAACCTAAACACTCTGATTCCATTGCCACTGTTCGATAAGAAAAATGCAGCGCTTTACCTGGAGTTCAATCATATTCTACAACAAGAAAACCGTATTTTTTATGATTTCATCAAGCATACTGATGCTGTAAATATTTACAGTTTACCAATGCTTCTTTTTGAAAAAGTGAAAACGATATGGCCAAATTCGCTTCTGAAACATGCTTCAACAATCCTTATCGAAAACCTGCATGTATTGGTCAAAAACAAGAATGACAACAACGCCTTGTTTGTAAATGTGACAAAAAATAGTTTTGATGTGGTTTATTTTAAAGATAATAAACTTGATTTTTACAACCAATTCCAGTTCAAAACGGTAACCGATTTCATCTATTTTTTACTTTCTGCCATTGAACAATTGAAATTAAACCCTGAGTCGGTTAAACTAATTCTTTTGGGAAACATTGACAAAGGTGATGCATTTTATGAAATAATTTACCGATACATCAGGCATATTTCCTTTATTAAGCGTAACGATAATTATGCATACTCCTATGTTTTAGACGAGATAAAACCACAAATGCACTTTCTGCTGTTTAACAGTTTACAATGCGAATAATTAGTGGAAAATATGGTCGTCGGAATATTCGCCCACCCAAGGATCTACCGGTTCGGCCCACCACCGATATGGCCAAAGAAAGCCTGTTTAATATCCTTTCTAATAAAATTGATTTTGAAAACAAATCGGCTTTAGACCTTTTTGCAGGAACAGGTTCAATTGCTTTTGAATTTGTTTCGCGGGGCTGTCAACCGGTTGTTGCGGTCGATAAAAATTTTCAATGTATTCAATTCATTAAAAAAGCGGGTTCAGCGTTTGGAATGGAGGACCTTCAAGCCATCCGGACAGATGTTTTTCGCTACATTCAATCAACTTCAAAAAAATTTGACCTGATTTTTGCCGATCCACCCTATGCCCTCGAAAGTATCGAAACAATTAATCAACTTGTTTTTGAGAATAAGTTACTCAATAAAGATGGTTGGCTCATTGTTGAACACCCGCGGGAAATTGACTTTTCTGAACAGGATTATTTTGTTGAACACCGCAAATATGGTAAAGTAAATTTTAGCTTTTTTACCCAGGACTGAAATCCTGGGCAATTGAAGCAGGGCAACTGAAATACATAAAAAAAGCTGTCCATCAGTTGACGGACAGCTTTGAGTCTTTTAGATTCCCAAATTTAATATTCATCTTCATTAAAGAAAAAATCTTCTTTGGTGGGATAATCAGGCCACAAATCTTCTATACGATCGTAAACCTCCCCTTCGTCTTCTATCTCTTTGAGGTTTGCTGTTACTTCAGGAGCGGCTCCGGTACGTATGCACCACTCAATGAGTTCGTCTTTTGTTGCCGGCCATGGTGCATCTTCTAATTTTGATGCTAACTCTAAAGTCCAATACATAGTGCCTTAATTTTTTGCAAAAGTAATTTTTTTTTAATCCAATTTAAGAAATGGAAAAAAATTATCAGAAAAGCTATAAACGGGCATTCCATACGGATTCTATTCCGCCAAATTTTTTCGAAAAATACCTTGAAAGGACAAAGAGGTAATCAGATAACCGATTCAGGTAAGTAACTATCAGCGGGTCAATATCATATTTTTCGGCCAGCTTAATCACCAACCGTTCGCTACGCCGGCAAACAGTTCGCCCCAAATGGCAATAGGAAACTATTGGATGGCCACCGGGAAGGATAAAAGAAGTGAGCTCAGGTAGTTGTTGGTTCATTTTATCAATCTCGTTTTCCAATACCAATACATCTTTCTTAGAAAGAGAAGGAAGCTTAACAGTCTTGGATTCAGTGTCTGTAGCCAATAAAGATTCTATTGTAAACAGGCGGTCTTGAATTTCCAGCAGTATTGTTTTACTGTGATTGTCAATCTCCTGATCGCGGATTAGGCCTATCCAGGCATTCAGTTCATCTACGGTTCCATAAGCTTCAATACGGTCATCGTATTTGGGCACACGCGTTCCTCCAATAAGTGAAGTGTTTCCCTTATCGCCAGTTTTTGTGTATATTTTCCAATTACTCATAAGACATTTAATCGGCAGATATTGCGTAATCTTTTATCGTTTTGATATTTGGATTTATTTCATCGGAGGCAATACGCCCGTCCATCATACGAATAATACGGTGCGCATGCAGGGCAATATCTTCTTCATGGGTTACCACAACAATCGTGTTTCCCTGCTTGTGGATTTCTTCAAGCAATCCCATAATCTCGATAGAAGTTGTCGAGTCAAGGTTTCCGGTTGGCTCGTCTGCCAGCACAATTGACGGACTGTTAACCAATGCCCTGGCAATAGCTACACGCTGGCGCTGTCCTCCCGAAAGTTCGTTGGGTCTGTGTGTCATGCGGTCAGAAAGTTGTACCTGTTCGAGCGTTTCTTTTCCCATCTCTAGCCTTTTATTCTTGGGTATTCCGGCATAAATAAGTGGCAACATCACATTTTCCAGGGCAGTTGAACGTGGCAATAAATTAAAGGTTTGAAAAATGAAGCCGATTTCTTTATTACGAATGTCTGCTAATTCGTTATCAGTCATTTTACTAACATCTGTTCCATTCAGGTGATAGCTTCCACCGGTGGCCGTATCGAGGCAACCCAGAATATTCATCATGGTAGATTTTCCTGAACCGGAAGGACCCATTAACGCTACAAATTCGTTTTCGTAAATACTTACCGAAACGTCAACCATTGCTTTTACAGTTTCGCTTCCTACATAATAAAAGCGTGAAATATTTTCAAAGTGGATTATTTCTTTCTTCATCTTTTAACAATTATTCCGCGAGGATGCGGATTTTTTACGAAAATAATATTTCTTTCAAAAATAGATTTGCTAATATTTTATAATAAAATCCTGTTTGGCAAAACCTTTCTTAAAAAACACAAGCCCCATCCAAAACAGGTCAATTGTAATACTTACTTCAGGATTTGCTTTAATAGCCTCCCAGGCTTCTTCCATTCCCGATGACCAATGAATGTCGTCGAATATAAATAATGTGTTTTCGTTGGCCAGTTTAAGACAGGAATTGAAGTATTTCAGTGTTGGCTCTTTGCGGTGATTGCCATCGAAAAATACCAAATCCAATCTCTTTTCATTCGCGATTACCTCGTTCAATGTTACATCAAAATTACCAGAAATCACTTCAATATCTTTTAGGTTCAACTTTTTGAAAGTGTCTTCAGCCAGATCGGCCAGATTGGCACAGCCTTCTAGGGTGATTAATTTTGAAGATGGATTTCCTTTTTTAAGATAAGAAGCACTTATTCCGGCTGCTGTGCCAAGCTCCAATATCACTTCCGGCTTCAGGAATTTACTCAATCTGTAAAGTAATTCTAATTGCGACTTTTGAGCAGTTCGCTGTTTTACAATTATTCCTTTGCGAAGCATCATCGTTTTATAAGCGCTTTCTCCTGCACTTGCTCCAAAATCAACGGTTTCCATGATATCTTCTCTTGCCGACTGCTCACGCTTAATCTTATCAATTAATGCATAATCATCGTATTCCGTTTTATCGCGCAATACTTTATTAAGCAATTCAAATACAAAGGGTGAGTGAATTACATACCTGCTCTTTGCTTTCATCAGGTAAGTAAAATAGCTTTTAATTAGCCAAAGTTTTTTCATAGACAGTTCAATTATTTGTAAGCAACTTTGTTGGCATAAAATACTGTTCTTATGCTCTTATCTCCCAATGTTCTGTTTTTTAGTTTTTGATAGCCGTAAATTAAGAAATAATCGCCATACCAATGTGTAATAAAATTATTGACATCATCAGAAATTCTGTCCTTTGGTAAGTTGGTTTCAATAGCTGATTCCTCACGACCAATATCAACAGGGCCTTCAACGGTTTGCGAATGAATTTTCCCTTCGTTTACATAAGCCATCGAGATATAATTATCGTCATTAAGGATGGCAACAGTTGGCGACAAAGAAAACTTCTTCAATTTTTTTATCGGGAAATCATTGTTCCAAATCAGCTCTCCTTCCTGATTTAAACCGGCAACAATTAAATCATAAAAACTATAACCTTCAAAAACACTGTAATTATAGGGCACCGGTCTTCCATAATAATCGTAATCCATTCGTGTTTCGTTGCGGTAGTAAGGTTTGTAAAGTTCTACTGAAAAAATATACTGGTCGTTTTTAAGAAATACTTGCGGATTGTAAAAATGAAAAAGTGCTGACAGGTTTTTCTTTGACGGATTATCTTGAGCATCTACATTATTTCTACTGTAATCCATTTCTCTCCCTGCCAGTGAACCGTAAATATTTTCAAAGCCCAGAAAATCATAATATTTTAAGGATTGCTGCTCTCCTTCTGCAATTTGTAAATAAAACATGCCCGCACCTTTGGCATCGTCATTTGCTATCAAATCGGCAAATGAGATATTACGTCCTGTCACAATATCGTAGGTTCCGAAGAAAGTCAGTTTTTCGCTTTTATCGGGGATTAAAATGAATGCCCGCATTATTTTCAAACTTTCAACATTATTTATTTCCAAAACATTTTCCTGCTTACCATCTTTTGAGAATACAATAATTTCATCGGTCATATACCTCTTGTCCTTTATTGTTTTAAGGACAATGTATAGTTTCTTTTTTCGCTTGTCTGCCAGAATATTTTCAATCCAGTTCTGGTTTCCCTGTTCAATATGAACCGGAAAAATATCCCCATTAGAAAGGTTGATAAACAGCGCATCTGTTTCGTCTTTTTTGAGATTAAGGCCAAGACAAGCTGTATTGCCGATTACTTCGAAGCCACCAATCTCTGCTTTTAGTGGAATAAATCCTGAAATATTTGAAAAATTCTGTGCTTTCAGATCGTAAGTAACAATTTCGTAAAAGCCATTATCAAAGCGCGGACCATCGACGTTTTTAAATAAAAAATGTATTTTATTGCCTGCTCTTTTCGCTTGGATATATTCTATCTTATCAGGTAACGGAACAAATTTTAGCCATTGCTGTTTCATTGATTTATTAAAAAGAGCAAAATACCATTTTCGTTCATTTTCATTGTTTAGCTCGTTACTTTCGTAAAATACCAAAGCTCCAAAAACATCAAGGGTTTCAACATGAAAGGTTTCCACCTCAAAGTTTGCCGGAACTTCAAGACGTACAACATTTAATTCCTGGCCCATCGCCCCCCTTCCAAACAAAATGGAGAACAGCAATATTGAAATTAAATTTTTTTTATTCATGTGTTTATTCAATACAACGAATCAGAAAACAAATAAGTATTGGTCTGACAAATATACTAAGGCTTTGCTTTGAAAGAAAAAAATCCCGATGAACTTTTTATTATTCACCGGGATCTAATCAAATACGTTGAGATAATTTATTCGACAATTAGTTTTTTACTCAAAACTGAACCATCATTATATTTAATTTGTAATACGTAAATTCCTTTCGACAAAGTTGTTGTACTCACTTTATTCGGTCCTTTTTTAAAGGATTCTTGCGAAAGCATTTGGCCATTTATATTTATTAGCTGAACAATTGCTTCTTCTTCCAAGTCAATGTTTACGAAGTTAGTAGCCGGATTTGGATATATATTGGCTACTTTTACAATATTGTCGCCGATGCCATTGATTCTCTTTCCATACACCATCAAGTCGTCCAGTTCCCAGGTGGCAGAGCCATCGGTTGTTGAAGTAAATTTAAAGGCAAGGTAGGCAGTCTGGTATTCATATAAAACCAAATCGCCATCGCCAGAAGCAACCCAGTTCCAGCTTCCATCTGACCAGGTATAATCAGCTGTAATTTCTAACCAGGTAAAATCGTTGGGATTGCCGCTGCCATCATAATCCTGAGATAGGAAAAGCTGCAGAGCCGGGCCATCGTAATTTGTAGCTGAGATAAACTTAAAATACAATTCGTCAAAATTTGTCCAGTCCATTACCGGTGAAATTAGCCAGTCTTCATTTTCAAATGCTCCACCATCGTAACCTGTCATCTTGGCAAAGGTTTGTCCTCCGAATTCATCTTGTACCCATTCCTGATCGCCAATAACACTATAAGGTGTCCATGTTCCAAGGCCGTTATCAAAGTTTTCCTCATTTACAATGATAATAGCATCGGTAGTTGCATTTGCAGAAGGTGCTTCACCATCTGTTTTGTAATCAATATCGGAACCGGTATTGGTATATGAATAAATGATAAATTCGTAAACAGTTCCCGGCTTTAAACCCGTAAACTCAAATGTTTCGGCTCCAAATAATACATTTGCTGCTCCCGATCCATCACTAAAATCAAGGTCATCATTTACGGGAGTGCCATCAACAGGTGTTTCAAAAGCTGCTCTTGAAACCGGCATTTCCTCACCAAGAATCAGGTAAGCGCCAGGTAATTGCTCGCCGATTGCATCTGTCCAGTCGAGTGTGATGCTTACACCGGATGCAGTTGCTGTAAATACGGTTGGATAATTTGTTGGTTCAGGATGAACAGTTTGGTCACCGTTAAACGAAAAATCATCATAATAAACATGTCCACCTGTCATGTCGTCTTGTTTGTACACCCTGACTTCAAAGCGAAAGCCATCGGCATTCGGCGGTGCAGTGAGTGTAGTTGTAAACAGTTGCCAGTCAGCATTATCTTCGCTGTAGGTGCTGGGACGAAGCACATCTTCGTTATCGGCAAGTGTACTTCCATCTGCTAACCAATAGGACCAAATTCGTCCTCTGGCCATGGCATCGTTGTCTTTGTAATAATAACTGATGGTGTAAGTTTGTCCACCTACCACACCTTCAAGAACTTGCTGAAAGTCCATGGTCCCACTGGCCGATTCGTGGGCAGCTGCATAAGTGCCGCCATGAATTTCTGTTGCTTCCTGGCTGATGTTTTCAGCTTTGTCCCAGTTTGTTGGGTTGTTGGCATCATCCCAGGATTCCAGGTCGCCATTTTGTACCAATTGTTGACTCATGCCAACAAATGGCATCAATACGATGGCAATTAACAATAATGTAAAGTAGTTTTTTTTCATGATATTTGATTTTTAGGGTTAATGATAAATTTCTGTTTTTTGTTGCTGCTGGTCTGGATTTGTAATCCAGACCAGTAGCAGTTCTATATTTTAGTAAGGATTAGAAATCCTTTTCTAAAAGCATTCAGATTACAAATCTGAATGAGCGCAAAGCATTTCTGCATCCTCCCCTTTGGTGAGGTTTGGGTTAAGATTTTTAATGAACGATCAGTTTTTTAACAACTATTGATTTTGAATTGATATCCACAATGCGCAACAGGTAAATCCCGTTTTCCAAACCGTTCAGGTTTATTGTTTGTTGGGAAGAAATCTTTTCCTTTATTATTACTTTCCCTGAAATATCGGTCAACAGCATTTCTGCATCAATACCGTCCGGTAAACTAATGGTAATCATTTCTTGTGCAGGATTTGGGAAAATCACGACTGATTGCTCATTCAGGATATTTTCTCCAATACCCTCCGGGGTTGTATGAATATATTCTTCTTTAATGAGCGTGTCCGTTCCAAAATCATTTGTCACAATCAATGTTACATCATATAATGAATCAGCCATGATATTGTAAAAAATATCCGCTGGATTTTCGTCTTCTGAAGTTTCGGGTGTACCACCTTCAAAAGTCCAGGAAAACGTAAGACTGTCACCCGTTGAAAGACTAAAGAAATTTGTTGAAGCGCCAGCAGTAAATTCAGTAGGATCGGCATAAAAATCGGCAACAGGTACGGTTCCTGCCCAGATGTATTCTTCATAGGTAACACTATCGGTGTTCATTCCATCACCTACGATTAAGGTAACATCCCAACGGCCTGCTGAATCGTATGCAATGTGTGGTGGGGTCTCTCCATCATAAGTTCCAGGAGTTCCTTCTTCAAAAGTCCACGACCAGGTTGTTGGGTTACCGGTGGTGAGGTCAGTAAACAAAACACTATCGCCAAGAACAACAACTGTTGTGTCAGATTCAAAAGCGGCAAATAGCTGAATTTGGCATTCGAAACCGGGTGTTGCCCAAATAGAGTCGCCAGCTGAATTTGTGGCTGCAAAATGTACTGAGTGCGTCCAGCTTTCCGGTAATTCGTTGTCCGAATCAGGATTGCAAAGTGTTAAAGAAGGACCGTTTCCATCAGGAACTGTGTCCCATGGCGGGCTGTCGTCATAATTTACATAATCGACAACATTGTCATAAGCATCTTTTAGCTCAATGTCTTCACCTCCATTACTTAAAGCTCCTGCCGTCCACTGAAAAGCTTCAACACCAAAAGTGTTGAACATTGCAACTGAATCTTTGGCCACGAGCAAAAAAGTATCGGGCAATATTTCTGTATTTGGGAAGGTGAATTCGAATCCCTCCGAAAAATGAAAACCTTCAAGTGCCACTGTATCAAGGCTGTTGTTGTAGATTTCAACAAACTCAAGGGTGTCGTCTCCTGATTCGGGCGGATTGTACATAATTTCGGTCAGCACCAAGTTGGGTAAAATATAAGGTTCGATAATGGAAAAGAAATCGTCGCTATTGTCACTTGGTTCATCATCGCCCAGTCCGGAGACAGTAATTTTGTAATCGTCGGCAAGTTCCATATCTTCAGTAACATACCAAAGATAACTTTCATTACTTAATGGAACACTGGAGACAATTTCAGTTGGTGTTTCACCATCCCTAAATATGGTAATATTAACATTTCCATCCCAATGCCCGGAAGTCCATGTAATCAGGTAATTTGATTCAAGTTCAATAAACTCTCCTCCATTGGGATCAAGAACTGTAATGTATGGAATGGGTGGGAAATTAATCTCTCCGGGAGTTCCGCCATCTTGAAGGCTCGCGTCCCAATTTTCAGCCAGGCTGTTGTCAGTATCAGGATCAACCAAGGACAAGCTCGGTCCGTCGCCATCAGGTTCGGTAGGCCAGGGATCGCGGTCGTCGTATTCTACAATGTCAACCAGAATGCCATCTGCATTCCAAATCCTAACAACGTCACCGCCATTGTTCAAACCAAAATTACCGGTTCCATCAAAATCAGGGGTAAAAGGGAAGTTCCCATCTGTTGAAATAGAAATAGTAAAGTAACCCTCAGCTGCAATACTGTGCCCTGCCGTAATAATAATTGGTGTGTGGTTTGCATCGCTATCCACTATTTTCCAGTTTTCCAAATCAATCTCGGCATCGGTATTGTTGTACAATTCAATCCACTCTTCATCGGCTCCCGGCGAGTTGTACATAATTTCGTTAATGACCAGGGCTGGCACATCAGGCACTGTCCAGCTTTGCGTTTGTGGCGAATCGTCGGGTATCGTGAATTGCCAGTTACCGGCTATCCAATTATGCTCGGTATCGTTTACGCCCCATTCCCAGGTATTTGCTCCATTATCTACAACAAGGTCTTGCTGACAAGTCCAGATATTATCATCGGCTGTTTCATCACCATTGGTTCCATCATCATAAAAAACAGAATGTTCTGCTCCACCATTCCAACCTCCATCATAATTTCCACTGCCATCCCAACTACCTTTCAGATTAAAACCATCGTAGTTTCTTGCTGCCGTGTCAATAACTTCAAATGTAATTGTTGCCGTTGGTGGTGGCGGGCCAGAAACGGTAGTGATGTTATTGGGGAAATCGTAGGTAAATGTTGTCATACTCACTCCATCGGATGAAAAAGAAATATTGCCTCCTGTACTTTGATCCCAGTTGTGGTTGAGTGCTACTTTACATTCCCAATCACCGGAAGTCAACAACAACTCTACAGTAAAAATATCATCTCCATCGGGATCGGTCATTTCTCCCATCAATTCAGCAGGATCCCAATCATTTCCACCAATTGCTGAGAAAAAATCTCCAACCAATACAGGATTAAGATGAGTTACCAAATCGGCTGTTACATTAACTTTCCAGGTAACGTCTTCTGTTTGTGTAAGGACAATATGTTGATTGGTTCCGGGATATTCGGGATCTCCCCAGGCATCACCCTCAAGTACTTTGTATTCGTGGTCATCAGCATCAAGTGTTTTCGTCAACTCATACAAACCATTGGCATTCTCGCTCATTACGTAATCAGGATCGGTGGTATTCCATCCTTGCATTGAGCCAACGATGCGCGCAACAGTAGCAGGAGTACCGAATGTTTGGTTGTTGTTAATTGTACCCATTGTATGCGCTGCCGGATCTTCCCATGTAAAATCGCTGTACTGGCTTCCTGTTCCTGAAAGTTGTAGTGATTCACCGATAGGTGTTGACCCTGGTTCAGAAACACCAATATCAATAGAGGTTATCCCATTGGCAGGGCCATCGGTGGCTGTAAAACTGCCTTCATAACTTAAAAACTGACCACTGATGACCACTCCCTGGTAGGTAATGGCAATTCCATCGGGTGCTCCGTTCTGAATTGAGTTGGGTTCCCAGTAATAAAGGGTAAAGTCACCCTCGGTATTTCCTTGGGTAAATTGATCAACGGACAGGTTATCGTAAGTTGTCCCGTTATTTCCGTTGTACAAATAGACTTCAAAATCAGACAGTGTATAATTGCCTGGATTTTCTATTACAATTTCTAAAAATTCGCCAACATCGCCACCGGCATTGTCGTAATGCAGTTCATTTAACCAGGTGTTTTGCCCGATTGCCCACATTGCAAAGACTGCCAACAATGTGGTAAAGAGTAATTTTCTCATCATAAATATTTATTAAGTTCAACTTTAATTAATTCAATAATTATCATTCTTACTATTAATGAATGGGGTTGTGGAATCGTCCCATTTTTTTAGCAGAAATGGCGACTAAATTACTCAAAAAGCACATTGAGAAAGTGTAGTGTTAATAACTATTAACTGTTTTATTTATGTAGAAAATTGGGCTCGGATATAAGCTGTTTCCAAAAAGTAAAGCAAAAAAAAGGCATCCTCATCGGACACCTTTTTTATCATTTGTTTTTGTTTTATTTTTTATCGTCGTCAACTTCTTCAAAGTCAACATCGGTTACTTCATCGTCGCCACCACCTGTGGGACCACCGTCTCCGGCATCAGCTCCCGGAGGAGGTGTTTGTCCGTCACCCTGTGTGTCTTTGTACATATGTTCGCTGGCCTTTTGCCAGATGGCATTCATCTTTTCCAGTGCAGCATCAATGGCAGGAATGTCCTGACCTTTGTGCGCTGTTTTCAATTCTTCCAAAGAAGCTTCAATTTCTTTCTTATTCTCTTCCGGAAGTTTATCACCGTATTCTTTCAATTGCTTTTCTGTCTGGAAAATCATCGCATCGGCACTGTTCAGCTTATCGATTTTTTCCTTGGCAGCTTTGTCGGCATCGGCATTGGCTTCAGCATCAGCTTTCATCTTTTCGATTTCCTCTTCTGACAATCCTGAAGAAGCCTCGATGCGGATACTCTGTGATTTTCCTGTCGCCTTGTCTTTGGCACTAACATGCAGAATTCCGTTTGAATCAATATCGAAAGTTACTTCAATTTGAGGAATACCTCGTGGTGAAGGTGGAATTCCATCAAGGTGGAAACGACCCAGGCTTTTGTTTTGATTCGCCATCGGACGCTCGCCCTGTACAATATGGATTTCAACAGTCGGCTGGTTATCAGCTGCGGTTGAAAATGTTTCTGCTTTTTTTGTTGGGATAGTTGTGTTGGCTTCAATCAACCTGGTCATCACACCTCCAAGGGTTTCAATACCCATCGAAAGTGGAGTTACATCAAGCAGCAGCACATCTTTTACCTCACCGGTAAGTACGCCACCCTGAATGGCAGCACCAACTGCAACAACCTCATCGGCATTTACACCTTTTGAAGGTTCTTTTCCAAAGAAATCCTTAACAACCTTTTGAATAGCAGGAATACGTGTTGAGCCACCAACCAGAATTACATCGTTAACATCGGATGTTGACATGCCGGCATCTTTCAAAGCAGCTTTACAAGGCTCAATAGTTGCCCGGATTAATTTATCACAAAGCTGTTCAAATTTTGCTCTTGTCAGTTTGCGTACCAGGTGTTTCGGCACACCGTCAACAGGCATAATGTATGGCAGATTAATTTCAGTTTCGGTTGAACTTGAAAGCTCGATCTTGGCTTTTTCGGCAGCTTCTTTCAAACGCTGCAATGCCATCGGATCTTTACGCAAATCAAGGCCTTCATCCTTTTGAAACTCATCGGCCAGCCAGTTCATTATTTGCTCATCAAAATCGTCACCGCCAAGGTGTGTATTTCCATTGGTTGATTTTACTTCGAAAACACCATCACCCAATTCAAGAATGGAAATGTCGAAAGTACCACCACCAAGGTCGAATACAGCAATTTTCTCGTCGCTGTGTTTTTTGTCGAGGCCATAAGCCAGGGCGGCTGCAGTAGGCTCGTTGATAATTCTTTTCACATTCAGTCCGGCAATTTCACCGGCTTCTTTGGTTGCCTGGCGTTGCGAATCGCTAAAGTATGCTGGTACAGTAATTACCGCATCGGTAACTGTTTGACCTAAATATTCTTCAGCCGTTTTCTTCATTTTCTGAAGAACCATAGCCGAAATTTCCTGTGGTGTGTACAGTCTATCATCAATTTTTACACGAGGCGTATCGTTTTCACCTTTTACAACATTGTAAGGTACGCGGCCCGCTTCGGTATTTACTTCACTGAATTTATTTCCCATGAAGCGTTTGATCGAGTAAACTGTTTTTGTAGGATTGGTGATGGCCTGTCGCTTGGCCGGATCGCCCACTTTTCGTTCTCCATTGTCAGTAAAAGCAACAATAGAAGGGGTTGTGCGACGCCCCTCGCTGTTAGCAATAACAACCGGTTCGTTGCCTTCCATTACGGCAACACAAGAGTTTGTTGTTCCTAAGTCGATTCCAATTATTTTTCCCATAATATATTTCTCCTTTTCTTTTTCAGATTAATACTTTGATACTTGATTTGCATTTGTCAATGATTGTGCCAAATGCTCCGAAAAGCGGACCGTCTGTAATTTACTGTCAATAAAACAGATTAGTAAAAGAAGCTTAATTACCTGAATAACAGTCATTCAGATTTTTGAAGAGAATTGCTGGGTGAAATAATGCCAGTATTAGTTGGTGACAAAAAGGCAGGGAGGGTGGAAGGTGAAGGGGTGAGGGGGCTAAAATGCGAGTGGGCGAGGGAGTGAAAAGGGGATTGGATATTGGTCTGACGACTAAAAAACTTTATTTGGTCGGATATTGAAATCCCAAGTCGGGATAATCTTCAACTAATTTCTCCAGGGTTTTTGGGGTCAGAGGCACACCTTTAATAGAAGAATGACGGGAGGCAAATACTCCGGTGCCGCCTTCAATGTTCGAGAAAACCGGTACTTCAGTTAAAAGACTGTTGTCAGATTCATTGATATCGAGGTAACTGCTCAGTGTTTCAGAACCACAAGCAACAACAATATCTACTTTCCCAGCCCAACGTTTTACACCTGGAATAGCTTCCAGTTCTGCTTCAAGCTTATTATAAAACGTCTCTCCGGTATAAGCTTTTTTTCCTTTGTCTTCTTTGTCCAACCCTAAATACCAGGGCATTATCTTGTTAAGCGTATCTGAATATCCGGGAGCAAATTCTTTGTAATTAAACAAAAGGAAAACTTCGTAACGTTTACCATTATCAGCAAGAGACCATTCGATGGCAGAGTTACCTGTAAAACTTATACGGTTTCTTGGCTGAGTAACCAGAAAACTGCCAACCAAAGGGGTTTTAGCTGTAATTTCATTTCCGTTGTTATAAATAAACAATGAATATTTTGCATTCTGGTCCAGATTGGTTGTAGCAAAATATACTCGTTGATCAGGAAAATAAAAGGTAGAATCTCCCGGTCTTTTATTGTGCAGTGTCAGGGTGTCAAAAATAATGGGAGATTGCTCAATTCCATTTTTTACTCCGACTAATTTTACATCCAGTTTATAGGAATAATTACTCGAGTCAGGCTCGTTTCGCGCGATAAGCAAGGCATTACCCGGACCGACAAAAGCTTTGGTAATTTTAACCCAGGAAGTATCGTCCGATGTGTCAAGCAAGCCGTAAACAACGGTAATGTCTTTGTATTCGGCATACAAATCGAAGTCAGTAGTGCAATTGTTTAATAATGAAAAACCTGAAATCAGTACGATAGCAAAAAGTATTTTTTTCATTTGAGGTTACTTTATGACAAAGGTGTTTTAAAAGTGGACAAAACTAGTGTGTTTTTTCAATCCATTTCCGGGCATTTACAAAAGCTTCAATCCAGGGGGTAACTTCATCATGTTTCCGGTCTTCGGGATAGTATGCCCATTGCCATGGAAAAATGGAACGCTCAAGATGAGGCATCATCGCCAGGTGACGGCCATTGTTGGAACAAATGGCAGCCGTTTCCCAGTCTGACCCATTGGGATTACCCGGATACAAATCGTAACTGTAAGTCATTGCCAGGTTATATTTATCATGAAAATAAGGGAAACTGAATCTGCCTTCGCCATGGGCTACCCAGGCACCGAGACGCGAACCTGCTAGGCTTTCAAGCATAACCGAATTGTTTTCATGAATGTTTACATTGATAAATCCCGACTCAAATTTATTTGAACAGTTATGCAGCATTTTGGGTTTTTCCGGATGATCGGGATAAATTAAGCCCAATTCCAGCATCAACTGGCAACCATTGCAAACACCTAAACTCAGGGTATCTTCGCGGGCATAAAAAGTATCGAGTGCCTTTTTCGCTTTTTTGTTGTAAAGGAATGCACCAGCCCATCCTTTGGCAGAACCCAGCACATCGGAATTAGAAAAACCGCCAACAAAAACAATGAAATTCACATCGCTCAGGTTTTCTCTTCCCGAAATCAAATCTGTCATGTGTACATCCTTCACATCAAAACCGGCAAGGTGCATAGAATAAGCCATTTCACGGTCACCGTTTACCCCTTTCTCGCGAATAATGGCAGCTTTAATTCCACTGGGATTTCTTCTGCTGAGTTGCAGTCCAAGGTCGGCAACGGTTCCTTTAAAATTATTTGCAAAATCAAATTTCAAATCTTGTCGTTTGAAATTTTTAAACCTGCAATGTGCTGGCCCTTCGCCACTTTGTATCCTGTCGAACATATAAGATGTTTCGTACCAAACATCGCGCAGTCTGTCAATATCGAGTGTGTAATTGCCACTTTGGTGATGAACATCAATTTTAAATTCCGGAATTACCGTCCCTATTAAATGGAACTGTAGCTTGTTCTTTTTCAAGATTGGCACAACAGCATTCGCATCTTCCACCTGAATAATAACTCCTGGATTTTCACTGAACATCAGTTTTACAATATCTTCTTCGCCAATTCCACTGAGGTCAATATCCATTCCATGATCACAATTGGCAAAATTCATTTCGAGTAAAGCGGTAATCATCCCCCCACCAGAAATATCGTGGCCAGCTAATATTTTATTTTCCAGAATCAAATCCTGAATAGTGTTAAACGCTCTTTTGAAATATTCGGCATTGGCTATATCTGGTGCAGTTGTGCCTAACTTATTCAGCGTTTGTGCAAAACTGCTTCCTCCCAAATGATATTCACCACCGGAGAAATTAATGTAAATTAGTTTCGTACCTGTCTTGGTCTTTAAAACTGGCATGATGGATTTTCGGATATCAATCACTTCGCCTACGGCGGAAATAATAACTGTTCCGGGTGCGTAAACAACTTTTCCGTCGGGATATTTTTGCGTCATTGAAAGCGAATCTTTCCCTGTTGGAATATTAATTCCCAATTGAATGGCAAAGTCGCTAACTGCTTGAACCGCATTATACAAACGGCTGTTTTCGCCTTCATTTTTAGCCGGCCACATCCAGTTGGCACTAAGTGAAACACCGGCGAGTTTGTTATCTAATGGCGCCCAAACTAAATTAGTCAAGGCTTCAGCTATCGACAAGCGCGAACCGGCTTCGGGACTGATTAAGCCACTAATAGATGCATGTCCTAAAGCAGTGGAAACTCCACGAATTCCCTGGTAATCGAGGGCTGAAATTCCAAGGTTATTTAATGGCAATTGAATGGGACCGGCGCATTGCTGCATGGCTACTTTCCCGGTCACTGAACGGTCTACTTTATTGGTCAGCCAATCTTTACAAGCCACTGCTTCCATTCGCAGTACATTGTTCAGATAGCTTAAAAAAAGTTCTGTATTGTACTTTAAATCTTTAAAATCACTTTTATGGGTGGCATCTTTTAAAACTGTTTTCGGTGGTTTCCCAAAAAGGTATTCCAACTGCAAATCGACCGGACAAGCATCAGTATCACCATTAATAACAAGCCTGTTGTCGTTACTTACTGTTCCCACTTTGTAAATAGGTGCACGTTCGCGCTTTGCTGTCTCTTCCAGTATTTTAAAATCCTTGCTCTTCATCACCAACCCCATACGCTCTTGCGATTCATTCCCCAGAATTTCTTTTAGGGAGAGGGTTGGATCGCCAACAGGCAAATTACCGGCTTCAATAATTGCACCGGTGTCTTCTACCAATTCTGATAAACTGTTCAAATGGCCACCGGCACCGTGGTCGTGAATGGAAACGATGGGATTTTCTTTCAATTCGCACATCGCCCGAATGGCATTGGCCACACGTTTTTGCATTTCGGGATTGGCACGTTGTACGGCATTCAATTCAATCGAATTATCAAACTCTCCGGTAGCTACTGAAGAGACGGCACCACCACCCATTCCTATCCGGTAATTATCGCCACCCAAAACCACAATAATATCTCCTTCTTCGGGAATGTCTTTTATTGCATCGGTAGCATTGGCAAAACCAATTCCACCGGCAAGCATGATTACTTTATCGTAACCAAACATTTTATCGTTTTCCTGATGCTCAAAAGTCAACAGGCTGCCATTGATGAGCGGTTGCCCGTATTTATTTCCAAAATCGGAAGCCCCGTTGGAAGCTTTAATCAATATTTCTTCGGGAGTTTGATAGAGCCATTTTCTGGCTTCAATATTATTTTCCCAGTCGCGGCTAACATCATGACGACTATAAGATGTCATATAAACTGCGGTTCCGGCAAGCGGGATACTTCCTTTTCCACCGGCTAGTCTGTCACGGATTTCACCACCACTACCAGTTGCTGCCCCATTAAAAGGCTCAACCGTTGTAGGGAAATTATGTGTTTCGGCTTTCAAGGAAATGACTGTGTCAATATCCCTGATTTGAAAAAAATCTGCTTTGTCCTGTGTTGCCGGGGCAAACTGTTCCATTTGCGGTCCCATTACAAAAGCCACATTGTCTTTATAAGCTGACACCAGTTTGTTCGGGTTTTCGGCAGCTGTTTTTTTGATAAGGGCAAACAAACTGTCTTTCATTTCCCTGCCATCGATTACAAAACTTCCGTTAAATATTTTGTGTCGGCAATGTTCGGAATTGATTTGGGCAAAGCCATAAATCTCTGAGTCCGTTAATGGCCTGTTTATTTTTTTGCTGATACTTTCCAAATATTCAACCTCATCATCGCTTAAAGCAAGTCCTTCATCCTGGTTGTAATCTGAAATGTTTTCGATGTTTTGGATGGCTTCGGGTGGATTAGTAATGGTGAAAATATCCTGATCCATCCCATCAAAAAGCTGCTGAAGCATGGGATCGAAATCGGCATTTTCGCTTTCTACTTTTTTGAATTCTTCTATTCTTTCGACACCTTCAATCCCCATATTTTGGGTAATTTCTACTGCATTGGTACTCCAGGGAGTAATCATTTCTTTGCGTGGCCCTACAAAAAAACCATCAACAATATTGCCTTGCAATACATCAGCGCCATCAAATAGCCACTCCAGTTTTTTTATGTCTTCTGACGAAAGATTTGAATTGCTTTGAACCAGGAAAAAATGCTGATTTTTTTTGTGGAAAAAGTATACCATAATCGGGAAATTTAAGGGCTGAAAATCTTCGGTGCAAATATAGGAAAGGAAGTTTGAATTGAAATTGGAATTATTTTAAATAGAGATGCTACACTCGGCCATCAATAAATTGGGTGGACTGCATGGTCTATTGTCTTCTCAAGACTAAATAGTACTAACCTGAGCTCGACATAAGAAACGCGATGTATATACATGAACTTCTGGTTACTAATAGAAATTTATTGTTTCAAGTAGGAAATAAATAATAAGCACAATAAACACTCAATAATCAAAACTCAATGCTCAACAATCAAGTAAAAAAATGAAAAATGGAAATGGTCAATTAAGTATTGTCTGTTAAAAATTTAAACTTGAAAATTGTTTATTGTTTGTTGAATATTAATTATTGAAAGTTGAGTATTTTTTTTGTTCCATTAAACCCACCGGTCCGGCCGACAGGTTCGTGGTAGAATCAAAAAGATAATAAACTCACAGCTTATCTTCCGAAACCCCGAAAGCCTCGTCTGGTTCAATGTTTCCGATGGGTTCGATGTGCACCAAAACATCGTAAATATTCTGGATATTTTTTTTTAGCTCTTGCTCAACAAATATCCCA
>Ga0164318_10000495_pt1 | contig 30363 bp, 22 predicted proteins | sample GuaBasSedimGuay9_FD_113734 | JGI IMG/M metagenome (GOLD analysis project Ga0164318, IMG submission 113734) | Subseafloor sediment microbial communities from Guaymas Basin, Gulf of California, Mexico - Guay9, Core 4571-4, 0-3 cm | ecosystem: Environmental > Aquatic > Marine > Hydrothermal vents...
GATTTTATCTGTCCCCAGGCTGAATTCGCCATCGCTGTGCGCTTGATCCCGTATTCGATACCATTTACCTTTGCATAAGTTAGCGACCATACTATTTGTGAGATTTCGTGGATTTCGTTTACACGCCAATTATTCACTCTAACAAGTCGGATGTCTCTGGCAAAGCAGAGAGTTTCTCTCCTGCCTGTTCCAAAAAGCGTCTCATAGTAACGGTAGTATATATGGCAGATCGCGTCTTCAAAAATTCCAGCGGGAGTATCAATCGAACTTGTACAGCTTATCCATCCTTCAAAACTATCTGGAAGAAAACGCCAAGGAAGACAAACATCTTTTTCCAGAGTATTCACTACCACATGGTACTTTATGAACTCCCGTTGTGAAGCTTTATCATACTCCCAAAGTGTATCCCCGGAAGCGTTGTATCTCTGGTAGAAGATTATGTCCCCCTCCTTGATCTCAAAATACTCCTTACCTTCGAAAGTTACAATTGCAGTGATTTTCCTCTCCATATAAGAGGTATCCCTCAGACCTATTTCCTTTCTGTAGATGCTGTATTGCCATTGGTCCCCCGCATGGAGGGGATAGTAATCTCTCAGACTCTCGGCAGAACACTTTCCTGTAGTAAATAATATTATTAAAGCAGTTACTGCTAGCCACAACCATATTCTTGTTGCTCTCAAGGATCTTCCACTCCTCATCCATTGGAATTATCTAAGCACTTCCCTTGGATCAGCGATGAACCCTTTTATTGCCGAGGCTGCTACAGTAGCTGGGCTGGCTAAATAGACTTCAGACTTAGGGTGGCCCATTCTTCCCACGAAGTTACGGTTAGTTGAGGAGACACAGCGCTCCCCCTCTGCCAATACTCCCATATAGCCACCTAAGCACGCACCGCAGGTAGGAGTGGAGATGGCACAGCCGGCGTCGCTGAATATGTCAAACAGCCCTTCTTCCATTGCCTGCCTCCACACCTGGGTGGTTGCTGGCACCACAATCATCCTCACCCAGGGGGCGATCTGCCTGCCCTTGAGAATCTCCGCTGCAATCCGCAGGTCCTCTATCCTGCCATTGGTGCAGGAGCCCAAATAGGCCTGGTCGATCCGTATCTGCCCCACTTCAGAAACCGGATGCCCGTTGGAAGGCAGATGGGGAAAGGCGACCATCGGTTCCAGCTCGGTCACATCTATCTCCACCACCTGGGAATACTGGGCATCCTGGTCCGAGTAAAAAGGCTCGAACTGTTTGTCAGTCCGGGCCCTGACGTAGTCGAAGGTTTTCTGGTCAGGGGCCATAATGCCTGTTTTAGCCCCAGCTTCTACCGCCATATTGGTGATCGTCATTCTGGCCTCCACGGAAAGCTCCTCTATCACAGGGCCGGTGAACTCCATAGCCTGATACAAAGCCCCATCTACGCCGATCTTGCTGATAATCTGAAGTATAATATCTTTTGAGTAGACACCTTTCTGGAGCCTCCCGGTAAGCACAAACTTGATGCTTGGGGGGACTTTAAACCACAGCTCTCCGGAATAGATGGCTGCTGCCAGGTCAGTGCTTCCCACGCCGGCGGCAAAAGCACCCAAAGCTCCGTGGGTGCAGGTGTGAGAATCTCCGCAGACAATGGTTGTCCCTGGCAGTACAAACCCCTGTTCAGGCAGAATGGCATGGCACACCCCGTGGTGGCCTATCTCATAATAGTTCTTAATTCCATGCTGGTTGACCCAATCTCTCAGCCTTTTCGCCAACTGAGCGCTTTTAATGTCCTTGTTGGGCACAAAATGGTCGGGGGTGACCACGATACTGTCAGGATTGAAAACCCTGTCCATCTCTTTTGACTTCAGCATAGAGATTGCCGGAGGGGTGGTCACATCATTACAGAGAACCACATCTAATTTGGCATTTATTAGCTCCCCTGGCTTAACTGTGCTCCGGCCACAGTGGGCCGCCAAGATCTTCTCTGTTATGGTCATAGACATATGCAATACCTCAAGGTCACTTAGATTTCCCGGCGCCTCCTGCTGCTTTTCTCCGGGCCACCAGTTTATTTATCACGTTTATATACGCTTTGGCACTGGCCTCGATGATATCGGTGGAAGCCGCTCTACCGATAACAATTGCTCCGTCGTCGTCGATTTTGACGGTGACTTCTCCCATCGCCTCAGCTCCGCTGGTGACAGCTCGGATTGAATACTCTCTAAGGTTAATGGGAAGCTTCACCAGCCTGTCAATCGCCTTGTAGGTGGCATCTACCGGACCGTCTCCACAGGAGGCCTCCTGGAAGACCTCCTCACCCATCCTGATCCTGACTGTAGCGGTAGGAACTGTGCCCGTTCCACTGGATGTGTGGAGGTACTCAAGTTTATATCTCTCAGGCACCCTTACAGTCTCGTCCTCCACGATCGCAACTAAATCCTCATCGAATACTTCCTTCTTCTTGTCTGCCAGCAGGAGAAATCTCTGATAGGTCTTCTCCAGCATCTCATCGCTCAGTCTGTAACCCATCTCCTCCAGGCGGGCCTTAAACCCGTGCCTGCCCGAATGTCTGCCCAACACCAGTCTGCTTCTCTCAAGCCCAATGGACTGTGGGGTCATAATCTCGTAAGTGGACTTCTCTTTCAGGACTCCATCTTGGTGGATTCCGGCTTCGTGTGCGAAGGCGTTAGCTCCCACGATGGCCTTGTTGGCCTGCACCTCAAGGCCAGTGAGTTTGGAGACCATCTGGCTGGTGCGGTAAATCTCCGTGGTTTCAACGGAGGTGGAGACCCCCATAAAATCCTGACGGGTATTTATGGCCATTACCACCTCCTCCAAGGAGGCATTGCCTGCCCTTTCGCCCAGACCGTTGATCGTACACTCCACCTGCCGAGCCCCAGCCTTCACTCCGGCCAGGGAATTGGCAGTGGCCAATCCAAGGTCGTTATGACAGTGGACACTCAGAGTTACCTGGTCGATGTTAGGCACACTCTGGTAAAGTTTCCTTATCAGGGCAGCAAATTCTTCGGGGATCATATATCCCACAGTGTCTGGGATATTTACGGTGGTGGCTCCGGCGTCAATCACTGCCTCTACCACCTGACAGAGGTAGCCAGGATCAGTGCGGCCAGCATCCTCGGCAGAGAACTCCACATCTTCGGTGTATCCTCTTGCCAGCTTCACTGCTTCTACGGCCCTATCCAGCACTTCCTGGCGAGACATCCTTAATTTGTATTTCAGGTGAATATCCGAAGTTGCAATAAATGTGTGGATTCTGGGCCTGGGGGCATATCTCACCGCTTCCCAGCAGCGGTCGATGTCCAGTTTCACTGCCCTGGCCAATCCGGCGATGACCGGCCCCCTCACCTGTTGGGCGATCAATCTAACCGCCTCAAACTGAGCAGGAGAGGATACGGGAAAACCTGCCTCAATCACATCTACATTCAACCTTGCCAGTTGACGGGCAATCTGCAGTTTCTCCTCTATCCCCAAGGAGGCCCCGGGCGATTGCTCCCCATCCCTTAAGGTAGTGTCAAATACGACTACTCTGTCGATGTCCATTGCATCAACCTCCTAAGTCCCAAATGCTGAGATGCTTAACAAAGCTGAAAACCAGGTGAAATAAGTGTGGGAAACTGGTTATGGTTCAACAGCTCTGTAACTTTCTCTGTTTCTGCAGGATTCAGCCTTCTTGTGGTTAAAGCCAGCTCATCATCGCCCGGAGCCTCCGGCCCACCCCTTCGATAGGGTGTTCTTCGTCCTGTTTTCTCCTGGCGTTGAATACGGGTCGTCCCACCCTGTTTTCCAGGAGCCATTCCCGGGCAAAGCTGCCGTCCTGGATCTCAGCCAGAATTTTTCTCATCTCCCTTCTGGTCTCTTCAGTGATGACCCTTTTCCCCCGGGTGAGGTCCCCGTATTCGGCGGTGTCACTTACTCGTCTTCTCATTCCGGAGATACCATCCTGCTGAATCATATCGACAATCAGCTTTAGCTCATGGCATACCTCAAAATAGGCACATTCAGGTTGGTAACCCGCCTGCACCAGCGTGTCAAATCCGGCTCGGATCAATTCGCTCACACCGCCACACAGCACCGCCTGTTCTCCAAACAGATCCGTCTCTGTCTCTTCTCGGAAGGTGGTCTCCAGCACTCCGGCCCTGGTGGCCCCGATCCCCTTAGCGTAGGCGAGCGCCAGTTGTTTTGCCCTTCCGGTGTAATCCTGAGCGACAGCCACTAAAGCAGGCACTCCCTTGCCTTCCAGGTAGGTGCTTCGCACCAGACTGCCCGGACCCTTGGGTGCGATCATAAACACATCGATGCTATCTGGAGGCACGATCTGACCATAATGGATATTGAACCCGTGGGCAAACACTAAGGCATTGCCCTCTTCAAGGTGAGGTTTGATTTCATCCTGATAGACTACAGGTTGCACATTATCCTGGGTGAGAAGGACAATGATGTCTGACTGCTCTGCCAGCTCCGGAGTGGTCACCACGGTCAAGCCGTGCTGCTCTGCCTTCTTCCAGGCTGGAGTACCGGGCAGTTCGCTGACGATCACATCCAAGCCGCTGTCCCGTAGGTTCAGCGACTGACCACTGCCCTGAATACCTGCACCACCGACAATTCCAATTCTCTTCTCTTTCAAAATCTCCAGGTCAGCATCTTTATCATAATACATCTGCATTGGTCCCCTCCTGTTCTCCAGGTTGTTTAAGGTTAAACCTTTCCTCTGAATTCTCTGAGCATGGCCACCCTGCCGGTTCTGGCGATCTCTTTGATCCCGAAGGGACGAAGCATCCCAATGATGGCGTCTATCTTGGCCTTTCCTCCGGTGGCCTCAACGGTAAGGCTGTTGAAACTGATATCCACGATCTTTGCCCGGAAGATGTTAACAATCTGCATAATCTCCGATCTCATCGCCGGGGTAGCAGCCACTTTGATAAGCAGCAGTTCTCGCTCAACGAAATTCTCCCCTGTCATATCGATCACTTTAATCACATCGATCAGCTTGTTAAGCTGTTTAGTGACCTGTTCCAAAATCCGGTCGTCTCCTTCTACCACGATGGTCATTCGGGAGATGGTTGGGTCTTCGGTCTCACCCACGGTAAGACTGTCGATGTTAAACCCCCGGCCTGAGAAGAGACTGGAGACGCGGGCGAGTACGCCGAAGTGATTCTCAACCATAACTGAGATGGTGTGTTTCATTATGCCATCCTTTCTATCATCTCGTTGATTGCCTTTCCTGCCGGAACCATGGGGAAGACCTTCTCCTCAGGGGCAATGTGGAAATCCAGAACTACCGGCCCTTCTGTGGCAAGTGCCTCTTGGATGCTGTCCCGGACATCTTTCGGATGGGTGACTCTTATGCCTTTCACCCCGTATGCCTCGGCCACTTTTACAAAATCGGGCGCCACCTCTAAAGAGGTGGCCGAATAGCGCTTGTTGAAGAACAACTCCTGCCATTGTCTGACCATTCCTAAGTACCTGTTGTTCATTATGGCAACCTTAACCGGCAGCTGGTATTGGACCACAGTGGCCAGCTCCTGAATATTCATTTGAAAACTGCCATCTCCGGCGATATCGAAGACGGTGTCCTCGGGCCTGGCAATCTGGGCGCCTATAGCAGCCGGGAACCCGTAGCCCATTGTTCCCAATCCCCCGGAGGAGATGAAGGTCCGAGGGCGGCTGTATTTATAAAATTGTGCTGCCCACATCTGATTTTGCCCCACTTCGGTGGTAACAATTGCCTTCCCCTTTGTCACCTCATAGATCTGCTCTATTACATATTGCGGTTTAATAACCGTTGAACTTGCTTCATAGGAAAGAGTGTCCTGCTTTTTCCACTGCTTGATCTTTTCGTTCCACTCCGACTGCCCTTTTGGATCTACAATCCGATTCAGCTCCTTAAGCACCTGTTTGGCGTCTCCCACCACCGGGATGTCCACTGCCACATTTTTGCTGATGGCCGTTGGGTCAATATCGATGTGAACTATCTGGGCAGAGGGAGCGAAGGCGTCCAACTTTCCGGTGACCCTGTCGTCGAACCTGGCCCCAATGGCGATGAGCAGGTCAGACTCCATAATGGCATTGTTGGCGTAGCGAGTGCCGTGCATCCCAGGCATTCCCAGACTAAGGGGGTGATCTGAGCGAAAAGCCCCCAGACCCATTAAGGTTGTGGTAACAGGGATATTGGTCTTTTCCGCCAGCTCTCGAAGCTCCTTCGTGGCCCCGGAGCTGATAACCCCACCGCCTGCACATATAACCGGTCTCTTTGCCTCCCGGATAGCCTGAGCTACACGCTTTATCTGTTGTGGATGTCCCTCATACTTAGGTCTATACCCTCGAATGTTCACCTTCTGGGGATAGACAAACTCCACTTTGGCTTTGGTCACATCTGTAGGCAGATCTATTAGCACCGGCCCTGGGCGTCCAGTAGAAGCGATGTAGAACGCTTCTTTTACTGTTCGTGCCAACTCTGATGTATCCTTCACCAGGTAGCTGTGCTTAGTGATCGGACGGGTAATCCCAATGATATCCGCTTCCTGGAAAGCATCTGAACCGATCATAGCTGTGCCCACCTGGCCAGTAAAGGCCACTATGGGGACCGAATCCATATGGGCTGTGGCAATCCCGGTAACTAAGTTAGTAGCTCCTGGGCCGGAGGTGGCGATACAGACCCCGACTCTGCCACTGGCACGGGCGTAACCATCGGCAGCATGAGCAGCAGCTTGTTCGTGGCGAGTCAGTATGAATCTTATCTGTTTCTCATCATAAAGAGCATCAAAAATGGCGATGACCGCCCCTCCGGGGATACCGAAAAGGGTATTCACCCCCTCTTTTTTTAGACATTCGATTAAGATTTCAGCACCTGTCAGTTCCATATAAAACTCCTTTCCACTTTCTCCCCTTCTGGCTTCAACCCTTATTTCTCTGCTGGGTCTCCTGTCTGTCCAAGTTAGCAAATCAAGTCTTCATCACCTCAACACCGCCCCAGTAGCTGCTGAGCTCACCAGTTTAGCGTAGCGAACCAAATACCCTTTTTTGACTTTAGGCTCAGGAGGGCTCCAGGTGGCTGAGCGTCTGGCTTTCTCCTCTTCACTGATTAACAGTTCTAGCTTCCTGTTGGGGATATCGATCAGGATTCGGTCACCGTCTTTTACGATGGCTATGGGACCTCCTTCAGCGGCTTCTGGGGAGATATGACCGATGCAGGGGCCTCTGGTGCCACCGGAGAAGCGTCCATCGGTGAGCAGTGCCACCGAGTCTGAAAGTCCCATCCCCACAATAGCCGACGTGGGGGCCAGCATCTCCCGCATCCCTGGCCCGCCCTTTGGCCCTTCATAGCGGATTATCACTACGTCACCAGGGAGAATTGTCCCTCCGGTAATGGCATGCATCGCCTCTTCTTCTGAATTGAACACCTTGGCTATGCCTTCAAACCGTTTCGTCTTCTCTGAAACTGCACTTTGCTTAACCACCGAGCCATCTGGCGCCAAGGAGCCTTTAAGCACAGCTATGCCACCTTCGGGGTGATAGGGGTTGTCCAAGCTGCGTATGATCTCTCTGTCGGCTACCTCGGCCTCTTCGGCAATCTGGAGGATGCTCCTGCCTGACACGGTGGGGCAGGGGTTCAATTTCTGCTTCAGAACAGAAAGCACAGCGGGAATACCGCCAGCGTATTCCAAGTCTTCCATAAAGTAGTCGCCGCCGGGGCGCAGATTGGTGATGTGGGGAGTCTCTCTGCTTATCTGGTCGAAGAGGTCCAGGGGCAGTTCCACCCCGGCGTCGTGAGCTATGGCGGGAATATGCAAAGCCGTGTTGGTTGAACCTCCCAGGGCCATATCGATTCTTATGGCATTCTCAAACGCTGCCCTGGTCATGATCTTTCTGGCGGTCAATCCTTCTCTCACCAACCCCACAATGCGCTCTCCGCTCAGGTAGGCAATTCGCTTCTTTTTGGCCATACCTGCCAGGGCGGTGGCGCATCCCTGAAGTGACATCCCCAGGGCCTCGGTGATACAGGCCATAGTGTTAGCAGTGTAGAGTCCTTGACAGGCACCGGGTCCAGGGCAGGCCTCCATCTCCAGCCGGGCCAGTTCTGTCTCGTTGATCTGGCCGGCATGATAACGGCCTACAGCCTCAAAAGTGTCTCTCACCAGAGAAAGTTTCTTCATCCGGTATCTTCCAGAAAGCATAGGTCCGGCGGTAACCACAATAGCGGGTATATCAAGCCTACCGGCAGCCATAAGCATCCCTGGGGTGATCTTGTCACAGTTTGTGAGCAATACTATGCCGTCGAGGGCGTGGGCCTCGGCCACCGATTCTACCGAGTCAGCGATGAGCTCCCGAGAGGGCAGAGAGTACTTCATTCCACTGTGCCCCATGGCTATACCGTCGCACACCCCTGGGATTCCGAACAGAAAGGAAACTCCCCCGCCAGCATTTATCCCTTTCTCTATCGCCCGTTCCAGTTCTCGCATCCCAATATGACCCGGGATAAGGTCGTTGAAACTGCTGGCCACCCCAATGAAGGGCTTATCCATTTGAGTTGTATCAATACCGGTAGCGTAAAGCAACGCCCGATTGGGGGTCCTCTCCACCCCCTTCTTAGCCCTGTCGCTTCTCATCCTTCTCCTCCAAATATAAATGTAGCTGGCTTTTGATGCTCCCTGTGGAAATACCTATGCTAACCCACTGCCCAAAAACAGAGGGCGGCAGCATCAGGATAGTACCACTGATAGGGATAAGCCAGCTAACAATAACAGCAAAGGAAAACTTCCCTTCTCCTCAGGCGTGAAAATACTGAACGGGAAAAGGGTACACTTTTCGACCGTCGCATATTGCAGAAATATTGTCAGCATCTTGAGAGTCCAAAAGATAACAGATATCACATTTTTTCCCATTTATCCGAAATATACTGCAGATATACGGCCTTGTCAAGGGGAAAAATGTACTGACACTCAATTGATCACTGCTGAAGATTCTCTGGGAAAGGCCAATTTGACGAAGAGTGAATTCAGAAAAAGAAGTCGTTAACCAAACCCAAATTCTCAGAACCTCGCTCTTCGACAGAGTGCGGTCGGTAGCGGCTTGATTTCACCCATGCCTTATAACGAAGTGGCGCCTCCAAATCTTTGCTTGGCCCACAACTAAAACCTCAAGATTCAGAGGGCAATCTTAAACTCTCTTAAACACCTTGTTGACAGCCTTCGTAAAATGAATTCAGGTGCAAACATCGGTGGCCGCTGAATCAAGGCGGAGTGAGCAGGACCGATTCAACTTCCCGCACATTCCGAACCTGCTGGAGGTTTCAGTAGTCATTAGGATTGGCCTTTCAAATTTAGTCTTGACGACCCTCAATTTATTCTTATATTATGGAGAATCTGAAACCAGTGGTTAACTGCTGAATCGATTTTGTACCAGGGGACGATGAAGACAAATGGGACTTAGAGATTGGCCGAAGGTCAGAGAGATTGTTCACTGGGCCTTAGAGGAGGACATAGGCACAGGCGATATTACCTCCCAATACATAGTACCTGAAGACCTCTGGGCAGAGGCGGTAATATTCGTTAGACAAAAAGGGATCATCGCTGGTTTGGATGTGGCAAGGCTAGTGTTTAAAACGATAGATGAGAGCATCCAGTTTTCCCCTCAACTAACAGACGGTAGCAGAGTAGACCCAGCGGACGTTGTTGCCACTGTTTCGGGCCCTGTTAGAGGTATACTCTCTGCAGAGCGCACAGCGCTGAACTTCTTGCAGCAGATGTCAGGGGTTGCCACCCTTACCGACAAGTTTGTCGAGGCCATCAGAGACACTGGAGCTAAGGTGACCGACACACGCAAAACGACCCCTTGCGCCCGCATCCTCGACAAGTACGCCGTCAGTGTTGGAGGAGGAGTGAACCACCGCTTCAGCCTTTACGATATGGTCTTAATCAAAGAAAATCATATCAAGGCCTCGGGCAGCATCACCGAAGCAGTGCGAAGAGCAAGAAAAGGCCTAGAAGGGTCGGGAAGACGGGGCATAAGAATCGAAGTGGAGACCAAAACCCTCAATGAGGTCAAAGAGAGTTGCTCTCTGCCAGTGGACAGAATTATGCTGGACAACATGAGGTTTGAACAGATTGCCGAAGCAGTGAACACAATTCGAGCCCGAAAACCCCAGATGGAAATTGAGGTCTCCGGTGGTATCACCCTGGAGAATATCCGCCAAATCGCCCAAACAGGTGTAGACTTCATATCTATTGGTATGTTAACACACTCTGCTCCCGCTTTGGACATAAGTCTGCTGGTGGAGAAGATAAAATGAGGTGCTTAGATATCGACGAACCAATGACAGAGCCTAACATCCTCTCTGGCCTGAGAACCAGAATTCTGGGCAAGACAGTCTATTGCTACAGCTCTATGGACTCTACTAACCAAGTAGCCAAGGAATTAGCCTCTGGAGGGGCGGAAGAAGGAACATTGGTGGTGGCAGAGGAACAGACCAAAGGCAGAGGCAAAAGAGGACGCAGTTGGGAATCAGCCTATGGACGCGGAATATGGGCATCTTTGATCCTTCGCCCCCAAATCTCCTCTTTCCACACCTGGAAGGTTACCCTCGGTGCTGCTGTCTCCATCGCCAGAGCCATCCGCCATCTGACAGAACTTGAGGCCACCCTCAAGTGGCCCAATGACATTCTAATCAGGGGGAAAAAGGTGGGAGGGGTGTTGACCGAGATAAGCACCCAACGCAACCAGCAGGAGACAAACCCTCTGATATTGGGATTTGGCCTCAATGTGACCCATCGTCAGGAAGACTTCTCTGAAAAAATCCGGCGGCAGGCAACCTCCCTCTATATCGAATCGGGAAAATGTGTCTCTCGCGTCACACTGCTTCAGGCTATCCTACAGATTATGGAGGAAAAGTTCTGTCAGCTACAGAACTCCGATCATGAGCAGTTGCTCCAGCAATGGACAGTTCTGTCTGGCTGCGCGGATGAACAGCGGACGCAAAGCCCCCGGCGCATCGGGCATAAGGTAACTTACCTACGCTTTGAATCTTGAGGAGGTTATTCTGGAAGAGTCTGTGACAAAATGGGTTCTCTTGTCGTTTTTTCTGCTCCTTGGCAGTACCTGCTCTGCAGCAACAGGGGATTGGGCTCTTTATACCTCTGTGGCAAAAATCAATGACATCCTGGCAGGCGAAAGGTGTATCTGGGCAGCTACCGACGGCGGAGTAGTCAGATTCTGCCCAGAGGAGAACAGCTCCACTATCTATACAAGACTCGATGGACTGACGGGGAATAGGGTCTTGTGTATTGCAAGCGACAGCCGGGGTAATCTCTGGTTTGGTACCGATGGGGACGGTCTAACCAGATTCACTCCGGGGAGAGGGTTCACGCGCCTTAAGCACTTCATAGGATACCGGGTTAACTCGCTTTGCTTTCAGAACGATAGCACCCTTTATGTGGCCACGGATGTGGGGATAAGTCTATTCCTCACAGAAAAAGATGAAATAAAGGAGACTTATCATCAGTTTGGTATATTCCCCCGAGACACTGAAGTATTTTGCGTGAAGGTGGTTGGCACAGATCTGTGGGCAGGTACAGCTACAGGTGCGGCCTGCGCCCCTATTTTCCAGCCCAGTGGGGTGCGCTCTAATCTGCAGGACCCCAACAGTTGGTCTTCGATTCTCTTCGGGAAGGAGGTCTACAGCATCATTCAGGCAGATTCAGTGGTCTACATTGGGACGCAAAAAGGAGCGTACAGCTATGAAAATAACCGACTGACTTTTCTGAGATTAGCTCTGCCATTTCACGACCTTTTGATCCATCAAGAGATGCTGACGGCAGCAACTCGCAGTTACGGGGTGTTTCAGGCACCTCTGTCTCACCCTTCTGCTTGGACAAGAAAGCCATCTCTGCCCAAGGAGACTATATCTCTGGCAGTCTCATCCGATTCCGCCCTGTGGGCTGGAGTACAAGGTGGACACCTGATGAGGGTCAAGTCCGGAGAGGTGGACTCTTTCCTGGTGAACTCTCCCGCTGCTAACACCTTTATGGACCTGACATTTGACCATCAGGGTATACTCTGGGCAGCCTCCAGCTATCGTGATCAGACAGGCTGCAGAGGAGCTTACTGCTTTGATGGAGACCGATGGACAAACTATTTTGCTGTGCCCAGCCCCAGCGGGAATTGGACTGCTGAGAATAACGTTGTCTGCGTAGCGGTTGACTCGCGCAGACGAGTCTGGCTGGGCACCTGGGGAGCGGGTATACATATGCTCTCAGAACAAGGAGAGTGGAAACTGATCGACCAGAACAACAGCATACTTAAGGGCATCGCCGCTGACCCCGACTATTTGGTGATCAATGATATCTGTGAAGATAAAGATGGAAATATCTGGATGTCCGATTTCCTCCAGGGAGTGGCAGTTTTCAGCGATTTCCCTCCAACTAAACAGATGCTGTACACCCCCTCCGAGGATGGACTCCCTAGCGGAGAGGAGGGCCAGTTCAAAGGCAGTGTTATTGCAATCGATGAGGCAGGACTGAAATGGATAGGAACCTTGGACGCTGGCTTCTGCCTGTTCGATGACGGAGGAACCCCTTTCCAGCGAGGAGATGACACAGTAATACCCTTTTCCACCTCCTCTTATCCTGAAAAGATGAGCAGCAATCACATAACAGATATCTCATTCGACAGGAAAGACGTCTTGTGGGTAGCGACAGACTCGGGGGTGAACGCTATCCGGGGCCAATACGATCCTATTACTAAGAGCTACACCTGCGAAAGTTGGGATACCTATCTGCGAGAGATTACGGTTAACCGAATACTTGTCGACTTGCAAAACAATAAGTGGTTTGGCACCGAAAATGGCCTCTATCGACTCTCCGGAGGCAATGCCTCTTGGACCCATTATACCCAAGAGACCTGTGGTCTGGTTGACAACCAGGTTAAGTCACTCGCCTTCGATACGTTGACTGGCGACATCTGGATAGGGACCCTATTGGGGCTGAACCGGCTCAAGATCCCCGGGCCACCGGTTCAGCAGGCGCCCATAGCTTATCCAAATCTGTTTATCAGCGGTATAGGAGAAGATGAAGTTACATTCGCTGAGCTTTCTCCCAACTCCACTGTTCGAATATTCACTCTGCTGGGAGAGTTAATAAGAACCCTCACCGCTGACGAATTGGGAAAAGCTACGTGGGACGGCACCAATAGCTCAGATAACCTGGTGGCCTCTGGAATTTATTTCTACTGCCTTCAGGACAAAAACGGAAATCAGATGCTGGGAAAGTTAGCTGTATTAAGAAAGGAATGAAGTTAGAAGAATGGTGAATGCACCTGACCTGATGTTAACCAAATCGAAGAAAAAGATTGCCACCGAAGACATTTTGATGTATATTTAAAAGATTTGTTAACCATTCCACACAAAGGAGGAGAGTTTAATGGCTAAGAAATATGTCTATTTCTTTGGTGGGGGAAAAGCTGAGGGCAATGCTGGGATGAGATCCCTGTTAGGTGGAAAAGGAGCCAATCTGGCAGAGATGACTAACATTGGGCTGCCAGTCCCCCCAGGTTACACTATCTCTACTGAAGCCTGTAAGTTTTATTATGAACATGGGGAAACTTATCCCCCTGGACTGGAAGAGCAAATAGAGGAAAACCTTACTAAGTTAGAAACGGTAGTAGGGAAAAAACTGGGCGACATTGAGAATCCGCTCCTGGTCTCTGTCCGTTCGGGGGCACCTATATCTATGCCCGGGATGATGGACACTGTACTGAACTTAGGACTCAACGATCAGAGTCTCCAAGGCCTTATTTACCAAACCGGCGATGAGCGCTTTGCTTACGATTCTTACCGCCGATTCATAATGATGTTCTCCGATGTAGTTCTCTCTGGAGAAAAGAATTCCCCCGATTATCGCCCCGGATTAGAGAGGCTCGCCTTTGAGAAGATATTTGATGAGGTGAAAAAGAAGATGGGGGCCAAGGAAGATACTGATGTAGATGCAAATGGCCTGAAAGAAGTAGTGGAAAGATCAAAAGAACATTTTGAAAAACAGTATGGCAAACCCTTCCCGAGCGACCCTAGGGAGCAGCTCAGATTGGCCACAAATGCTGTGTTTAAATCGTGGAACAACAAGCGCGCCTGTGACTTTCGCCGCATAAAAAACATCCCCGATGACCTAGGCACAGCAGTGAATGTACAGACAATGGTCTTCGGTAATATGGGCGAAAATTCCGGCACCGGGGTGGCCTTTACCCGTGATCCATCCACCGGCCAGAAGAAAGTATACGGTAATTTCCTGGCCAACGCTCAAGGCGAGGATGTAGTTGCGGGAATCCGTCAGGCTGTGCCGATTGATCAAATGCAGGAAGTGATGCCAGGGGTCTACCAACAGCTTCTGGATGTATGTCACCTACTGGAAAAGCATTACAAGGATATACAGGATATCGAGTTCACCATCGAGAAGGGAAAGCTGTATATGTTGCAATGTCGGTCAGGGAAACCAACGGCCACTGGCCAGGCAGTGGTGAAGATTGCTGTAGATATGGCCTTAGAAGGTCTCCTTGACGAGAACATAGAGGAAAAGGGGAAGAAGAAGGCCCTGCTTATGGTCGAACCTCAGCACATAGACCATATGCTTCACCGGCAGATTGACCCCAGAGCAGAGGCAGAGCCTATTGCCAAGGGGGTAAATGCTTCTTCTGGGGCTGCCACCGGGGCAGTGGTTTTCTCGGCCGACGATGCCGAAAGGCGAGGCAAGGCAGGCGAAAAGGTGATACTTGTCAGACCCGAGACCACCCCTGATGATGTCCACGGCTTCTATGGGGCGCAGGGGATTCTCACCCAAATCGGCGGAGCAACCAGCCACGCTGCTCTGGTAGCCAGGGGTATGGGCAAACCCTGCGTCGCCGGCTGCGACCAAATCTCCATCGACCTGGAAGCCAAACAGTTTACCATAGGCGACATTATAGTCAAAGAAGGAGACATAATCAGTATCGATGGAACCACCGGCAGGGTTTTCTTAGGAGAAATCCCCACCATTGAAGCCCAGATGACCCCAGAGTTACAGACCCTTCTATCTTGGGCCGACCAGGTGAAACGCCTCGGCGTTTGGGCCAATGCTGATTACCCACACGATGCTACGCGGGCCAGGGAGTTTGGCGCCCAGGGGATCGGTCTGTGTCGCACTGAACACATGTTTATGGAAACCGACCGTTTGCCCATAGTGCAGGAGATGATCCTGGCTAAGACAGAACAGCAGCGCCACTCTGCCCTAGACAGATTGCTACCTCTGCAGCGAGAGGACTTCAAGGGCATATTCAGGGCGATGAAGGGACTGCCGGTGATCATCCGATTGATTGATCCACCCCTACACGAGTTCCTGCCCGATCACGATCAACTCCTAGTCGAGGCGACCGAGTTGAGGATAAAATCCCCTGGGACAACCCAACTGGCAGAGAAGGAGAAGATGCTTCAGGCGGTGGAATCTATGAGGGAGCAAAATCCCATGCTGGGGCTCCGAGGTTGCCGCCTGGGTCTGGTTATGCCAGAAATCATCGAGATGCAAGTCCGCGCCATCTTTGAAGCTGCCTGTGAGGTGAAAACAGAGGGCGTCGACGTACATCCTGAAATTATGATTCCCCTTGTCGGCCATGTTAATGAACTGAAAGCTGTTCGCCAACAATTAGAAGGGGTAGCCAAAAAGGTGATGGAAGAGCAGGGAGTGGATATCGACTATAAATTTGGCACTATGATCGAGATCCCCCGTGCTGCTCTCACCGCTGGAGAGATAGCAAAGACGGCAGATTTCTTCTCATTTGGTACCAACGACCTTACTCAGACCACATTCGGCATCTCCAGAGACGATGCTGAGGCTAAGTTCCTAATGAAGTATGTGGAAAAAGGGATCCTCCCTGCTAACCCTTTCCAGACGTTAGACCAAACCGGGGTGGGAGTGCTGATTAGGATGGCAGTTGAAGCGGGACGGCAAAGTAACCCAAATTTGGAGGTGGGAATCTGTGGTGAGCACGGCGGTGATCCTGCCTCTATCGAGTTCTGCCACCGGGTAGGACTCAATTATGTCAGTTGCTCTCCCTATCGGGTTCCGATTGCCCGATTGGCAGCAGCCCATGCAGCCCTGAAAAACCACTGAGTTGCATGACGCCAAAAGACCACCTGAATTCCCGAAATTTCGGGAAGCTCGAGAGACTTCGAAGGTTTTAAATTCTAACCTTCACAGTTTTTGCAGCTTACAAGTTTTCCTGATGCTTGATTCTATGGCTGCAGGAAAAAACTGTTGACATAGAAAGCGAGGTGGTGTATATTAAGGCATACTGTAATCCTTCAATTTATATGTCTCAACCGAAAGGAGGTTTGAAGTGACGGAGTTACATTTTGACTTCCGTGACGTCTTCAGAGCTGCCAGGTTGGGTTTGAGCGGCAAAAAAATGGGGGTCTCCTTTCTGGGGATACTCGTTGCCTACGTCTGCTACCTGGTGCTTACTTATGTTGCCCTGTTATCCAGCGGTCTGGGATGGGGCACCATCTGGAGGGCCTATAGACTTTTCCCTCTGGCAATGGTCGATAAGTTCGCTTGGTATAGCTGGGTCATTTACGGGGTCGGCGTTTTCTTTGCCGTTGTGGTGCTGCTGCTAACCGCTACAGCAGTAGCTAAGATCAGCTACCAGCAACTGAAAGGCGACGACTTTTACTCTATGGGCGACTCCAGAAAATTCGTGGCGAAACACTGGAAAGCGGCAATCCTTTCCCCTATTGGTATTCTGGGGATGGTCGTCGTTCTATTCATTATGGCCATCATACTAGGGTTGCTTGGCAGGATTCCCTATGTGGGCGAGCTCGGATTTTCCATCATCTCTCCGCTGATCTTTGGGGGAGCTTTCCTTACTCTATTTGTGGCACTGGTGTTGGGTGTCTCCTTGATACTCTCACCGGCGATCACCGCCACCACCGGTGAGGATACGGTGGAAACTATCACCCAGTCCTTCTCCACGATCTGGAGCCAGCCGTGGAGGTTTGTCACCTACCAGGGTTGGCTGGCGTTCACCCTCGGCCTATCTTCCTGGGTCTTTGCTATCTTCACAGTCAACGCCTTGGGGCTGATGCAATGGTTCCCTCGCTTCTTTATGGGCAACAAGTTAGCTGTGATGACCAAAGAGGCCATTGCCTTCGCCCCTACCTGCAAGACATTTAATCTCATCCTTAGCAAGATCCCTTACTTCCACTTCTTTTTGCCGGATTTCAGTAAGGTGCCAGATGCCAGTGGCACGGTGTTGGTGTCAGGGGTCATAGGTGGGATTATGCTCATTCTGGTCATCTTCCTCGCTCTCTCCTACAGCTTTGCCACCTGGAGTGCCGGGCAGACGCTGATCTACCTGGTATTGAGGAAAAAGAAAGACAACGAAAACCTGTTGGAGAGAAAAGAGGAAGAGGAAGAGGAAGAGGAAGAGGAAGAAAAAGAAGAAAAAGTAGAGAAAAAAGAGGAAGTGAAGGAAGAGGCGGCACCAAAGGAGGAGAAAAAGGAGGAAAAGAAAGAAGGAACAGCACCAAAGGAGGAGAAAAAAGAGGGGAGGAAGGAATAAATGAGCGGGTGGATTAAGAGGGTGAGATTCCTGTGTGATCTTCCCTGAACGTGTTGATTCTGAATGCCAGTCTAATTTCTTCACTGCAGAGTCCGCTGAGAATCCAACAAAATGCGAAAACCTCAGCGGACTTTTTCTGGTTATTTTCCGCTTCTTAATAGCCTCCGGCTGTGTTCATCTTATGTCTTTTGCTTTTTCTTTTCCGCCGCCGGGAAAAGGACATTGTTCAGGATCAACCGATATCCGGGGGAGTGTTTGTGAAGGGTAAGATCCGTAGGGGGGTCACCGACCAGGTGCATATAGTCCTCAGGGTCGTGCCCTCCCAGGAAAGTAAAGGTGCCCTTGCCCAGATTCCCGTGGATGTATTTCACCTCGTCTGTTCCCTTCACCTGTGCCAGGATAGTGACGGACTTTTTTATGAGATTGCGCCTGAAGCCGGTGGTTTGACCAAGGAAACCTTTGATCGTCCTGACATGATCCTGGGTCAACATTGTTGGCACGGGGTCGTATTTGGCAGAGAAGTCGAAAAGGGTGAAGGCGTCAGCCTCTGGTCCCCTCAGTCCTCTGAGATCCTGGGGTGTGGTATCGATATCAGAAAAACCATAAATCAAAGGGTTAAGCTCCAAACGAAAATTCTGAAAAGCGAACGTCTTGGAGAAGTCGAGTCTGGCCTGACAGTCGGGATCGGCAGCATCTCCGTCAAAGACAGCAGGAACAATATCTGTCGTCTCCGCTGCCAAGGCGATATCCAGGGTCTCTGTGGCAGAGCACATAGCGAACAGAAATCCGCCTTCCATCACATAGTCCCTAATCTTTCTGGCAACGGCCTTTTTCTCTTCTGATACCTTCTCAAACCCTAAACTTCGGGCCATCTGTTCGCATTCTCTCACCTGCTGTTTGTACCATGGCTGGTTGCGGTAGCTGGCATAGAACTTACCATACTGCCCGGTGAAGTCCTCGTGATGCAAATGCAACCAGTCATAGTCCCCAAGTCCGCCTTCCAGCACCTCTCGATCCCACAGTGTTTCGTAGGGGATGTGGGCATAGCCGAGGGCTAATCTGACTGCATCATCCCAGGGATCTCTGGTGGGAGGTACATACACAGCGATGCGAGGGGCTTTTTCCAGAAGCACCACCTCCATATTGCTCAGTTCTATCTGACCGTAAATCTGTGAGATTCGGTCCCCATCGATAACAGCGAAGGAGACCCCTTGAATACGAGCCTCCTGAGCTACAGGTTCCGAATATTGTAACATAAAAGAGCCACCCCGATAGTTCAGCAACCACTCTACACTAGTTCCCTGCGTCAGTGCCCAATAGACAAGTCCATAGGCCCTCAGGTGGTCAGTCTGATCAGAATCCATATAGATTAGCATCCTCTGAGCGCCAACGCGCAGAGGGAAAAGGAAAGTCAGAAACAGAAATAGAAGAAAGCGCTTTCTCATATCTCCTTCGAAGAGAAGAAACTACTCTCAATTTGCTTTTCGACTGAACAACCTCGCCGAAGTGATGCGTATTTAGGAAATTTTGCAGCAAGGGCTTTCACTATTTGGGATGCGCTAAGGTGCACACTACAAGAGGTGTTGTAGTTACATTATTCTTATTCCTATTTAATTTGGCGCAGCACGTGTAGCGATTTCAACTTCCGATACTCTCCGGTGTGATACCTCCAGAAAGCGTCCAGAAGAGCCTCGACCTCCCTTTCCAAAAATGGGCTCACCTTCACATTTCTCACCTTTTCTATCTCTACTTTTTGGAGCATCCTCAGAAACTTAATCGTCCCTGGGTGCAACTGTATTGCCGCAGTGTCCTTACGCTTGCACTCCTCACACAGAAGACCACCCCATAGTAAACTGAAACTGATTGAGGGGCTCTCGCTGGAGGAACCGCAAGAGGCACACTTGGATAACTGGGGACAGTAGCCTACCAGAGCGAACATTCTTAGCTCAAAATGCCAGAATAGCTTCTTAAGGTCCTCTAAGGGAGAGTCCTCCATCTTGTTTAATGTTTGATGTAGAGTATAATAAGCAGAAGGACTGGGCTGACTGTCGGCGGTCAGATATTCTGTCAATTCGCACACAGCACTGGCGTAGGCAAACTTTTCTATCTCTCGTTTCAGGTTCGGAAAATAGTTAATGCTGGATGCCTCTTTCAGAATGTGCAGTCCGCCAGAGTTCCGGGAGTAAAAGAGAATTTGGCTTTGCGTGACAGGGTTCAATGAGTTGACGAATCTAGTATTAGCTCTCCTGGCTCCCTTGGCCACGGCCTTAATCTTACCGAAATCCTGAGAGTACAGAGTGACGATGTTACTAGTTTCGCTCCACTTGTAATTTCTCAGAACGATCGCTTCCGTCTTCAGAATTGCCATCTTGGAGTTATTTCTTGGCGGATAAATTTGAACGGCATGCGGATTTATCTCAGCCAGTGGAGCAATGCTGTAGCCAACCCTAGGTATATGAGAAGCCCGCTCCAGTCATTGATAGTGGTAACCACTGGGCCGGTGGCCACTGCTGGATCTATTCCCAGTTTTTTGAAGACCATAGGCATCAACACCCCTGTCATTGAAGCGGCCAAAATAGCGACGCACATAGCTACAGCTACTATCACTCCCAGTATAGGATTGTCTTTCCACAGGAAGGCAAACAATCCCACTGCTGCTCCACAGGCAACGCCCATAATCAGGCTGGTCCTTATCTCGCGGTGCAAGCGCTTCCACAGACCTGAAGTGTCAATCTCCCCTAAGGCTAGGCTTCTGACCACCAGGGTGGCCGATTGAACCCCTACATTTCCTCCCATATCCATAAGCACTGGCACAAAGAAAGCTAAGGTGAGCACCGTACCCAGGACATCTTCGAAGTGACTCACTATGGTGGCCGAGCCCATACCGCCAAAAAGGCAGATGACCAGCCAGGGAAGCCTTATGCCAGCCACCTTAACAGGGGAGTGCTCGGTCATCTCCTCTCTGCTGGTACCCACCATCTTTGCTATATCCTCGGAATCTTCCTCTTCGATCACATCTACTATGTCGTCGATGGTAATTTTGCCTACAAGACGGCCTTTTGTGTCAACCACTGGTAGTACCACCAGGTCATACTTCCTGAAGATATTGGCAACCTCTTCCTGGTCGGTTCCCTGCACCACGCTCATTACGTCGCGGTTCATAATCTCGGAGACTCTCTGGTCTGGTTGCGCCAGGATCAAATCCCGTAGAGAGAGAGTCCCTACCAGGTTCTGTCTTCTATCCACCACGTAGACATAGTAGATCTGCTCATCCTTGTTGGCGACATTTCGCACCACCTCGATGGCCTCTTTCACTGTAGCGTTTGGGTCGACAGTGACGAGCTCCACTGCCATAAGACCGCCAGCAGTATCCTCTTCATATCTGAGAAGCTCCCTTATTCTCTCAGAAAGTCCGGGGTCTATAGAGCAGAGCACTTGCCTGGCCACATCTTCTGGCAGGCGAGCTATCAAATCGGCGGCATCATCCGACTCCATCTCTCCCACCAGCCTGGTCAGCCTAGTCTCGTCTGTGCCCTCAATGAGCTCCTCCTGAATGTGCTCGTTCACCTTTGTGATCACCTGTGAGGCGACAGAGTCGTCTAGTAGATTGAATACAAACCTGGCCTCTTCTGGGTGAAGATGATCTATCAGGCCAGCTATGTCCGGAGCGGACAAGTTAGCAAGCAAATTGGAGACATCCCGTTGGGTTTCTTTCTCAATCAATCCCCGGGCATCATCCAAGCCGCCAATCAGCTCACGTATGTTCTCTTGTAGCCTCTGTTGGTGGTTCTGTCCCATACTCGGATTTCTCCAGTCGCACCTCTCTCATCCGGTTTGGGGGCACTACGCTGCCCCCAGAGACAATCAACTTCAGCGCATCTTCTACGCTTATCTGAAGGGGGATTATATCCTCCTTGGGTATGAGAAGAAGATAGCCAGAAGTGGGATTGGGAGTGGTTGGCAGAAAGACGCTGATCGTCTGCTTCCCGGTCTTTCTCTTGGCCTCACTCCAGGACTCGGAGGTTACAAAGCCGATGGAATAGATACCCTTGCGTGGATACTCGAAGAGCACCGCCTGCCTGAGCACCGCCTTCTCCCCAGAGAGGAAAGCCTGACTGATCTTCTGGATGGTACTGTAAATGCTGCTTACCAAAGGCACCCTGGTAAGCATACGGTCGCCTATCTGAAGGATTTTCCTCCCGATATAATTGCTAGCAAAAATCCCCACCAGGAGAATGATCAACATGACGGTTAAGAAACCCAATCCGGGGAAAGGCTTTAACCCTAAAGAACTCGAAAACTTATAGAAAACTCCCTTCAACAGTCCATCCACTTTGCTGAACAAGAACCACAATATATATATTGTGGTTGCGATGGGAATTAGGACTATCAACCCACTAAAAAACCATATTCTCAACTTCTTCCAAACCGATGTCTGCAGACTTCTGCTCAATCTCTCTCACTCTCCTTATTCTTAATGAACCTCACCTTATAAATTTTCTCTCCCTTTTTCAGCATTCCATACTCCTCCCGGGCTTTCTTCTCTATATAATCCAGATCGTTTGACAACAGGTCTCTCTTTCTTTCAAGTTCTGCCTTTTCCCCTTCCAGGATTTCAATCTCCGTTGCCAGGGTTTTCGCTTTGTCTCTCAACTGACGTATTCGAAAAAGACCATTCTCGCTGGTCAGCAGCAGATAGAGAATAAAGAGCAAAAGTGCCAGGAAAGGCCAAAGGACCTTCTTCCCTTTAGAAGGTGCTCTACTGGAGGAATGCCACTGGCCCATTCGGAATTCTCCTGTCCCAACTTGATAGGTTATCAAAACCACTACTTAAAGATACAAGACTAAGACAGAATTGTCAATTAAAAACCCAACTGAAAAATAGAGAGATTTTTTGTAATATTCTGGACATTACGTCAATAATATGAGCCTGATTTGAGAACTGGACTGTAGAGGCGTCAAGTACGTTATCAGGGCTACATAGAGGGTTTGCTTTGTAGATGAACCTTCGTATCTACTATAGCCCTTTTTCTGAACCGCTGGCTGTGTTCAGAATAGGCACCTTAAACCTCAGAAAAACAGCTCTAGCTCCATCTTTGTGATGACAAAGATCTTTTCTGGACCATTTTGCAGTTTGGCTCTCCAATTGTAGGACAATTCTATTAGCGCATAAATGAGATTATATTAGGATATGAACAAGCAAAAAGGCAGCCTGAGGAAGCTTCTATATTTTTCACGGCCTTATCGTAAAAGAATATTGATAGCTGTGAGTCTTGCCGGTGTGCTGACCCTGATCGGTCTAGTACCTCCTTTGCTAATCAAGCGTTTGATCGACGATATAGTGGGCGCCTCCAAGTGGGATATGCTTACCGGGGTGATATTGATGTTAATAGCCATCCCCATTATTAGAGCGGGCGTTTCGTTCCTGAACAACTATATCATCGCCTATATAGGGCAGAGGTTGGTGTTCGATGTTCGTCTGAAGATGTACCGGCAGCTACAACGCCTTTCTATACGTTTCTACGAGACTATGAAAACCGGCAAAATCGTCTCCCGGATGATGAGCGATGTGGCCATGGTGCAAAATATGATCACCGGTAACACCATAACTATGGTGACGGATATCATCTCGTTTTGCTTCGCTACAGTGATTATATTCTCATTGAGCTGGAAGTTATCCACTGTGTTATTGGGGATCTTGCCCCTTTATTTGCTTAACTACAAGTTCTTTATGAGGAAAATTCGACGGAGCAATATCTCTTATCGTTTCCAGATGGATCAAATTACCAACACACTTCAAGAGAGGATAAGCGGGACCCAGTTGGTGAGAGCCTTTGTGAGAGAACGAGCGGAAACGCAGCAGTTTCTGAGCGATACCCGTAGGAGTCTGCACTATGCTATGCGAGGGGTAATCTGCAGCGCATCCTTCTCCACGGCCTCCAGGATTATCAATGGCGTGGGTTCCAGTGTACTTTTCTGCCTGGGATGCTACCTGGTCATTCAAGGAGAGATAACTTACGGGGCGGTGACAGCATTTATGGCCTATGCTCAAAGATTGCTTGGCCCTGCCTTAAGATTCACCGAGATTTCCAACTTGATCCAGCAGACCCTTGTCTCTGCGGACAGGATATTCGAGGTGTTAGACGCTGAGCCGGAGATAAAGGAGGTTAAGGAAGCCAAAGAGCTTCCGCCTATCAAAGGCCACATAAAATTTGAAAAGGTGAGCTTTGCCTATGTTCCCGGTGAGCCGGTGCTGAACGAGATCGACTTCGAGGTTCAACCGGGGACCACTGTGGCCCTGGTAGGGCACACCGGGTGCGGCAAAACAACCATAGGCAACCTACTTCTCCGTCTATATGACCCACAATCGGGAAGGATACTCATCGACGGACACAATATCGCAGAGGTTACCTTAAAATCCCTGCGCAGCCAGATCGGAGTGGTGCTTCAGGATACTATATTGTTCAACACCACCATAAAAGAGAACATCAAATACGGCAAAAGAAATGCCACGGATCAAGAGGTCATACAAGCAGCCAAGATCGCAGAAATACACGACTTCATTATGAGCAAACCAGATGGATATGAGACCATCATCGGCGAAGGGGGAACAAAGCTTTCGGTAGGCCAAAAACAGCGCATCGCCATTGCCAGGGCGGTAATTACCAACCCCGGGATATTGGTTATGGATGAGGCCACATCCTCTCTGGACTCAGAGTCTGAGGCCCTTATTCAGAAAGCCCTGAAAAATGTCTTGGCTGGCCGGACCTCCATTATTATCGCTCACAGGCTGTCCACCATTGTCAACGCCGATTTAATCATTGTTATGGACAAAGGCAGAATAATCGAGATGGGCACCCACAGAGAGTTGCTAAAGAAAAAGGACGGTTTTTATCGTCAGCTATACCAGAAACAATACGCGGCACTTAAGGCGGCCTAATCCCTGAAGAAGCCGCGGAGTGGGGATGTCCAGCACTGGTTTGTAAACGGGCCTTGCAGATGGGAAAGTCTGATAAAGATACAGAGGCAGGAACTATGAAGAAGCGGAAGGAATCCTCTTTTGGAAACATCAGGAGGCTTATTGGCTCCTATTTAAAGCCTTATTGGCTTAGGATGCTCATAGTAGCAACAGTTACCTCGATGAGCGCTATGGCGCCCTATGCTTTTGGCTACCTGGGCAAGGTTATGGTGGACGATGTGCTCCAGCTATCTCATCACGGAGAGATTGTGAAGAAAACCGTGCCTGAACAGATACACCTCTTGCTGTGGGTCTTTTTGGCTTATGTAGCTGTACATCTGGTCAGTATAGGGTTCACCTGGCTTTACTCGTATAATTTAGCTTATGTTAGCCAACGAATAGTTTACACATTGAGACGGCAACTGCATGAAAAACTTCAACGTCTGCAGATGACCTTTTTTGATCAGCGGCAGACAGGAAAGATAGTGGCCAGGGTCATCGATGATGTGAACGTGATTCAAGGCAACGCCACCCACACTCTAATCAATATCATCTCTCAACTCGCTCTGCTGTTAGTGGGTGTGGTGATCCTCGTTAAGCTAAACGCGAGGCTTACGTTTATTGCCCTGGCCACCCTTCCTCTTTATGCCATTACCTACCAGCTCCTTGTCCGAAGAATACGGGAGGTAAATCAGGCAATTCGCAAAAAGAACGCTGAGATATACGGACTGTTGGACGAAAAGGTCACCGGGGCCAGAGTGATTAAGTCCTTTGCTCAGGAGCATTTTGAGATAAAGCAGTTTTTCCGGAAGGCAGCCGAATTCATCAGGTTGATTATGAAAAATGCCCTGCTGAACAACACATTGTCTGCTTTTGCAACTATGATAAGTGGAGTGGGCACAGCAGTGGTGCTCTGGTATGGCGCCCTGCAGGTCAAGGCCGAGAATATGTCCTTGGGTTCCCTGTTATATTTCTATTCAAGCGTAGGTGTGCTCTTCTCACCCTTGATTACCTTGACGAATATGAACGTCATTACGCAGCGGTTGCTTACAGTGTTGGGCAGGGTCTTTTCAATTCTAGACGAAGAGGTTACAATTAAGGATTCAGAGAACGCTGTGGACCTGGCCGAAGTGAATGGAGCAGTCAGTTTCCGTCATGTTTGGCTCAAATATGAAGGGTCGGATGAATATGCCTTAAAGGACATCAATTTCGACGTGCCCCCTGGCTGCACGGTTAGCTTAGTCGGTCCCAGCGGAGCAGGGAAAAGCTCTCTGGTGAATCTTCTTTTGCGTCTGTATGATCCAACAGAGGGAGATATTTTGATTGATGGGCATAACATTAAGGATGTCAAATTGACATCCTTGCGAAGCCACATCGGTCTGGTGCCCCAGGAGGCAATACTCTTCTCCGGCACTATTGCTCAGAACATAAGATACGGACGCTTTGACGCCACCCCGCAGCAGGTGATAAATGCCGCTAAGACAGCGGAGATACATGATTTCATCTGCTCTCTGCCCGAAAAATATGAGACACAGATAGGAGAACGAGGGATGAGTCTCTCCGGTGGGCAGAAACAGAGGTTAGCACTTGCTATGGCCCTGTTGACTGACCCTGCTATCCTTATTCTAGACGATAGTACCTCTGCCTTAGATGCAGAAACAGAAACAAGGCTGTGGGCAACATTGAACAGGATAATGGCCAACAGGACATGTTTTGTTATCACCCATCGCATCTCTACAGCGATGAGCGCTCAGCTTATCCTAGTACTGGATAAGGGTAGAATAGTCGAGAGGGGTACCCACGAGGAGCTTATCGCCAGGAGCGGAATCTACCGTCGACTTTTCGAACAACAACGAACTGCCGCATAGCAGTTATGTCTCCTTTGCTACCTCCTCAACGCTGAGTATCTTTTTAGAGGAGGTATCATAGTATTTTTTAATACACTCGTCACACTCCTGGCAGCGACGGTGATAGCAATCCCGGTGAATTCTCATAGGATACTGGTTTTGGAACGACAACATACATTTAGGACTGCAAAACAGATAGCGTTCTTGATAAGTACCGAAGGCGCAGAAGGTCACTAACATTTCTGCCCGGTGGGCAGTCTTGCCGCACCAATCACAAATCGCGGTTTCTTCCATCTCCTTCTGTTTCCTTCGTTCGGCTACCTCCTCTTCTGTCCAGCCAAACTCAATATAGCTGATATTTGTACTCGGCACTTTCATCCTCACTACATCATCTCTGATGCAAAGTATGTTGCCTTTCTGAGTGTCAAAGGTACTGTCGCATTGCAAGGTAGTGCCATCTTTAAGGTGAACAGTCATCCTACCTTTTTGCTGAGGGGAGATGAAGGATGACCATCCACAGTATGGGCAAATGCTGGTGAAGAGGAATTGCTTAGTTTTGCGGCCACATTCTGGACACCGTCCCTCTTCCAATAGCCTAAGCTGTTTTAGAGACTCTTTTGCTGCCTCCTTCACAGTGGCATCGACATCGGTAATTATCTTCTTTACGGCGCCCTTACCCTTTTTGCTCAGAACTGAAAGTTCCTCCTCCGCCTCTTCTTGTTGTTCCTTAACGACCGCCTCCTTCTTTTGTTCCCTCTCTTTCTCATTCTTCTTATCTTTATGAAGCCTAAGCATTAAAATCGCCTCCTTCAAATTGAGGGTGTCAGATAGATAAGTTGGCGAGGGCCAATATCCTCGCGCAAAATCTGATATTAGCGCCTATCTGCCCGGATGAAACGCAGGCAAATGCAGGCCAGATACTGCGTTTTTCTTTTACCTCTGATAGTGCCGGTAGTCCCGGCAATATTGGGAGATATATCTCACCCGCTCTATGTCACCGGGGGGAGGCACCTCGTCGGATACACCCAGGATAAGCCTGGGATAAAAAAGCTCCACTATCCTCTCAACGCACTCCTGCAATTCCTCCATCGGATGGTCAGGTAGAAACAGGATGGCAGGGATCACATCCAAGAGGATCTTATCCCCTATCGCCTCTTTCGTCTCCTCTAAGCTCACATCCCCCTGAGGAAGAGGAGTGAGGGCTTCCAGTCCGTCGAAGGGCAAGTCCCTAAGATATTTAAGTAGAGGTCTGAAGCTCCCATCTATGTGAATGTGGGTGTATATCCCTGCTCTTCGTAATTGCTCCGACCTCTTCTGGTAGAAGGGAATGCAATACTTCTCGAAATAGTGGGGGGAGACTATGTTGCCGTCTATGTTCTCCCCAAAATTGACTATTCTCACCTTCCCGTAGGAGATTATACCTTCGTAGAAGGCGTCGTAGGAATTATCAATAGCCTGCATTAGCCTTTCCACCTTCTCAGGCACATCCGCCAGGGCGTATATTAGATTTTCCAACCCCATCCCGTATAGGGCCAGATGTTGATAGCCGCTTCGGGGAAGGAAGAACTGGGGCTCGGCTCTTTCCCCGAAGAATTCGTCCCCCTTCTTGAAGTTCTCCTTCACGAATGTAAAAGTCGTGTTCTCAAACAGCCATATCGCTTTTTCAATATCACAATCATTTTGAATTGGATATTTCATGATTCGCCACTGTTGTTCGGAAGAGAGCCCCTGCTCGGTAATCAGGTTACCTTTCGGAGTCTCTGTGATGATGAGCTTCCTCTGCCCGTCTATTTTCTCTTTTATCTTCACCTTATTCGAGTATCTAGGCTTTACAGGCCCCGGAATTCCTGTGAAGTAGCTTATATACCTGATGGATACATCGAGATCGTCGAACAGCTCCAGCAAGCTCATCCGCCTGTATCTTTCAGGTAGGGTTCCCCGGTTCTTGTTGTACCAGTACCACCACTCGATTCGAGGTTGAAAGAAAACTTGCGGGACCTCCATCCTCTCAAACACCCTTAGATTCATTTCTCTCTTCGTCACCTCTATGCCTCCACGACCTCGAATTTCATCATCTTCCCCAACTCTTTCAGGTCATGGCTGTAATCCCCATATGCCATGGCAAGGTGGTGGCCAAAATCCACCTCTTTGTGGAGCAGCTCAACTGCGTCCTCAACTTTGATGTGGGCGCTCAGGGAACATCCTATTTGATTGAACCCGCCTCCTCCGGCTATCTCGCCCTTGGCCACCAATAGTTTAGTCGCCATAGGGTCGAACCGCGCCAGTGTCACTTGCTGCCCGATGTCGAGGGTGAAATCATACCGTATCGTGCCTCCCCAACCGTTGAAGGTGAAGCCTCTTATCTCGTAAGGCAAATCCGGCCCAGCCAATCCCTTCACCTTAAGCGCCGGCACATCGTGGCGGACCGCTACAATTGAAGTGAACCCATACTTCTGGCAGCAAATCCATTTTCCCGACGGAGACTTAACACCGACGCCCTTCAATAGTTTCTTAATTCCATGAAAGTGTGCCACATAGCGAGGATATTCTCTGGCGGTACATCATCCTGGATGTTGTGAACAGCCCCAAATATAAAACCTCCTCCCGGAGCTAGGCACTCTATCCTTTCCTTGACCTGTCTCTTAATCTCTTCTGGACTGCCCTTCGGCAGGGTCCGCTGAGTATCTATGCCTCCTCCCCAAAAAGATATCTCTCTGCCGAACTCTTTTTTCAAGACCGAGGCATCCATACCCTTGGCTGTGGTTTGGAGCGGGTTTAACACATCCACTCCTATCTCTATGAAATCTGGGATCAAATCATAAATCGCGCCGTCAGAGTGAAAGAAACAATAAAAGGGTTGAGGGAAGATCTCCTTCTGGGCTTTGAATAGCTCCCTGTGTCTCGGTTTCAAAAATTTACGATACATCTCCGGAGAGATCAACAGACAATCCTGACCGGCTATATCATCGCCCTCTCTTACGAATTGTATATACTTTCCCAGTTTCTCCGCGGCTATCTTATAGAACTCGATCTTTAGCTGAACGAATTTATCCATAAGTTTACAGGCAAGTTTAGGATTTATGACCAAGTCGGAATAGAACTGCTCGTATCCTCTTATTCGACACCCCATTTCGAATATACCAGCGCACAAACTCTCCAAGATGATTGGATACCCCTGCTGGTAGAGTCTTTCTGCTTCCCTCTGCAGGCCATTGAGAATATTAGGACTGGCAGGGTTAGGCCAGGGGAAGTTATCAATGTCCCGCTCAGTAATGTCACCTGACAAAGGACTCTCTGCCAAATCGAAATAAAACCCCCCATGCTTGGGCATCTTCCAGGTTACTCCCCACTCATCGGTGAATAGCTTGCAATCCTGGTATTCCCTTACCGGAGGGTTTTTTCTCACTACATCAGGCATCAGTCCGCGAGTGTCAACTTCCAGTCTACTGAGCATTTTCTCATCCATCACTGCAAGCTGCTGAAGGGTATCGAAAAGCTTCACCTCCTTTATTTCCTCCCCTAAGTACTTTGCCAAATTCATATAAGCTTTCCTGGTTATTCCTGTGACATTTGAGCTTCCCAGGTCTAAAGGAATCCTATCAGGTTCTCTATGCTCTAATGTTCTTAGAATTCGCTCTCTGCAGTTCATTTCCTCTCCTCTACCCCTTATTCTATGGCTTTCTGTTCTACGAGCGATATCAATTCTTAACTGTTGGATTAATCCATTCAACCACACAGGTATAGAAAAAACGGAAAACGGTCCTAAATCTCTGAAACTATGCGACCTCCGTGCGGTGCTCTCACACGGGTTTTGGGGGACACGACCGAGAATTGGATGCCTTGCAAATACATAACCGTTGCACCTATGTCGGAATCAGGCCCCCTTTTTGCACTACCTGAAAAAGTATCAAAGGCTTAAGGCGGGAGCCAAGAAATTGATCAAGTGAATCTTAGGTCCATATTTTTTGCTGATGCTTCTCGTGTTCCCTTCTA
>Ga0164318_10000496_pt1 | contig 30343 bp, 31 predicted proteins | sample GuaBasSedimGuay9_FD_113734 | JGI IMG/M metagenome (GOLD analysis project Ga0164318, IMG submission 113734) | Subseafloor sediment microbial communities from Guaymas Basin, Gulf of California, Mexico - Guay9, Core 4571-4, 0-3 cm | ecosystem: Environmental > Aquatic > Marine > Hydrothermal vents...
TAATTCGATATCATGGATTTTATCGTCCGGGAGTTTGTCGAACTTCTCTTTTAAAGCAACAATCGACGGGTGATGCCTTAACTGAAGAATGTTAAAAATCTTTCTGCCGGTTTCTTTTTCAATCTCTTCAAGGCCGTCAATATTCCATGGGTTAAGCACCAATGGTTTTTCGCAAATGGCATTGGCATCATTTCTTAACGCCATTCTAATGTGTGAATCGTGAAGGTAATTTGGCGAGCAGATGCTGACAAAATCAATTTTGGAGTCGTCGCCCTTTCTTCGTAATTTATCAAGATGACGGTCGAAACGTTCCGGCTCGGTAAAAAAATCTGCCTGCGGAAAAAAACTGTCAATAATTCCAACGCTGTCAAAAGGGTCAAGAGCAACCGATAAATCGTTTCCGGTATCTTTTATCGCTCTCATGTGGCGAGGAGCAATATAGCCGGCAGCTCCAATTAAGGCAAACTTTTTCATGATAAGGGGGTTGTATTAAAGCTGCTAAATCTTATTAAACAACCGTTTAAAGAATGATTTCTTTTTGGTAGGCTTATCATCGGTATAATAGCCGTATCCATATCCATACCCGTAACCATACCCGTAACCATACCCGTAACCATAGCCATATCCGTAACCATAGCCATAACCATAGCCCCCTTTAAGGTTGATGTCGTTGACCACGATATACATTTTCATACCGCGTTCTTCCATGCTTTGAACAATGGAGGCAAATACTTTTTTGTTGGTAAGGTTTTGACGCACGAGGTAAATGTTAACATCGCAATGTTCCATCAACAGGTATGCATCGGTAACCAGCCCAACCGGCGGCGTATCAATAATAATGTAATCGTACCTTTCGCGCAGCTCATGAAACAGCTCAGTGGTTTTTTCGGAGGCTATTAACTCAGCAGGGTTAGGAGGAACCGGGCCAGCAAGGATAATGTCAAGGTTTGGTATTCGAATCGAAGGCTGAATAATTTCATCAATGGTTGCTTTATTAATAAGGTACGATGTTAAACCAACGTTGTTTGAAATTTTAAAGTCTTGATAGATTTTTGGTTTACGAAGGTCAAACCCCAGCAATACAGTTTTTTTGCCGTACTGTGCATAAACACTAGCCAGGTTCATCGAAACAAAGGTTTTACCCGCACTCACCATGTCGGCCGTTACCATGATGGTGGTTTTTTCCTGTCCTTTAACCAAAAACTGAATGTTGGTTCGCAAGGAACGATACGACTCGGCAATACTCGATTTTGGCGATTCGGCAACCACCAACTGGGTTTCCTTGTCAGAATGAAGCAACTGCCCAATAATGGGGAAATTGGTAACCGATTCGATATCTTTTTTATCAATAATTTTATCGTTCATGTAATCTTTTCCCAGAACATATATCACAGGGAATGCAAGACCTAAAATTAAGGCGATAAGATAGTTTAATCCTTTTTTGGGGAAGGTTTGCTCGCTTAACTCTTCACGCGCCACATCGATAACCTCGTTATCAGGCATATTGGATGCCTTTGTGATTTGAGCTTCCGATCGTTTTTCCAAAAGAAAAGTGTAAACGTTGTTGCTTAATTCAAATTTTCGTTTGTAGTTAAACAATTCTCTTTCGGTAACCGGTAAGCTACTTGCCTTACCCGATAATTTGGTAATTCGTTTATTTACTTCTCGTAACGATTGGTTCGAGTTTTTTATAATATTGTTAATGTTTTCGAGAATGGCGTTTTTAGTACTGGTAATTTGACTGTTAAAGCTGATTACCGCGGGACTCCTTTCGGTTGATGCCAAGAGCTGCATCGACTTTTCATTATACAAATTAATAAGCTGACCTACCAACTGATTTAAAACAGGGTCGTCGATGCCCATAGCAGAAGGTGCTACAAGCTGATCCATGTTGTTTTTGTTTTTAATGATGTAGTTTTTAAGGTTCTGATAGTAATTGGCTTTTACCAGTAATTCGGCATGCTGTTTTTGTAAGTCGTTTAGGTATTCGAAAAGCTGTTGCGACTGAAAGCTAATATCCATAACCTCGTTGGCTGATCTGAATTTTTGAAGTGCCATCTGAGCTGAGTTCAACGAATCGGAAATCACACCAAGTTGGCTATCGATAAACCGAATGGTGTTATCGGCAATCTGGTTTTTCTTTTCAAGACTTTGTGAAAGGTACTCCCTGATTAGCGTGTTTAAAAAGTTAACATCTTTTTTAACGTTTTTTCCCGAAAAGGTAATCTCTAAAATAGAAGCTTCCCTGTTAATCGGTTCAATTTTAAAGCCTCTAAAAAGTTTGGTTAAACTAAAATAGTCGTTAAAAGTAAAGCCGTAGGTGTTATCAAGATCCTCTTCCATATCAAACTTATCATTCAATATTACCTTGAAGGTATTATAACCATTGTCAACCAGTTCGCCAAACTGATGGGTTTCCCTGATTTCAATTTTATTTAAAACAGTATCTTTCAGAAATTTTGATTTTGAAAAGATGTATTTCTTTATCAGTTCACCTTGCGCCTCAATAATATACTCATTGCTATTTAATATTTTCATGGTATAATTAAGGGCTACGGCCTGAGGAACGGCAGTATCAAAAACCACCTTAAATGGTGCATCGTGATAGAGTTCAGTTTTCATTAGTCCCTCTTCCATAAAATAGGATACTTCAAAATCAAGTTTTTTAATGGAACGGTAAGATAATGAAAACGAGGTTAGTTTTCCAATCTCATTTTCAACATTTTGCTGGTTGTTACTTAGTCCGATACCAATTAATGAAGATGGATCGAGAGCCGATTTATCATCCTTAACCAACACCGAGGATTTAACTTCAAAAACCGGAGCAGTATATTTGTTAAACAGAAAAGCTACCACAACAGCCACGAATACAGCAATAGCAAATAAGTACCAAAATCGTACAAATTTGAAAAACATTGATTTAATGTCAACAGATTCCTCTGGTTGCTGTTGCTGATATTGTAAGTTATTTATATTGTTTTCCACTTTGCGAGATGATTTTTGTATTATTTAAAATAATTAAGTAATAGTATTGTTGAAGAAATAAACCCAAACACAACGGCATAAGGGAATTGAGCAAACGTAAATTGCTTACCCTTGACAGGGGTAACATAAATGATGTCGTTAGGTTTTAAGTAAAAGTAATCCGATTCAAGAATGTTACGTTTGGTCATATCGAGGTATATTACCCTGGAACCCGTTTTGGTTTGCCGAATCACCGCTACCTTTTCACGATTGGCAAAGTCGGTTAAATCACTGGCCATTGAAACCGCTTCAAATAGGTTGATACTGTTTTGGTATACCTTGTATTGTCCCGGTCTTTGAACTTCCCCTAACAAAGTAAGGTTAAAGTTAACCATCTTAACAATAACAACAAATTCCTTTAAATAGATTCTGAGATTTTCTTTAAGTTTGCCTTTAATTTCATCAACGGTAAGGTTTTTCACTAATATTTCGCCGGTAAGAGGAAAATCCAAATATCCCTTTTCATTAACAGTATAACTGTTTAGATAAATAGATGCATCACTATTTAAATAGCTGCCTGATGCTCCGCTTGGGTTTAATAATATGGTAGTTTGTTCGTCTAAACTCACAACCTTTACATACAGGTTGTCGCCCGGCTGTATCCGGTACTCAATGTTTTTGTCGTTGTAAAATGAGCTGAGCGTATCGGCTTCATTTTTAACCTGCATATAAAGCATCTTTTTCTGTGGAACACAAGAGGAAAAAAGGATGGCAATCAAACCAATCCAAAAAACTGTTTTCAAACTTAGTGGAATAAAATTTTTCATTAATATAATTGTCTTATAACTTGTTATAGTCGTTTTGTACTATCTTTTGGGCAAAAAGATAAATGGCAAATTTAAACCTTTTTTTAAAAGTGTTGCCACCTGAAAAATAAATAATCATATTTCATAATTTTTTAATCCCCGTTACTGCCAGATAAATTACATTTGTACGTCAATTAAACAACAAATATTATGAAAAAAATTACACTCATCATTTTGTCTTTTAGCCTGATTTTCTCTGCTTTTGGCCAAAGCGAAAATAGGGTAATAATCCCTAAAGTATTATCTAATATTGAACACGATGGCAAAGGTAATCTGGTTTATGTTTCACCAAAAACCGGGGCAAAAGCCTTTTTAGAGATGGACACACCCTTTTACTCGTCCGATAGTATACTGATTAATCCCACGGGGACGGAAGAAGGGATTTCGTTTGATTTTGGTAAAAAGGATTTTTGGGGAACCATGTATTACGGTATGTACGCTGATAATGCTTCAAGGTTTCCGCAACCTGTTTTTTTTAAGAGGACGGCTAAAATTGTCGAGGGCAAAACCGAGATAAATCTGTTGGCCATGGGGGGGAAGTATGATATAGCAAAGTACGAAACCACCGGAAATTCAAAACTGGGGTATCGTATCGTAAATAATAGAGGTGAGATAATTTATGATGGAAAGATTAACATTAAGGGAAAAGGGCCTTTTGAAGTAGCCTTGTCCATTACCGAAGGGCCTTTTGTAAATAAAGTTACGGAGAGTGAAGCGGTAATTTGGTTTAACACCAACAAACCATGCAGCCCGTCAGTAGTAGTTAATGACATGGTTTTTACAGCTCCGGCAAAAATGATGAACATGATGGGAGATGTACATCACGAGATTAGAGTTCACCATTTAAAGCCCGACACTAAATACGATTATAGCGTTAAGTTTGGCGACAATGAAGAGAGCTACTCCTTTAAAACGAATCCTGAAAGGGGAAGTCGGAAACCATTTGTTTTTGCTTTTACCAGCGATTCAAGACAAGGTAATGGTGGTGGGGAAAGAAATATTCACGGCACCAACGCGTATATTATGAAAAAAATGGCCGCCCTTGCCCTTGCAAATAATGCTGCTTTTTTCCAATTTACCGGCGATATGATTAACGGGTACTCGTCAAGTATTGGCGAAACACGACTGGAATACAAAAACTGGAAACGTTGTCTGGAACCATTTTGGCATTATATACCTTTTAATGTAGCGCCGGGAAATCACGAGGTAACCGTTTCTTCTTTCAACGATGGAAGTAAATATGGGCTATCGGTTGATCAGTTTCCTTATAACACTAATTCGGGTGAACGAATTTTTGCCGATGAGTTTGTAAACTTCGAAAACGGTCCCGTTAGTGAAGACGGAAGCAAGTATGACCCGGATAAAAACAACAGGGATTTTCCGCCCTACAGCGAAACCTCTTACTATTATGTGTACGACAATACAGCAATGGTAGTTATGAACTCTAACTATTTATACACGCCAAGTACTTACAATATCCCCGAAATCGGGGGCAATGTGCATGGGTATATTATGGATAACCAGTTGGCCTGGCTGGACAAAACACTGGCAAAATTAAATCAGGACAACGCCATTGATAACATTTTTGTAACCATCCATACGCCGGCTTTTCCTAACGGAGGGCATTCGGGAGATGATATGTGGTATGGTGGTAATAACCGGATAAGACCTTACATAGCGGATAACCCGGTTAAAAAGGGTATCATTGAGCGGAGAGATGAATTCTTGAATATCATTATAAATAAAAATCCTAAAGTGGTGGCACTGCTTACGGGCGACGAACATAATTATTGCAGGATGAAACTAACCGACGAAACACCGCGATATCCTGAAAATTGGAATCATAAAAAGTTGCATCTCGACAGACCGTTTTGGCAGATTACCAATGGCTCGTCAGGAGCACCCTACTATGGTCAGGAAAAACTGCTTTGGTCTTCTTCGGTAGAAAAGTTTTCCACTCAATACGCCTTAATGCTTTTTACCATTGAAGGTACAAAAGTGAAATTATCGGTTGTAAATCCCGATACCATGGAAAAGATTGAAGATGTAATCTTAAAAGAGTAGGTTCTTATCGCTCATTAGTAAACCATTAGGCTGTAAAGATATTTATTACACAAAGTGATTTGTTTCTGCCATTGCTAATAAGGCCGGAATTATTACCTTTACTCGCTAAAGAATATCAATATGGAAAATCGTTGGGTATTTAAAAAAGTACCTGAAAGTGAGGTTGTTGAGCGACTCTCAAAAGAGCTTAACATTAATCGCCGACTAGCTGCTTTGCTGGCCCAACGGGGGATTACTGACTATAATCAGGCAAAAAGTTTTTTCAGACCAAAATTATCCGATTTACACGACCCCTTTCTAATGAAAGATATGGATAAGGCGGTCAAACGAATTCAAACAGCTATTTTCAAGGGTGAAAAAATCGTGGTTTATGGCGATTATGATGTGGACGGAACAACAGCCGTTTCCATCGTGTATAATTTTTTAAAACATGTTCATAAGAAAGTTGAGTTTTATATTCCCGATCGTTATAAAGAGGGGTATGGAATTTCTTTCAAAGGAATAGACACAGCCATCGAACGGGGTGCCACATTAATGATTACCCTTGATTGTGGAATTAAGGCTGTTGACAAGGTTAACTACGCCAACGAAAAAGGTCTGGATATTATTATTGGTGATCATCATCGGCCTGGGGATGAATTACCGAAAGCAGTGGCGGTACTCGATTCTAAACGCGATGATTGTGATTATCCCTATCAGGAGCTATCTGGTGCCGGTGTTGGGTTTAAGCTTACGCAGGCTATTGCTCAAAAAATGAAGGTGGATGAGAACCTTGTGTTCGAATCGCTGGATTTGGTGGCCATTAGTATTGCTGCTGATATTGTACCCATTACCGGTGAAAACCGGGTATTGGCCTATTTTGGACTACAGCAGCTGAACAAAAAACCACGCCCGGGTATACTCACGCTGCTGCAATCAGCCGGATTGAGAAAAGGAAAAAGTAAAAAATTTTATTTCGATAAAGAAATTACCATTACTGATTCTGTTTTTTTACTAGGACCCCGTATTAATGCGGCAGGACGCTTGGAAAGCGCTACCGATTCGGTAAAACTCATGATTAGCAAAGATCGGGAGTATGCTGACAAACTGGGTAAACAAATTAATAATTTGAACCTTCATCGGCGTGATCTCGACCGTGACATCACCAGGGAAGCCATTGATATGATTGTTGCCAACGATGATATGAAGGAGCGGAAAACAACCGTTGTTTATAATCCTGAATGGCATAAAGGAGTTGTTGGTATTGTCGCCTCGCGATTAATTGAAAATTTTTATCGCCCAACCATAGTACTTACCTACTCAGACGGGTTAATATCCGGATCAGCCCGCTCAATCAAAAAGTTTGATATTTATGATGCCATCGACTCCTGCTCTCATCTTTTAGAGCATTTTGGAGGTCATACTTTTGCCGCGGGACTGGCATTTAAACCCGAAAACCTAAAAGCCTTTGTTTCCTGTTTTGAAAAATACGCTCAACAACATCTTACCAACGATATGATGATGCCTGAAATTGAACTGGATGCCGAATTGTTTATTAGTGATATTAACACCAGGTTTTATAATATATTGAGGCAGTTCGCCCCATTTGGGCCAGGTAACATGTTGCCACTTTTTCAATCTTCCGATTTGATAGATACCGGATATGCCCGTCTGGTTGGTAAAAATGGGAGTGAACATCTTAAATTTTCGGTAGTGCATCGAAACCGATCGGGAAACCCTATTCCGGCTATTGCCTTTAACCAGGGGCATCATATCGAAAGAATTAAAAAAGGGGATCCCTTTAAAATATGTTATCACATTGTCGAAAACTCGTGGCAGGGAGCTACCAATTTACAACTACGTGTTAAAGACATTAAGTTTGAAGATTAATCGTCAATCTCAACAGTAACCCTAAAGCTTTTAAGCTTGAAAGCTAAAAACAAAAGGACGACACCGACCAATAGTGCTAATACACCCGTTAAGACTACCATGTAACTGGCCATTTCAAAAGGGTTAAACATCAAGGCGATGCCAAAAATCAACGTAACCAACCCGTTAATAATAAAAGATGTTTTGCCATTGTACTCTTTGGGTATTTTAAAGGCCATGTAAAGCTGGATGACCCCCATCAATATTGCCCACACTCCGATTATTATAACAAAAATTTGAAGTGAGTTTTGCGAAAAAAAGGTGAGCAGAATTCCAAAAATAAACATAACCAATCCCTGAATAAAATCGAAGGCAATAAACTGATGGTTTTTATAACTCGTGTAAACACCATAAAGCATAACCAGCGATGCAATTAGAATTAGTGCACCCAAATAAGTTACAATGGTTAGGATTAGACCCTGGGTTGCAAATAGAGCCAGAATACCATAAAATATAGCAATGAACCCACTAACCAGAAGTAATCTCCAATTGTTATTTGCATATTTTTTCATGATGATAATTTTGGCACTAAAGTAGTTAAATAGCCAGTTAATTCCAATAGTGAAATAAAATAAATAAACTTCAAAAAAAATTTGCAAAAAATAAAAATAGTGTATCTTTGCACCCTCAATAATTGAGACACACTCCTCCATAGCTCAGTTGGTTAGAGCATCTGACTGTTAATCAGAGGGTCCGAGGTTCAAGTCCTCGTGGGGGAGCAAAAACAAAAAAGCCGCTAATCAGCGGCTTTTTGTTTTAAGGCGTTCTTCAAAACTAACCTTCCGGTTTAATTTTTTGACCAACGGATAAACAACACTATCAGAATATTACCTTATATTTATGTTGGAAACATGGAAATAATGCTTAATTTTGCAGCGATTTTTTTGAACATATAAAACTCCGGAAGATGTCAAAGTCGTTGGTAAGTATCTTTTCAGGCCGTTCCAGCCGCTATTTAGCAGAAAAAATTGCTAATAGTTTTGGCATTGAATTAGGAAAGTCGATTGTTACCGAATTTTCGGATGGTGAGTTTCAAACCTCTTTCGAGGAAAATATTCGTGGCCGCGATGTTTTTATTATTCAGTCTACAACCCCTCCTACCGATAACATCATGGAGTTGCTAATGATGGTGGATGCAGCCCGAAGAGCTTCTGCACGGAAAATAATTGCCGTGTTACCTTATTTTGGGTACGCTCGTCAGGACAGAAAAGACAAACCACGTGTTTCGATAGCTTCTAAATTAATTGCCAACTTGTTAGTAACGACCGGGGTAACCAGAATAATAACATTAGATTTGCATGCCGATCAAATTCAGGGTTTTTTTGATATTCCTGTTGACCACATGTTCGCCTCAAATATTTTCATCCCTTACATAAAGGACTTAGGTCTTTCCGATTTAATGATAGCTTCACCGGATACGGGAGGTACTCGCAGGGCTGCTTCGTATGCTAAATCACTCGAAACGGGTTTCGCAATTTGTTATAAGCAACGAAGCAGACCCAACGTAATTGAACAGATGCAGCTAATTGGTGATGTAGAAGGAAAAAATGTAATTTTACTCGACGACATTATTGATACGGCAGGAACCATAACAAAAGCTGCCGAACTGATTATGGCCAACGGGGCAAAAAGTATTCGGGCTTTCTGTACGCACCCTATCTTTTCGGGTGATGCTTATAACCAGATTTCCAAGTCGCCTTTTGAAGAAGTTGTGGTTACCGATACCATTCAGCTTAAGCAAGATTGTTCAAAAATTAATATTCTTTCAACTGCAGATTTATTTGCAGAAGTAATTAAGAGAGTTCAAAACCTCGAGTCGATTAGCTCGTTGTTTAATAAATAATTCTAATAAACATTTTAAATTAAATTTTATGAAATCAGTATCATTGAGCGGTGCACCAAGAGTGCACGTAGGGAAAAAAGATGCTAAAAAAAGCAGAAGAGAGGGAAACATTCCTTGTGTAATTTATGGAGGTGAATCACAAATTCACTTTACACTTCCTGAACTTGTAGTAGATAAGATTATTTTTACTCCGGAAGTTTTTATTCTTAACATCACCATTGATGGAAAAGAGTATCAAACCATTCTACAGGATATCCAGTATCATCCTGTTACTGACAAAACACTTCATATCGATTTTCTGGAAATTACAAAAGGAAAAGATGTTGTTGTTGGTATCCCTGTTACATTCGTGGGCGTAGCTCCTGGTATTATCAAAGGAGGTAAACTGCAGGTTAAATACCGTAAACTACGTGTTAAAGGTAATATCGATAATATTCCCGAGTTTATTGAACTGGATGTTTCAAAGCTTGATCTTGGAAACTCCATTAAAGTTAGAGACCTAAGTTTGGACGGCTTACAAATTATTGAAAAATCTGATGCCGTTGTGGTTCAGGTTAAAATGGCTCGTGTTTCTCAATTGGATGATGTGGTTGAAGAAGAAGAAGAAACAGAAAAAGAAAAAGAAGAAGAGACTGAAGAATAACCATTTTTTCTATGATATAAAAGGGCAGAACATTTTTGTTTTGCCCTTTTTTTTGTTCTTTTGAATAATGAAATATTTAGTAGCCGGACTTGGGAATATTGGTACCGAGTATGAAAACACCCGTCATAATATAGGATTTAAAATTGCGAATACCCTTGCTGACAACCTTGATGGTAAGTTTAAGGTTGATCGCCTTGCTTCAGTATGCCGGGTTAAATACAAGTCGCGTACCCTGGTTATTATAAAACCAACAACCTATATGAACCTTAGCGGTAAGGCAGTAAAATATTGGTTGGATAAAGAAAAGATTCCCATAGAAAACTTAATTGTTGTACTCGATGATATTGCCCTGCCTTTTGGGACATTACGATTGCGACCCAAGGGAAGTGATGCCGGTCATAACGGGTTAAGCCATATTATTCAAACACTAGGGACTAACCAATTTGCTCGCTTGCGGTTTGGTGTTGGAAGCGATTTTAGACGAGGTTATCAAGTTGACTATGTTTTAGGGGAATGGCCAAAAGAAGAGGAAAAAGAGCTTTCTTTTAAAATTAATACGGCTATCGAGATGGTGAAAAGTTTTACTACTATCGGTCTTTCCAGAACCATGAACATATTTAATAAAAAACCGGGTTAAGAGCCAACTTACTTACTAATACTTTTCGGTTTTGATGGTTCGGCAACAACATCAGGCTCGAACAACTCATCAATTTTCTCCTTTGCCCGCTTTTTAATTTCGGGGGTAATAGCCGACGAAACAGTGGAGATGGCATAACTTAAAAAAGCAGCATCGTCTGAAAAGCCTAACACAGGAATAAAATCGGCAATTAAATCTGTGGGTAAAATAAAATAGCCTAAGGCTGCAGTTATTATCAGCTTGTTTCGCAAGGGTACGCTTTTATCTGAAAGCAGATAATAGAGTAACATGACATAAAATAACACTTCAGCACTTAACTTTAACCCAACTTTGCTAAGTTTAGCAAATAAATCCGTCTCAGAATAGAGCTCAACATATTTCCGAAGTGTAGAAAATTTTACAGGTTTCTTATATTCATTTTGCCATTCGTACATAACTAACGGTTAATGATTGTTGATAATGCATTCCGTCTGCAAAGATAACGATAATTATTAACCTTGCGTCGGTTCGGTTTTAGCTAATCTGTTTGTAACTTTAATTTCATTAATAATTGATAGTTCGTGCATCTCATTTTTTTCCAACAGCAACTCAATCTCTTTAATCTTCGACAGATTCAATTTGAACACTCCGGTAACACCTTTAACTTTTCGTAATATAGCAACCATGGCATCAATCTCTTCCATGTTTCCCGATTTTTCAATAATTAATAAGTAGTCGATTTGCCGATAATCGGGCAGGAGTTTCTGTTTTGAGTGATGGTTGGCAATAAGAAAGGATTTAATTTTCATTTCATCACTTTTGCAATAAAACCACGAATAGGTGATGGGTTCTTTCTCGTTACTATGAAAAGCAAAATCTTTGTGCTTTGCAAAATTAAACCCTATTGTTTTATTGATATGATGAACAAGCTGATAATCAACAAATGTTGATACAATTCCCAGTAATAGAAACGTATCATTATAATCAATATCAACGGTTAATTTTTTTACCACGATGGTGTTGTTTTTCTTTTTTCAAAAGTAAAACAAAAAGCAATGAAAAGCAGCTTAATTAGTGGGAATTGATAAGCCCAATTTTATCCAGGCTTTTTCGGCGGCCAGCTTTTCGGCACCTTTCTTTGAAAGGTCTCTGCCTAAAGCCACTTTACTGCCATCAACAATAACTTGCACAATATATTGTTGGTTGTGTTTCGATTTAATTTCTTCAACCAGTTCAAAATGCAAATCGTGTTTTTCTTTTTGCGACCACTCAATCATTTTACTCTTGTAATTGATGTCGGCATTCATTAAATTTTCAACATCAAAATTGAGAAGTACTATCCGGTTGATAATTATTTTCCTGGTAAATTTGTATCCTTTATCGAGATAGAGTGCACCTACAAAGGCTTCAAAGGCATCACCGGCGGCTGATTTTCCAGTTCCTTTTTTTTGGTCGGATGAAAGGATTAGCTTTGAAAGTCCCAGTTTATAAGAAAGCTTGTTGAGCGACGACCGGCTGACAATTTTTGAACGCATCTCGGTTAAAAAACCTTCAGCCTCGTAAGGAAACCGCTTAAAAAGAAATTCAGCTACCACCGCTCCTAAAATGGCATCGCCGAGATATTCCAGCCTTTCGTTGTTAATATTAACGCCATTAATTTTATTCAGCGAGGCTGACCGATGACGTAGTGCCAGCTTGTATAAAAAAATATTTCCGGGATAAAACCCAAAAATATTCTTTATAGAAATTCGTAATTTTTTATCTTTGGACAGATGTACCTTAACAAAATTTTTCAGTAACAAAACAAAGGGTGTTTACTGTCTAAATTTTTTAAAGATAATGGAAGCATTGTGTCCTCCAAAGCCAAAAGTATTACTCAAAGCAGCGTTAACAGTTCGTTTAACTGCTTTATTACCAAAAGTAAAGTTAAGTTTACTATCAATTTTTGGGTCGAGATTAAATTGATTGATGGTTGGCGGAACAAGATCATTTTTAACAGCTAATAGGGCTGCAATGGCTTCAGCAGCACCGGTACCACCTAACAGGTGGCCTGTCATCGATTTGGTAGAGTTGATGTTGATTTTGTAGGCGTGCTCGCCAAAAAGTTTATTAATGGCTAGCGGCTCTACTATATCGCCAACAGGGGTGGAAGTACCATGGGTATTAATGTGGTCGATGTCTTCCAGCTGTAATCCGGCATCTTTAATGGCTTCCTTCATGCAAAGGTAAGCACCATACCCTTCAGGATGAGGGGCTGTCATGTGATAAGCATCTCCCGACAGGCCTGCTCCTGCTACTTCACCATAAATTTTAGCTCCTCTGGCAAGAGCATGTTCAAGTTCTTCAAAGATAAGGCCTGCACCTCCTTCGCCAATTACGAATCCATCTCTGTCAACATCAAAAGGACGTGATGCGGTGGCAGGATCATCGTTACGGGTCGAAATAGCATGCATGGCGTTAAAACCTCCCACCCCAACCGGAGTGACTGCCGCTTCGGAACCTCCTACTACAAAGGCACAGGCTTTACCAAGGCGAATGTAGTTATAGGCATCCGATAGAGCGTTGGCTGAAGAGGCACAAGCTGATACGGTAGCAAAATTAGGACCTCTAAAACCAAATTTAATGGATATCTGCCCTGCTGCAATATCAGCAATCATTTTTGGAATAAAAAAAGGATTGAAACGGGGTGTGCCATTTCCGGTGGCAAAAGCCGAAATTTCTTTTTGAAATGTATCGAGCCCGCCAATACCGGCAGCCCATATTACACCGACTCTGTCATGATCAATTTCAGCATCATCAATGCCGGAGTCCTGAACGGCTTCGGAGGCAGCCACCATGCCATACTTGGCATAACGGTCAAATTTACGTGCCTCTTTACGGTCAAAATAATCCTTCTCATCAAAACCTTTTACCTCACAGGCAATTTTAGTTTTGAATTTTGATGTGTCGAAATGCGTGATAGTGGCACAACCATTAGCCCCTTTAAGCAAACCCTCCCAATACTCGGGAGCAGTATTACCTATAGGGGTAATTGCACCGATACCGGTAACAACTACCCTTTTTAATTCCATAGAATAATAATTGATTATCTACAAATGACTTTCGATGTATGTAATAGCATCACCTACAGTCTCTATTTTCTCTGCTTCTTCATCAGGAATAGAAAGATTAAATTCTTTTTCAAATTCCATGATTAATTCAACAGTATCAAGCGAATCAGCGCCTAAATCGTTGGTGAAGCTTGCTTCTTTAGTTACTTCACTTTCTTCTACGCCAAGCTTATCAACGATAATGCTTACAACTTTTGAATGTACGTCTGACATATTGTTTATTTTTATATGATTAAAACTGCTGCAAAGTAATGTATTAATGGTTTAAAAAACAAAAAAAAATGAAAAATTTGAATTCATTCTGCTATTATATAATTAAGGAGTAAGAAAACAAAAAAAATATTTCTGACATCAATTTTCTAATTCACCGGATAAGATTACTTTTGTTAAACTATGTTATTGAATGGAAAATGAAAAAAATTGCGCTTTTTGCTTCGGGAAATGGTACTAATGTTCAACGTATTGCGGAGTATTTTAAAGATAGACCGGATGTGACAGTTTCAATGGTGCTGACTAACAACCCTAAAGCCGGTGTGTTAATGAGAGCTGAAAAATTGGGATTAAAAACATTGATATTTTCAAGAGATGAGTTTTATCACTCTTCGAAAATAGTTAATCTATTGAAAGAGCTGCATGTTGATTTGATTGTTTTGGCCGGATTTCTTTGGCTTCTCCCTGAACAATTAATAACCGCATTTCCTGACAAAATTATTAACCTGCATCCGGCGTTACTTCCCAAGTATGGTGGCAAAGGTATGTACGGGCATCATGTACATGAGGCAGTTATTAAAAACAAAGAGACCAAATCAGGGATAACCATCCATTATGTAAACGTCAGGTATGACGAGGGACAAATTATTTTTCAATCTTCTTTCGGTTTAACCAACGACGAAACACCCGAGTCGCTTGCAAAAAAAATCCACCTACAGGAGCATGAACATTTTCCAAAGGTGATTGAAAGGCTGCTGGCAAAACCCGATGAGTAAATAGGATGATTTTATTACTTTAAGCCATCAAATTTGTACTCTATTGATGTTTTCTTCCTTCTCATAGTCATTCTTTTCCTATTTTCGCAGGCTGAAAAGTGTTTGATTATTAACGGTTGTAAAGAGAAGAAAAATGGGATACGATTTTGGAAAAATAGAAACCAGGTGGCAAAAGTACTGGAGCGACAACAAGGTTTACCACGTAGATATCGATTATAATAAACCCAAGTTTTATGTGTTGGACATGTTTCCCTATCCTTCGGGGTCGGGATTGCACGTTGGCCATCCGCTGGGGTATATTGCATCTGATATATATGCAAGGTATAAAAGGCTTCAGGGATTTAACGTGTTACATCCCATGGGCTATGATGCGTATGGGTTGCCGGCCGAACAATATGCTATTCAAACCGGAACGCATCCTGCCATTACAACCGAGAAAAATATAAAACGATATCGCGAGCAGCTTGATAAAATTGGCTTTTCGTTTGATTGGGACAGAGAAGTTCGTACCAATGATCCCAACTATTTTAAGTGGACACAATGGACCTTTATTCAGCTTTTTAAATCGTGGTTTAATAAAAACAGCAGCAAGGCGGAACCCATAACTGAGCTTGTTGCCGAATTTGAAAAAAACGGAAATGCTGCCATCAATGCTGCCACTTCGCAGGAAGAGGTTTTTACTTCCGGTGAGTGGAAAGCGATGAGCGAAGAAGAACAGCAGGAAATTTTGATGAATTATCGCCTGGCTTATATCTCCGAAACCATGGTAAACTGGTGTCCGGCTCTGGGTACTGTTCTTGCTAATGACGAGGTAAAAGAAGGCCTTTCGGAACGTGGCAGCCATCCCGTGGAACGAAAAATGATGAAGCAGTGGCTGCTCAGAATTTCGGCTTATGCTCAGCGCCTGCTCGATGGGTTGGAAAAGCTGGAGTGGTCCGACTCCATAAAAGAGATTCAACGTAACTGGATTGGAAGAAGCGAAGGGGCATCGGTAATATTTAATATTAAAGGCTTTGAAGATACGGTAGAGGTATTTACCACTCGTCCCGATACCCTTTGGGGTGCTACTTTTATGGTGATGGCTCCTGAGCATGAGCTTATCGAAAAAATTACCACGCCCGAACAGAAAGAGAAAATTGAAAATTATGTTGCCTGGGCTAAAAACCGTTCGGAGCGTGAGCGAATGACAGAAGTGAAAAAAGTTACCGGTGAATTTACCGGAGCATACGGCATCAATCCGCTTACAGGCAAAGAGGTTCCTATATGGGTTGCCGATTACGTGTTGAGTGGTTATGGTACCGGGGCTATTATGGCGGTTCCTGCTCATGATAGTCGTGACTTTGCCTTTGCCCGTCATTTTAACCTGCCTGTTATTCAGGTGGTAAGTAAAGAGGGCGAAGAACCCACCGACCCTTCTACATGGGAGGAGTCGTACGATTCAAAAGATGGTATCAGCATTAATTCGGGTTTTATTACCGGGATGAAAACAAAAGATGCCATTGCCGAAGTAATTAAACGCATTGAAGAGATGGGTATTGGTAAAGGAACCATCAATTACCGTCTTCGCGATGCCATCTTCAGCCGTCAGCGGTACTGGGGTGAGCCGTTTCCCATTTATTATAAAAACGGAATTCCTTACCCGCTGGATGAGAGCGAACTTCCGTTAAAGTTGCCCGATGTTGATAAATTCCTTCCAACCGAAGATGGTGAGCCACCGCTGGCACGTGCTAAAAATTGGAAAACCAAAGAGGGATACCCTCTCGAAACTAATACCATGCCCGGGTTTGCCGGCTCAAGCGGCTACTATTTGAGGTATATGGATCCTCATAATGATAAAGAATATTTCTCCAGAGAGGCTGGCGAGTATTGGCAGGATGTTGACCTCTATCTTGGAGGCGATGAACACGGAACCGGTCATCTGATTTACTCCAGATTTTGGAATAAGTTTCTTTTCGACCTTGGACTCGCGGTAAAAGATGAACCGTACAAAAAATTAATCAATCAGGGTAAAATTCAGGGACGGTCAAGTTTTGTTTATCGTGTTCAGGGAACCGATAACTATGTTTCGTTTGGATTGAAAAATCAATATGAAACTCAAAAACTACATGTTGATATCGACCTGGTTGATGGCGATGTGTTGGATATAGAAGCTTTTAAAAAATGGCGTCCCGAGTATGCCAATGCCCAATTTATTTTAGAAGATGGCAAATACTATTGCGGTCATGAGGTGGAGAAAATGTCGAAATCAAAATACAATGTTCAAAACCCTGACGATTTAATTGAGCGATACGGAGCTGACACATTGCGGTTGTATGAAATGTTTTTAGGGCCCCTTGAGCAAGACAAGCCCTGGGATACAAAGGGTATTGAAGGGGTTTACCGCTTTTTGAAAAAACTTTGGCGGCTCTTTTTTAATGAGGATGACAAGTTTATTGTTACCAACGAAAAAGCTTCGGCTGCCGAGCTAAAGGTGTTACACAAAACCATTAAAAAAATACAGCACGATATTGAGCAGTTTTCGTTTAACACAGGTGTTAGTGCCTTTATGATTTGTATCAACGAGCTTTCCGATTTAAACTGTCATAAAAAGGAAATTTTGGAACCGTTGTCGGTATTGCTTTCACCATACGCTCCACACATCGCCGAAGAGTTGTGGCATACGTTGGGGAATGAAGGAACAGTTAACGATGCTGATTTTCCCAAATGGGAGGAGAAATACCTTCGGGAAAATACTTTTACCTATCCGGTTTCGTTTAACGGTAAAACAAGGTTTAAACTTGAGCTGCCCGTTGATTTAAGCAAAGATGATATTAAAAAAGCTGCTCTTGAAGCCCCCGAGACTCAAAAATGGATTGAGGGAAAAACCATTAGAAAAGTTATCGTGGTTCCCAAACGGATTGTCAATATTGTTGTGGGATAAAACACTTCTGCAACAGTTTGACAGCGAAGTTTATACCATTTTAAATTCATCCAAATGACTCGCTATTGGGTATTGTTGATTGGTGTTGTTTTTGGAGTCGTTACCCGGGGTTTTGCCCAGACTCGGTCAAACAAAGCCTTTAAATCGGGTGAAGAGCTTACCTACCGGATTTACTACAGCTCGGCTATTATTGATGCAACGGCGGGTGAGGCGATTCTCACCCTTCATCAAACAGTAGCCGATAAGATAGTAAAAAACGATACCCTTTTTCATGTTACCGGAACCGGTTTTTCGAAAAGGCTGTTCGATCTCTTTTTTAAAGTCCGCGATACCTACGAAAGTTACTTTGACAGACAAACGCTGTTGCCTGATATCTTTATTAGAGATACCCATGAAGGCAGTTATAGCCGGTACGATTCTGTTGAATTTAATCAGAAAGGGTTGTCGGCAAAAACAAGCCGCAAGGAGTTAACCATTCCACCCAAAACTTTCGATATTCTTTCAGCCGTCTATTATATGAGAACTCTGCAAGTTGAGGATTTTAACGCCGACAGCATCTATTTGATAAACTTTTACCTTGACGATTCGGTTTATCGTTCGGCCATAAAATACCTGGGTCGCGATACGCTTGTTAGTAAACAAGGAAAAATACCTGCCCTTAAATTAGCACCCATGATGGCCACCGGCGAAGTGTTTGCAGATAAATACCCCATGTTTGTTTGGGTTACCGACGATAAAAACCACCTGCCTGTTTTCGCCACATCGGCCATAATAGTAGGGGCTGTAAATGTAGAGTTGATTAAGTACAAAAATCTTTCACACCCGTTTATTAAACGTTAAGCCATTTCACAGGAAGATATTGGCACTTACCTGTTACAATGATAAAAAGTTAACCCGAATCAGTCAGCCTGTTAAAAAGTTATTCGTTACTTTTGTAAACTTCAAACGATTTATTAAAATATGATAAAATGAAAAAGCTATTGTTGATTCGCCACGGCGAAAGTGTGTGGAATAAAGAAAACCGGTTTACCGGATGGACTGATGTTCCGTTGTCGGAACAAGGTGTTGCCGAGGCAGTTAAAGCCGGTAAAGTATTAAAAGAGGAGGGATTTAAGTTTAAGGTTGCTTACACTTCTTACTTGAAGCGAGCCATTAAAACGTTATGGCTTATCCTCGAGGAGATGGATCAGATGTGGATACCTGAGGTTAAGTCGTGGCGGCTGAACGAAAAGCACTACGGAAATCTTCAGGGCTTAAACAAGTCGGAAACAGCCGAGAAATTCGGAGCTGAGCAGGTTTTGCTGTGGCGCCGTAGTTTTGATGTGCCACCACAACCGTTGGAAGCCGATGATGAAAGAAACCCGAAATTTGACCCCAAATATGCTGAGCTTACTGTCAAAGAGGTTCCTATGACCGAATCGCTGAAAGAGGTGATTGAACGAATGGTTCCTTATTGGGAGAATGAGATTATGCCGACCCTTAGAGAGCAGGAAGAAATAATTGTTGCTGCCCACGGGAATAGCCTGCGTGCCCTGGTGATGCACCTTAAAAACATGAGCAAGGAGGCAATTCTTAAGTTTAATATTCCAACCGGAATACCCTATCTTTTTGAATTTGATGATAACATGAACCTTGTTAGCGACCGCTTTTTAGGAGACCCTGAAGAGGTTAAAAAGTTAATGGAAAAAGTAGCCAACCAAGCTAAAGCAAAATAAACTTTGTTTTGTGGCGGGCAAAAGCCCGCCACAAAACAATCATTAATTAAAAACCAACTACTATGTCTAAAACCTGGGTAATTCCTGATATTCACGGCTGCGCCAACACTTTGCAAACATTGTTGGATATTCAAATAAAACCCAATAAAAACGATCATCTTATTTTCGTGGGTGATTATATCGATCGCGGCCCCGACAGCAAGGGTGTAATCGATACGATTATGGATCTTCAGAAAAGAGAGTATAACATCACGCCTCTTATTGGTAACCACGAAGATTATTGTATTAAAGCCTGGGAGGAGGACATGACAAAGAAAAGCTTTCTGGGGATTCGTTCAAAAGGAAAGACTCGAAAGGACTGGGAACGATATGGAGGAAAGCAAACCATGGAGAGTTTTAACGCCGAGCGCCCCAGAGATATTCCTAAAAAGTATATCGAGTGGATGAAGGGTTTACAATACTATATCGAACTCGAAAAATTTATCGTGGTACATGCAGGGTTAAATTTTAAGCTGGATGACCCGTTTGAAGATAAACGAGCTATGATTTGGGCTCGTGATTATGAAATTGACCCCGAGAAAATTAACCACCGAAGAATTATTCATGGGCATCTGCCGGTCAATCTCGAGTTTATCGATATGGTGGTTAACAACCACTCAAGCTATTGGTTTATCGATATTGATAACGGCGTATATTTTACACGCAAGGCCGGCTATGGAAATCTGGTAGCGCTTAACCTTGATGCCATGGAGTATACTATCCAGTCGGTTATGGATGAAGTTAACTACAAAGGAGTTTAGTCAGCACAATATCTATTTTACAAAACTGTATTTATTCCCCGTAGGGGGATACTCAGGCAAAGTCAAACTCATTCCCCGTAGGGGATAATGAAATAGATATGATTCCATACCTGTCTGGCGTTATGCAAATAAAGTATCCTGTTTTCTGTTCTGCTGCCGTCCTCGTTTGTAACGAGGATGACTTTATTTACTAAAAGTTATTGCATTAGTTTTGTTAGCACTTTATAATCCTTTTCCGTCAGGGTATGATGCATGCCGGAAACTTTGTTTCGTGTTAGCTGGGCAAGTAGTTCCTGTGTTTTATCTGTTAAACCAATATCCGTTAATGTTACCGGCGCATGAATTGAAACAAAAAATTCTTCCAACTTGCTAATAGACTCATCCACCGTGGTCGCGTTAAACAATCCTCTTCCCATGGTGAGAATTCTTTCCGGAATGCGCTCTTTTTGAAGTTTCAGCCAGGCAGGATAGGCGATACTTAACGTTGCGCCATGGGGCGTGTCAAAAAGCAACGAAATTTCATGTCCTATTCCATGAACACCCCAGTCGCCCCCGGCTTTACCATAAGAAGTGAGGCCGTTTAGTGCCAGCGTCGCATCCAGCATGATGCCGGCTCGTAAATCGTAGTTAGATAAATCGGCCATCAGCCGGGAAGCCGTTTCCATGGCATCTTTAATAATTGCCAAGGTAATTTTATCGATAACGGATGGTTCTCCTGCTCCATAAAAAGCTTCCAGCGCGTGTGCTATTAAATCAACAATACCGTAGGAGGTATAATCAGACGGAACCGTGGTGGTGTATTGCGGATCAAGAAACGACTCTTTGGGAAACATTACCGGGTTGACGTAACCAAGCTTTTCTTTGGTTTTTTCGTTCTGGACTACTGCCGCGGCATTCATCTCGGTACCCGTGGCTGCCAGTGTAAGAACACAAATTAAGGGAAGGCTTTTTTTCGGGTGGTTTTTCCAAGAAACAATATCCCATGGTTCCAGGCCGGTGGCAATAGATGCCGCTATGATTTTTGCTGAATCAATAACGCTACCACCACCCAGGGCTAAAACAGCACCAACTTTATTTTCATTTCCAAAGGCAACTGCTTTACGGACATCTTCAATAATCGGGTTTGGTTTGATACCCGCGTACTCAATCCACTCTATTCCGGCATTGCCAAGCTGTTTGACTACGTCATCGTAGTAACCATATTTTTTAACCGACTCTTTTCCGTAAATCAGTAAAACTTTGTTGCTGTATTGTTTAACGGTTTGACCCAGTGCTTCTACAACACCTCTTCCAAAATGAAGGCGTGTTGGATTGTATGCTGTAAAATTTTGTATCGACATAATTTTTATTTTAGATGTAAAAGTATGAAAATTGCAGATTCTAAAATCAGAACAACTAACCCAAGGGCATCATTATTTTTATTAAACAATTGAATAGTAGTTGTATAATAGTTTTTTGTTATTTTGCACTCGGATTTAAAGATGATACCAAAATGCCACAAACAAGATTTCCATTTTTCCCAGAGGACATAGGAGTTAATCAATAATTATATTGGCTTTCAAAAGAAAAATGGCATAGTGTATTATTTCAATGGAGCGATGCCAGTTTTTCAACATCCTGAAAAAGATTATTCAAGTTTCAGATTGAAGTTGTTTAAAGTTAACTGCGTGGGTGATTATGAAATACCTTGTAAATCCAGAATATAAAACACTTGAAAATGCAAGAAAGAAAATGACATCAAAACTAAATAGGATAAAAGCAAAGTTTGCAACTCTCACATTACAATCTGAATCTATAGAAGAAAAAGCAATGGAAAAATACCTCTCTAAAAAAGAGGAGCTAAAGGATGATATAGAACAGAAAGAGTCTGAAATAGAGAAAATAAAGTTGCAAAAAAAATCTATTCCAAGAAAAATAACATACTCGGAACTCCCAAAAACCGAGAAGTTTGATAATACTTAACATAGTTCTTCAATTGTTTCGGAATTACCCATTTGGGGTTGAGCAAATGATTTTCTTTCATTAACCTGTAAACTTTTTTCCGGTTAATGTTATACCCTTTTTTATGAAGTTCTACTGTAACCTTTTCATAGCCATAATCAATAAAATCAGGGCTGATGATAGTTTTTTTGTCACGGACGACAGTACTGTTCTTAACAGTAGTCCCATCTTTTCTTAAGGTGGTACCGGTAGGCTTCTTACCTGGCTTTCCACCATTAGGTCTGTAGTAATAACCGCTACGGTTGAAATCGGCTATTTGTGCTGCTTTCGTTGCTTTCAGCCCTTTTTGAATATAACGGTTAACTATTTCTTTGCGCTCTTCCATTGTGCTATCTTTTTTTTAACAACTCGCCCTGAATTGAAATCTCAAGGTCTTTCTCCGCCAGTAACTTTTTTAACCGCTCGTTTTCTTTTTGGATTTTTTTTAGCTCTCCGGCTTCTTTCCTGCCGTAATGCGGAACAAGTCCGTCAGCTATTTTTTCCTCAATACTCCATGTCCTTTTAATACTACTCATAACTACAAAATTAGTGTTTTAATCTCACTAATCGAGTCTAGGTTTTTAGGGGGCTAAAACAATTTTAACACAAAAAAATGTTGGAAAAAACAAATTTATTATTACTTTTGAATGATTATTCAATCAAAAATATTGTTATGTGTCCACGAAGCAAAGAACAATACGAAGAAATAAGAAAAAATAAAAGGGACTTAATATTAAAAGCTGCTCTTGAACTTTTTGCAGAAAACGGATTTCACAATACTACAATTAATTCAATTGCACAAAAAACAAACATTTCAAGTGGATTGCTTTATAATTATTTTGAAAGCAAAGATGATTTGCTAAGAAAAATTGTATCAAAGGGAATAACCGAAATAATAACATCTTTGGGAGATAACAAAAATGATATACTTACAAAAGATGAATTTGTTCATTATATTAAAGAAAACTTTAATATTATTAAAAACAACTTAAATTTTTGGAGACTTTACATTGCAATAATTATTCAGCCATCTGTACTCAAAATAGTAAAAGACGAAATTTTAAATTTATATTCCCCTCTCTTAAAAAAACTGGAAAATTATTTTATTGCACAAGGAGTTGAAAATCCTGTTGTAGAAACTAAATTGTTTTCATCAATTATGGATGGTGTTAGTATAAACTATGTTCTTGATTCTGAAAATTTCCCGCTTAAAGATGTTATCAATTTAATTATTTTGAGATTTTGTTATTGATTAATTCTTAAATAGAACAAATAAATTTTTATCATGAAAAACAACAAAATAGTAGTAAATGCTTTAAATGAAATTGTCAATCAGAAGCAAATTAGAAAAATCCTAACAAAACAGTTGGAAAAATATATTTATAAAAAAACCGTAACAAAAAATACTGAAAATTTAAAAAAAATACAATTAAAGAAATATGAATTTATATCAGCTATGTTACAATGCGTTGTTAGAAATGTTGACAAGGGTTATATATCAAAACAGGTTATAAAAAAACTTATTGAAGTTTTAGTTATAAATACTTTTTATAAGGATGAAAATGAAAAACCTGCTAATGCTGCTGATGTTTTTGAAAAAAAATATGGAGAACGCCCTCCTTCTTTTATTGTTTTATCGCCAACACAACGATGTAATTTAAAATGTGTAGGATGCTATGCGTCATCTAATGCAAAAACAACACCAACGTTGCCTTATGATATTGTTGATAGAATTGTTAAAGAAAATCACGATATTTTCGGAAGCCGTTTTGTTACTGTAAGTGGAGGAGAACCATTTATGTATAGAAGTAACGGTAAGACATTTCTTGATATTTTTGAAAAATATAATGACACGTTTTTTCTCGTTTACACTAACGGGACATTAATAACCAAAGATGTTGCAAAAAAACTTGCAGAGTTAGGAAATGTAACCCCTGCAATTTCTGTTGAGGGTTATGAAAAAGAAACTGACGAAAGAAGAGGCAAAGGAGTGTATAAAAAAATCTTACAAGCATTTGATAACTTAAAAGAAGTAGGAGTTCCTTTTGGCATATCTGTTACAGCAACGAGCAAAAACGTTGACATATTACTTACCGATGAATTTTATGATTTATACTTTGATAAACTTGGAGCTACATACATGTGGCAATTCCAACTTATGCCTATTTGAAGAGGTAAAGAAACCTTTGACTTAATGGTAAAACCCGAAAACAGAGTAAAACTATACAGAAAATGGGAATTTGTTTTATTAGAAAAAAAATATCTAATAGCTGATTTTTGGAACAGCGGTGTGTTATCAGATGGATGTATTGCTTATGGTAGATTACCTGGCGGTTATATTTACGTTGACTGGAATGGTAATATTATGCCTTGTGTATTTGTGCCCTATTATGTTGATAATGTTTATGATTTGTATAAAAACGATAAAACCATTGCGGATGCATTGTTTTCTGATTTTATGAAAAATGGCAGAAAATGGCAGAAAGATTATGGATTTACAAAGAAAAAACCTGACAATTGGTTAATGCCTTGCTCTATCAGAGACCATTATGAAAATTTTAAAAAATCAATTCTTCCAAGTAATGCTAAGCCGGAAAATAAGGAAGCTGCTGAAATTATGAATGATAAAGAATACTATGAAGCATTAAAAAAATATGATGAGGAATTAAAAACATTTACGTATAAAATTTGGGATGATGAATATATTAAATTTAATTGATTATTTAGTAACCTAATTCCGTAATAAAGTTAATACACTCAAAGGTAAACGAAAGTACGTTAAAAATATTTTTGTTGTTTATTTCCACTCTTCCTGAAATTATCACATGAATATTATACAGGGTTGAATTAGAAATAAATGGATAGACATCTTTCAGATTTTTATTGCTATGAATTTCTATTTCGGGGGATGAGAGAAAACCTCTCTCCTTAAGGCGAATTCTTTATTTTAAAAAATTATTACTACTCAGTAGTATTAATGTGGATATTCCGGGCATGTTGTGCCAGTGGAAACAGATGTAATTTCAAGGCCAAATTTACACATTAACTTATAAGTTTCATTTACATTAATTTGTTTAAAAAATTCACATTAATTTATCAGGACAATCCTGTTATGGCGAACTTGTTTTTCCTGAGAGATTCTCCTTTTAATTGTATGCGGTGCGAGGAATAAACTATCCGGTCAAGAATGGCATCTGCAATGGTTCCTTCACCAATCAAACCGTGCCATCCGGAGACAAGTACCTGGGTGCCGATAATCATTGAAGTGCGGCCATACTTGCCGATATTATCCAGCTTAGGTTGTCTGACCTGCTTAAAAGGGGTTGAATTTATTTTCAATTCCTGTAAATGATGAAGAATTATTTCGTAACTTCATATAAAGTTGTTTATGCATTTAATTGATTGAAAACTAAGTAAATATACGAATATTTATTATTCAATGAACAACTTTTTTCTTCTATTCTCTAAATGCACAACGGGTATAGAACCTTAGTAGTATCATATTAGATGTTATCAATAAATTTATTCATCCTAAATTCCCTGACTCAAATCTAACCTTAAACTATAAATTGGTATCATCTTAAATCCAAATAGGTCAGTTGTTCTGAAACTGACTCATTATTTTTTTAATTGGTATTTCTGAAGGGTTAGAAATATATTGAATACAAATCCCCATCTTAGAATAAACTTATTTTAATATTATATCAAAATTACTAAGTAATACTAACGCTTCAGGCATTGAAAATACGGCCTTTTTGATTTTTCCATTTAATAGATCTATTCCATTATAGTTAAACGCATTCTCAAAGTTGGCTTTCATTAAATTAGTGTTTTGGAAAATACTGTCTTGCAAATCTGTATAATTAAACTTACTAAGTTGCATGTCAGCTTCCGAGAAGTTTACATCGTGAGCAATACATTTGTGGATTTTCATTTTTTTCAATTTCATACCATAAAAACTTGAATAGCTTATATTGGAATCTTCGCAAGATATTGAGAAAGGCATAGAGGCTTCATCCCAGGCAATTCCTATCATTTTACAGGACTTAAATGTCACATTTGAAAACCGTGAATATTTAACTTTTAACGTGGATAGGTTGCAATTTTCAAAAAAACAATCTTCAAATTCACAATCTTCAAATGTAATATTAGAAAAATCACAATGTGTAAATTTACATTTGATAAACTCCTTATCTTTTACAGCAACATCTTTGTATATTATTTTGTTAAAGATTTTATCTTGATGAAGATTTGCCATTTTTTTGGTGGTTTAAATATTCTTTACTTTTTTTTGAATTAATTTATCGATATATTTAATGGTTGTTATTTTTTCAAACGAAAGCAATACCACTAAAGCAAGCATTACACCCATCACTACATCAATAATATAATGATGTCCTGAATATACGGCAGAAAACCAGATGCCCAGCATAAACAGTACGAATAATATATTAATCCAACCCAATTTCTTTTTAATAGCATAAAACAGTACGATTACAGGGTAGGAGGCATGCAACGATGGCATGGCAGCTAACACGTTGGCATTTTTTTCGTATAGCCCTGCGAAAATCGGGATACCTGTAAGTTTGTCGAAACGTCCAAGTCCTGCCGTATTTCCGGGAACACCCAAATGTAAATCGAAACCATATAGCTTTACATACCAGGGAGGAGCCGCCGGATAAAGGTAGTAGATAATAAAACCAAAAACATTTACAAGCAGGAACACCATTGAAAATTTAATAAACAATGTTTTGTCTTTAAAATATAGATAGACGGCAAAAGCAAGGGGTATGGGAACCCAGTTGATGTAGAATAAGCCGGACATGATATCGAGAAATTTTGTATGCACCATGTCAAAATATTCGTTTGGTGTAAGCAGGTGGTGGTGAAAAGTGATGCCAAAAAGGATTTTTTCCAGCTCGTAAGGCTGTTTGATATGAACTGTTGAAACTTCATAATTAGGAAGTATTCGCATTGAATCATAAATAATCCAGTAAATGATAAAAATGGAAAAGCCAAGGATAAACCGACGGGTTTTTTCGTGTGCGAAATACATAACAAACCAAAGGAAAACCAGAAAATAATGCTCGGGGCGTATCCCCCCTGCCAAATGTGTCCAAATAAGGTAAACAATAGCAATCAGGGTGTTAATTATTATATTTTTCTTTGTAAATCGCTTAAATTCCATATTAATAGGTCTGTTACTGATCCGTTATCATTTTTTCATAAACACTTTTTCCCGTCGTTATATCTTTTCCGAAAAGTTCAATATATTTTACTTTAGGCCAAAACCCCGAATTATCAGCAAAAATATAGAGGTGTCCTAATTTGGCAGGTTTTCCGTTAATTGTTGTGTAAATGGCTGCTCTAAAGGGAGCTTCTTGTTTTAGTAAAAAATCTCTTTTATCAGTAGCTACCAATTCAACTTTATACTCGTTTTGTTTCCCTTCTATTTTGGAAAACTTTACGCCATAAGCAAATAACTTTTCGATAGTTCGTAAAGGCATCGTTTGTCCATATTCCTGATAGCGAATCCAATAAACATGAATAGGATTGCTTTTGTCAAGGTTTCCCAATTTATCAAAATTAGCATCGTAAACAATGGTATTCTCATTATGGTTTCGCTGGATGTAAAACAGTAACTTTTTAGTTTTTGGCGGAACGGGGTAACCCGAATCCCCTTTTATGCTAAAAGACAGAAAACCAAACGAAACAATCAAGAGGATGATTGCTTTTTTCATTTTTACAATAATTTTTCATTTTTAAACCATTCAATCGCTTTTCGAACGCCTTTCTTCAAATCATATTCGGGTTGAAAATCAAAATCTTTAATAATTTCTGCGCTTTCGCACAACCAGTTTTTACAAATAAGTTCATTGTATTTATCACTGTTTAAGGTAACCGGTTTGCCAAACAAACAAGATATTTTTTCGTTTATTATTACTATGGGCTTTACAATTGCTTTTGGAAAAACAATAGCAATCGCCTTTTTATTTAGTGTTTTTTTTATGATGGTATTAAACTCTTGTGCAGTATATTGTTTTAGGTCAGTTACAAAATAGGCTTTACCGATTATTTCTGATTCCAAAGCATTAAAAACAAGTTTGGCAAAGTCGGTGACATACAGAAAAGTGAGATGCTGTTCTTTTGTGCCAATGTAAGATTCAATGTGCAGTTTAATCGATTTGTAAGCAAGATAATAATCTTTTTCACGAGGACCATAAACACCGGTGGGCCTGAGTATCAGGTAAGGAAAGTCGGATAATGATTGAATATATTGCTCTGCCATTAATTTACTTTTACCATACAATGTGACAGGATGCGGTGTGTCGGTAATACTTATAGGTTGTAAGGTGTTTTCGTTACCCGAGCCAAAAGCGGCAAGACTGCTTATAAATAAAAATTTATCCGGAACCTTATCCGTTTCTTGTAAAGCTTCAATAAAATTTTTGGTGTATTGGTAATTAATTGTTTTGAAATCATCTTTATGACAAGTTTTTATAACTCCGGCTGCATGAATAACATAATCGAAGCGGATACTGTTTTTCAGTATATTTTTTAATCCTTTTTTGTCGTTAAAATCCAATTCAAGAAAATGGATGGCACTATTTGAAAGGTATTTTCTGCTACTCGATTTTCTTACTCCGGCATATACCTCGAAATTACGTTTTAATGCTTCCTCCACAAAAAAACTTCCTATAAAACCGCTGGCACCTGTTATTAAAATCTTTTTCATAATTCAGTTTTTATGTAGCATCTCCTTTTTAAATGTTGTCGGGTTTCATAATCATTGAACATTAAAAATGCACTTTTGTTATCTTCCAAAGCATGACTTGAAATGGCAATTTCAACTCCATTATCAATATATGCCTGCATCATTTTGCTGTAAAAAATGGCAGCAACACCCTTGTTTTGATATTCGGGTTTAACCGCCTGTAGGAGCATATCTATTTTGTTATTTTTCCGGAATGCTTTTAAAATATGGATAAAACCGAAAGGAAATAGTTTTCCTTTTGCTTTTTGTAATGCTTCTGATAATGAATATATTGATATACCGAAACCAGCTACTTCATTATTTTTATCCAGTACAAAACAAACAAATTTTACATCTATGGCAGAGAAATAATCTTTGGTGTATTTTTCTATTTGCTTATCGGTTAAAGGGACAAAACCATATAAAGATTTAAAAGCCTCGTTTAAAGTATAAAACATGCTTTTGGCATAAGGGAGTACGTCTTTTGGCTTTTTTGTTTCCAGTATTTTCAGATCATATTTTTCCAGTACAAGTGATGAAATTCTTTTTAGTTTATCGGGTACTTTATCGGGTACTTTAATTTCAAACTGAATCCAGTCGGTATCTTTTTTATAGCCCAGCTTTTCAAGATGTACCGGATAATAAGGATAATTATAAATTGTTGCCTGTGTTGCCATTTCATCAAAACCTTCTACCAGCATGCCCTCCAAATCCATATCGGAAAATCCCAAAGGGCCGTGGACAGCTGTTAATCCTTTTTCTTTTGCCCAACCTTCAACGGTTTCGATAAGTGCTTTCGAGACTTCAATATCATCAATAAAATCAATCCATCCGAAACGCATGTGTTTTTCGTTCCAAATTTCGTTGGATTTATGGTTGATGATGGCTGCTATCCTGCCCGCTATTTTGTTATTTTTATAAGCCAGCCAGTATTTTGCTTCACAAAATTCAAAAGCCGGATTTTTTTTTCGGTCTAAACTTTTCTTTTCATAGATATCCAACTGTGGTACTCTGTATTTATTTCCTTTATACAGTTTATTTGGAAAAGCAATAAATTTATTCAAATCGGATTTAGACCTAACTTCTTGTATTTGTATTTTACTCATAATGGCAAGTTAATGTTCAGTTTCAATTATTTTTCGACATTTAATCAGCTTCTCAACTGCAATGTCAA
>Ga0164318_10000497_pt1 | contig 30339 bp, 24 predicted proteins | sample GuaBasSedimGuay9_FD_113734 | JGI IMG/M metagenome (GOLD analysis project Ga0164318, IMG submission 113734) | Subseafloor sediment microbial communities from Guaymas Basin, Gulf of California, Mexico - Guay9, Core 4571-4, 0-3 cm | ecosystem: Environmental > Aquatic > Marine > Hydrothermal vents...
AGTTCATCATAGATGTCGATGACCACACCGCCCGGATATCCAAAGATCGTGTCAACACCTTCCTCTTTCAGGACCTTCATCATAATCTGTGCGCCTGTTAGTTTCATGATCCTTCCTTCCTTCATTTTTTAATTAACATCTTAGAATTTCTTTCCGCTTATTTTACGACGGCTCCTTCACTTGCGGATGAAACCATACGTGCATACCGGGCCATATATCCATGGGTTATCTTGGGTTGTGGAGGAGACCATTTTGATAATCGGTCTTTTATTTCTTGATCCGAAACCTTCAACGTTAACGTTTTTGCAGGAATATCAATGTCAATTCGGTCTCCTTCCTGAACAATTGCAATGGGTCCTTTTTGCATGGCTTCCGGTGAAATATGACCGATTGCAGCGCCTTTGGTACCCCCTGAAAATCGGCCGTCCGTAAGCAATGCAACATGAGCATCTAACTTCATACCTGCGATAGCTGATGTAGGGGTCAGCATTTCCCGCATTCCAGGGCCTCCCATGGGTCCTTCATAACGGACCACGATGACATCACCTTTACGGATATTACCGTCCATGATGGCCCGGGTTGCATCTTCCTCAGAATCAAACACCCTGGCCGGTCCTTCATGGCGTAACATTTCATCAAGAACAGCAGACTGTTTGACCACGCATCCTTGGGGAGCAAGATTACCGAACAATATGGCAAGCCCACCTTCAGCATGGTATGGGGTGTCTGTCGATCGGATCACCATATCATCCAGTATGCCTTTATTTTTTATATTATCTCCCACGGTGTTGCCGGTTACTGTCAGGCAGGTGTTGTCAATCAGGCCGGCCCTGAAAAGTTCATTCATTACCGCAGGAATGCCGCCCGCCTGGTTCAGGTCTTGAAGATGATGCGTTCCGCCCGGACTGAGTGAGCAAAGATGCGGGGTTGCTTTGCTGATTTCGTTGATCTGATTAAGATCCATAACGACATTTGCTTCCTGTGCGATTGCCGCAAGGTGAAGCACCGTGTTGGTCGAACATCCCAGGGCCATGTCTACGGTTAATGCATTTTTAAAGGCCTTATCCGTCATGATACGTGATGGCGTGATATTGTTTTTCAAAAGACACATAATTTGCCTGCCGGCCTCCTTGGCTAAACGAATACGGGCCGACATCACTGCGGGGATCGTGCCGTTGCCGGGCAGGCCCATGCCGATGGCCTCGGTTAAGCAGTTCATGGAGTTGGCGGTGAACATACCGGCGCATGATCCGCAGGTGGGGCAGGCCGCATCTTCGATACAATTCAACTCTTCTTCGGTCATGTTTCCTGAAAGCACGGCTCCCACAGACTCAAAGACCGTAACCAGATCGATTTTATCAGAGCATGTCTTCTTAGGATGTTCTCCGGCCAGCATGGGACCGCCGCTGATTACGATAGCTGGCAAGTCGAGACGCACCGCCGCCATAAGCATTCCGGGTACGATTTTGTCACAATTGGTCACCATAACCATGGCGTCAAATGCATGGGCCGTGGCCATAACCTCGATGGAGTCGGCGATCAGCTCCCGGCTGGCAAGGGAGTATTTCATGCCTTCATGGTTCATGGCAATACCGTCGCAAATTCCGATGACGCCGAATTCAACAGGCGTTCCCCCTGCAATATAGACGCCTGCTTTGACGGCCTCTGCGATCTTGTCCAGATTGATATGACCGGGAATAATGGCGTTGGCCGAATTGGCGATACCGATTAGCGGTCTTTTGATTTCATCATCCGTATATCCGATTGCCTTAAAGAGAGAGCGGTGGGGTGCTCGTTCAATACCTTTTTTGGCCAGATCACTTTTCATTAGACATACCTCCTTAAAAAAAAAACCGTTAACGGCCTTTTTGGCTGATAACGGATTTTGGAATTTTTGCTTTATTATAAAATCAAGCCATTATCAACCTTTTGCCTCGTAGCAGATTAATACATCTACAACGAGGAGAATAATAAGGCTAATAAGATTGTTAATGACTGTAATGTTTTTCATAATATTTTATAATACCATGCATAAATTTAAGTATTCTTGCCTAACCGTTCTTAAATATAATGTCAAGCTTTTTTTTATCAACTTCTTTCTTTTTACCAGATCTCGTAACATCATTGAAAAACAGGTCTTTTTTTTGGACATTATCGGGCGTGGTGAAGCCTTCTCGAAACATAGGTTTCAGGGGTCAGGTTTCAGGCTGACTCTCGCTTTTTCACTACTGACACCTGACACCCGACACCTGAAACCTGAGGGCAAGTGTCCAATTTTCATGCAATCCCCAAAAATTAAGGAGTCACGAATATTTTTTCAAGATGAATGACGAGGTCTGTACAGAGGGAGGAAAATATTTAAAGTTCAATTGGGGCACAAAAAATGTTGACTTTTGTGGGCTAATGGGGCGATTATTTTAACCTTGTGAAACTTTTTTTCTATTTCACTGGGGCCATATCCAAGTTAACAATATAAGTCTACCCTATAGTTGCATAAATAACATGATAAAATGGGTTTAAAAACAATAATTACAAGCTATTCAATCTGTTTTAACTGTTCTGCTGGAATAAACTCCAGATGGCATCCTGAAATCAGTGAAAAACAGCCCTATTATTTACCCTACGGGAAAGCCGATGGCACCGCATCTCCTGCGTTGTCAAGGGCTTGCGGTAAATTACTACAGCTGCACCCTTGATGCCTTGGATCTGCAGCACCCTCGACTTTTGCAACGTTAGGGTCTAATAAATATCTCTATTTTCAATAAAATGTAGAATTTCCGAGACGCTAAATTAGGAGCTATTAAAAGGTCATTAATATCAGGCGATTATAGAATTTTCGAGACCTTAAAGGAGCAAAGTTAATTGAAAATATTAATAGTTGGTGCCGGTGAAGTAGGCTTTCATATTGCAAGTCATCTGGCGCGGGAAAACAAAGATGTTGTGATTATTGACAAGGACCCTGCTGCCATTCGACATGTATCTGATAATATTGATGTTCAGGTAGTTAACGGATCAGGTAGCAGTCCGGTGGTTTTGGAGGAATCCGGTATCAAAGAGGCTGAGATACTCCTTGCGGTCACGGATAGCGATGAAATCAACCTTGTGGCATGTCTGGTTGCAAACCTGATTTCTCCATTAACAAAGAAACTGGCGCGCATTCGGCATGCCGACTATGATAAATATAATGAGATTTTCCGTGAGCACCCACCACATATTGACACGCTGATTAATCCCGAAGTCGAAGTTGTTAAGACAATTAACAGGCTTATAAAGGTGCCCTGTGCAGTGGAAGTCGAAGAGTTTTCTGATGGTCGTGTTAAATTTGTGAGTATACACTTAGACGAATCGGCACGACTGGCCGGTGTCTGTCTTCGCAACATTTATTCCGTGACTGGAAAAAAGAGTCCCCTTATTTCTGCAATTGTTCGAGATGAAGAACTGATTATTCCCGGGGGAGACCATAGGCTCAAGGCGGGAGATCTTATCTATTTTATCAGTGAAAAAGATAGACTTATAGAATCCTTGTCGATTTTTGATAAACATGTTGAGCCGATTAATCGAGTTATGATTATCGGTGGCGGGAGCATTGGATTCAGGCTGGCTACCCTGCTTGAAGAGGACTCTGTTTACACCAAAATAATTGAAAAGAACCCGGACCGTTGCACCGAACTTGCCGAGAAACTTAATAAGGCTGTGGTGCTTCATGGTGACGGTTCTGACCAGGATCTACTTAAAGCAGAGAATATCCGGAATATGGATGTTGTGGTGACACTTACAAACGATGAGGAAACCAATATTTTAACCTCCCTTCTTGCCAAACGGATGGGGGCGCCTAAAATAATTTCAAAAATCAGCAAATTCAGTTACTTACCCTTGATGTCGATGATAGGTCTGGAACAGGTTGTAAGCCCGAGACTTTCTGCTATAAATACCATTATTCAGCATATACGGCGAGGGAAAGTGCTCTCGACCAAATCTATTAAAGATGAACAGGCTGAAATCATGGAGGCTGTGGCCCTGGAAACTTCAGACATCGTCGGCAAGCCCATAAAGGAAATCTCCATGCCGAAAGGGACCCTGGTCACCGGTATAATTCGTAATGATTCCGTCATTATCCCTACTGGAGAAAGTGTTATTGAGCCCGGTGACAGGATCATCATTTTTGCAAAAAGACAAGCCATCCCCAAGATCGAAAAAATCCTTGCAGTGAAACTGGAGTATTTTTAAATGCGGTGGTCTTTTATCCTGAATATTGTCGGAATGTTAATCTTTTTTTTGGGGATATGTATGATATTCCCTCTTTTTTTTGGTCTTTACTACAAGGATCACAGTGTTATTCCTCTGGCTCAGTCCATGGGAATAACCATTGTTTCCGGATTATCACTGATTATTTATTTTAGGGGATCAAAGGTAGAATATATCAGCCATCATGAAGGAATGGCGATTGTAGCCATCGGTTGGACTGCCGTAGGATTGTTCGGTGCATTCCCCTTTTATCTGGGAGCTGAATTTGGCACTTTCGTTGATGCGTTCTTTGAATCTGTTTCCGGATTTACGACCACCGGATCATCGATTTTAACGAATATAGAAGCGGTATCAAAAGGGCTTCTTTTTTGGCGATGCTTTATCCAGTGGTTGGGCGGAATGGGAATCATTGTTTTATCTGTGGCGATCCTTCCTTTCCTGGGTGTCGGGGGAATGCAGTTATATAAGGCAGAAGTTCCGAGTCCTGTTCCCGATAAGCTTAAGCCGCGTATCAGAGATACCGCCACGATCCTTTGGAAAGTTTATGTTCTGATTTCTTTGTGGGAGATTATTCTTCTGATGATAGGGGGAATGGATTTTTATGATGCTCTGTGTCATACTTTCACAACCATGCCCACCGGCGGATTTTCAACCAAAAATGCTTCCATCGCCTATTTTGACAGTGTCTATTTTGATACGGTAATTATTATCTTTATGCTCCTGGCCGGAATTAATTTTTCACTTCATTACCAGTTCCTAAGGGGAAAGCCACTTGCATTCTGGCGGGATTCAGAGTGCCGGTTTTTTTTTGGTACAGTTCTTTTGCTGATAGTTGTTGTGACTTTTAATGTTTATGGAACGGTATACGAAACCATGGGCCGGGCTCTCCGATTTGGTTCATTTCAGGTGGTTTCCATTGTTACCACAACGGGTTATGTCACAGCAGATTACGAACTATGGCCTTCCATGTCTCAAATTATCCTACTCTTATGTATGTTTTTGGGGGCATCCGCGGGCTCCACCGGTGGAGGAATGAAATGCCTCCGTGTCATGCTCTATTTTAAATACTGCTACAAAGAACTTTTTTTGCTAATCCACCCCCGTGCAGTAAAGCAAATAAAAATCGGGGGGGTGCCTGTTCCGGAAGATGTGGTTCGGAGCGTACTCGGGTTTATGGGCCTTTACATAGGGCTTTTTGTTTTTTCCACTGTGCTGATTGCAAGTATGGGGGTTGATTTTATAACCTCAATCTCTTCGGTTGCAGCTACCATGGGAAATATAGGGCCTGGCCTGGGGATGGTGGGCCCGGTTGATAACTTTGCCAGGATACCCTATCTGGGCAAGTGGGCGCTCATATGGTGCATGCTTCTGGGAAGGCTTGAGATATATACGGTGATCATCCTTTTCGTGCCGGAATTCTGGCGAAGATAAAAAAAAGCCGCATCCATAATTTATTGAGGTGTTACAAAAGGAGGATCTTGAGGTCTATAAAAAACTGAACATGCTTCATGACACTGACACCTGACACCAAATAGCCATGGCAATCTTAGCAAACAACGCTCTTGATTTACACCATGGGTGACCCCGTTTAACTTTGTTTTTTGTTGACATTTCAGCTCCGAAATTATAATATGTAATTCAAAATATTAAAGTATAGATAATAAAATATGAAAATTGGAGAACGTGGTCAGATTACTATTCCTAAAAGCATCCGTGCAAAATACGGATTTATTCCCCAAATTGAAGTCGATTTCGTGCCCCAAAAAAAAGGTATCGATTCGAAAAAAAACAAAACATGTCAGCCCTGTTGACCAAGTATTTGGTATTTTACAAAAAAACGTTCGAACGGATCCTTATATTGAATCGATAAGGGGCAGATGATTACCCTCGTTGATACCAGTGTCTTGCTTGATATCTTTTGCCTGATCTAAAATGGGGACAGAACTCAAAAATATGCTTGGAACAGGCATTTAAGCAGGGATCACTCATCATCAATGAAATCATTTTAAAGAAAAGATCTGCTTTGTTCTTGTTCGCGACGGCTCAAAGTGCTTCATTTTAATGTGTTCTGATTTGACCCTGTCAACTCAAGATATCATACGGTCTTACAGTTACCGGTTTAAGATCGAAGTCAGTTTCAAGGTGCTAAAACACCTGATGAGAGTGTTTTTCTATCGCTTTTGGACCACCGCCTGGCCGCGCATTGACAAGTGAAATGTGAGTGATTTGTCTGCAGCCGGTGATCCGCGTTCTCGCAGATTAATCAGGCAGAAAACAAACGCCATTGAAGCTTTTGTAAATTTTGGCTGTATTACCACCAGCATTCTTCAAATCGTTTCTCTGAATTTCCATGAAACGATTTGAAGAAATATCTTGGATGGCTTAGAACAGTGACCTCAACAATTCCCTCAGAGGAAGTTGTCAAGTCAGTCATCCAGGAGGAGTACTGCCATAATTTTCGCTTTTTCAGCAATAGCGCGATTTATCGAATAATTATATCAAAGAGCAGAAAGTATAACTATATCAACATGGGTATAAATCAAGATTGTTGGTGATTTAGCTCAAGCAATCCAGGTGTCAGTGTTCAGGTGTCAGCTCTTACGTTCGTCCTCCTGACACCTGACACCCGACACCCGACACCTGAGGGCAAGTATCCAATTTTCATGCAATCCCCCAAAAATTAAGGAGTCACGATTATTTTTTCAAGATGAATGACGAGGTCTGGATGAGTTACAATTGGAATGTTGGAATATTGGGTTCCGGGTTTTTGGCTCGGAGAGTCTCAAGAAAAACACCCCGGGTGCTGAAATAATTAGGAAGTTGTAAAATATGCCGCTTTTTAAACCAGCCTATATTGAAACTTCTAAAAAGGGATTGCTTTTGGAAAAGATTGAGAAAGCATATAAAATTTTAAAATCCTGCACCCTTTGTCCCAGAAGATGTAAGGTAGATCGCCTATCCGGTGAAACCGGTATATGCAAAACAGGCAAAAAAGCATATGTTTCGAGCTTTAATTCTCATTTTGGAGAAGAGGACCCTCTGGTTGGCACCCATGGATCCGGCACCATTTTTTTTACCCACTGCAATCTTTTGTGCATCTTCTGCCAGAATTACGACATCAGCCACCTGGGTCATGGTGAACAGATATCCAATGAAAAGCTTGCCGGTATGATGCTGCATTTACAAAAGGCCGGATGCCACAACATCAATTTCGTTACGCCATCCCATGTCGTGCCCCAGATCCTTTCCGCCCTACAAATAGCGGTCGATAACGGTCTTTCGGTGCCCCTGGTTTATAACACAGGGGGGTACGACCGTGTTGAAACCCTGAAACTGCTTGAAGGGGTATTTGATATCTATATGCCGGATTTTAAATTCTGGAATCCTGAAATTGCAAAAACCCTTTGCGACGCCGAAAATTACCCGGAGGTGGTTCGAAAAGCGCTTATTGAGATGCATCGCCAGGTTGGCGATCTTGTCACCGATGAATCGGGTATAGCCCAGCGGGGGCTTTTGGTAAGACATCTTGTTCTACCCCATGGACTTGCGGGGACACGTGAAGTAATGAGGTTTATTGCAAATAAAATTTCATCCAACACTTACGTAAATATAATGCCTCAGTACAGGTCCTGCGGCAGAGCTTCAGAAATAGAGGGACTTTCTGATTACCTTTCACAAGAAGATTATAAAACAGCTTTGCAGGAAGCATGGGAAGAAGGAGTTGAACGACTCGACAGCCGAAAACGCAGGTTTATGTTTCTGTAACTTGTTTGGTCCGAATTCCTGACAAAGAATTCCATTGACTTTTTGTTGAATGATAGTTCAATTGTTGTATCTAAAAAAATAGGCTTGAAAAAATTTGCGAGAGTGCAAGGCTAACAATGAAATTCTGTTCAGTGACGATAATGATTCTGCTGTTGTTATTCAGCAGCGTAGCTTGGGCCGAACGATGGGCCGTTGTGGTTTCGGCGGCCAATGTACGGTCCGGACCCGGAGAACATACCGATATTTTATGGAAAGTTGAAAAATACTATCCCCTGAATGTATTTAAAAAGTCCGGGGAATGGTATCATTTTAGAGATTTTGAAGGAGATGAAGGGTGGATTTTCAAATCGCTTGTCAGTAACATCCCGACGATTATTACAAAAAACGAAAAATGCAATATTCGATCCGGTCCGGGCACCGGTTTTTCCATAGTGTTCACGGTTGAAAAAGGAGTTCCATTTAAGGTTATAAAACGCAAAGGAAGCTGGATTTACATTGAGCATGCTGACGGGGATAAAGGTTGGATTTTTAAGTCGCTGGTCTGGTAAGATCCGGTTATTGATAATTCACAAAAGACAACGAACTGAGGGGCTTCGGCCCAATTGATATAATGGAATGATGGAATAATGTTTCTCGGTCAGAAATTTAAGAACAGAAAGCTTGTCGTGGGGGTTGGATCGGCTCTTGTGGATATACTTGTCCGTGAAGACGATGATTTTTTACAGAAAACCGGTGCGATAAAGGGCGGGATGAAATATGTTGACAAAGAGTTCATAGAGCTGACAATGTCACAAACATCCAAGAAACCCACTATGGTTCCGGGAGGTTCTTCCTGCAACACGGTTATAGGTATTGGCAAGCTCGGTGGCCATACCCGCTTTGTCGGCAAAAGAGGCAAAGGTAAACTAGGTGGATTTTTTGAAACCAATTTAAGAAAAAACAATGTCGATCCGGTGCTTTTTAAATCATCTTCATTCACCGGTAGAGTCCTTTCCATTATCACACACGATGCACAACGTTCCATGTTTACATTCCTTGGCGCATCTTCAGAAACACAACCCGAAGAAATCACCAAAAAATGTTTTGAAAATGCGGCAATTGTTCATATGGAAGGGTATCTTCTGTTTAACGAAGATCTGATACTCGCCGCCTTAACTGCCGCAAAAGAGGCCGGAGCGCTGGTATCTCTTGACCTTGCCAGTTTTACGGTTGTTGAGGAGTCCAAAGTCTTTTTGAAAAAAATTGTAAAAGATTTTGTTGATATTCTGCTGGCCAATGAGGATGAAGCGCTGGCCTTTACAGGATATTCGGATGAAATAAAAGCGACCGACTCACTTTCGGAATACACGCAAATTGCGGCGCTTAAAGTGGGAGCACGGGGAAGTTACATTGCCCATGGCGACAAAATTATAAAAATTGAACCCATGGTACGCGACATCGCTGTTGATACTACAGGAGCCGGAGACCTATGGGCATCGGGTTTTCTGTTTGGACTGGTTAACGGCTATAGTCTTGAACAATGCGGCAACCTCGGATCAGCATGTGGTTATGAAGTGTGTCAGGTAGTAGGAGCAAACATCCCGGAACAAGGCTGGCAGAGAATAAAAAAATATTGGAGGAATCATGATAAAAAAAAGGGTGTCCCGATCTCGGAAAAGAGACCTGAATGAACCTGATGAGTTTATAACCTTTTGGACAAAAATATTTGGATGGATCTCAAAATATAAGCTGCTATTTTCAAGCGCTTTGGGGGTTATGATTGCCATTATGATTGTCATTATGGGAATAGTGTACTTTATAAAAAAATCTGAGGATAAAGCTTTTGCTTTGCTTCAGCGAGGAGTTGTCAAATACCAGACAAAATTAAAAGACGGCACTCCGGAAAAAGCCTTTCTTGATGTGGAAAAGGATTTTCAGCTTATTATGGATAAGTATTCAAATAGGAATGCGGGTAAACTGGCAAATTTTATTTGTGCGAATTTTTCTTATACTGCCAAAAATTATGACAAGGCAATAGAGCTTTACAATAAATCGCTAATAAATTTTAATGACGAGCTGTTTATTAAAGACTTAATCTTAAAAGGACTGGGCTATGCTTACAAAGCAAAAAAAGATTTTAAAACCGCAGCCGGGTATTTTGAAATCATTGCTTCAGAGCCTGATTATACCCTCAAAGACGAGGCTCTTTTCAACTTGGGAGAGCTTTATGCCGCCTTGGGTGATCATGATAAGAGCATAACTGCCTTTAAGAAGATTCTATCTGATCATCCCGGCTCCATGTATATTGAAATTGTAAAGGAAAAGGTAACAGGGTAGGCATTTTTCGACAAAAAAAATGACCAATCGGACCCATTCCGATCAGTCATTTAGGAGGAAAACAGATGAAAAAATTATTAGGTTACAGATCAATACTGCAATTTGCTTGCCAAAACGAGGTGTTTGGATCGATAATTTTTTGATATATCGTATAATGTATAAATTCTAGTGGGTTACATTAATAAATATTTAATATATCCCTCTATATACCCCTCTATATTTCCCATGACAATTTTCTGAAAATCCTAAATAGTTCAAATTTTTGAACCATCTTTATAGCCAAGCTATGTAACCTACTATTTTGACGGGAAATAATCCAAAACCCTTGTGGTTCAAATTTTTGAACCATCTTTATAGCCAAACCACATAACCTACTATTTTGACGGGAAATAATCCAAATGTATCTCAGTTCAAATTTTTAACTTTAAACACTTCAAGGCTGTCAACCTAAAAAAGCTTGTTTATTTTTAGTAAATATCCTGATGGGTTAGCCTGAATTTTTGTAACATCTCAATAATTTCTGGTGGGGTGTAAATCAAGACTGTTGTTTGCTAAAATTGCCATGGCTATTTGGTTTCAGGTGTCAGGTTTCAGGAAGCATGTTCAGTTTTTTATAGACCTCAAGATGCTCCACGTCCATATAATTGCTATTGGTCACCTCATTTTCCCCTTAAATCTTAATACTGAAACCTGACACCTGACATTTTAAAAAAGGTTTCGGAACCACGCTTTGTCAATATGCAAGGATCAGCGTTTACCAACGGTCTTAATTTACACCCGTTCTGGTGTATTAAATGGTGATATTGAGCCGGATGCATAATTTATTGAGATGTTATGAATTCTCATGTTAAAATAAAAAATCAGTGTTTTGAACCTGCTTCCAATTTAAATTTTTTAATTTTCCAGTTGAGCCCGCTTTTACCAATGCCGAGTAATTCTGCGGCCTGAGATTGAACGTTGTTTGTCAATCTCAACGCCCTAATAATCATTTTTTTCTCTATCATTGTAAGAACTTCATCTAATTTTGTGTTTGCAGGTATTGCTTCAATATGCAACGTATTGTAAACATTTTCCTTAAATTTTTTGGGAAGATCTGATATCTTTATCTTGCTGTTTTGACACATAACCATAGCCCGTTCAATAACATTTTCAAGTTCACGGACATTACCTGGCCAACTATAATCGTAAAAAAGACGTTCCACTTCCTGATCGAGACCGGTTACAGGATTTGTGGATTTTCGTTCCTTTCCATATTTGTTTATAAAATGGTTCACAAGCGGGAGAATATCCTCCGCACGCTCCCTTAAAAGGGGGATGACAATATGGACCACATTTAATCGATAGTAAAGGTCTTCTCTGAATCTTCCCTGTTCCATCTCTTCTTTGAGATTTTTGTTTGTTGCGGCAACAATACGAATATCGACCGAAATCGGTTTAATACCTCCAACCCTTTCAAAATTTTTTTCCTGAAGCACCCGTAACAGTTTTACCTGGAGGCTTTGTGACAGTTCTCCTATTTCATCAAGAAACAGGGTACCCCTGTCGGCCAGTTCGAAACGACCTTTCTTCATAGCTACGGCACCGGTGAACGCCCCTTTTTCATGGCCAAAAAGTTCGCTTTCGAGTAGAGATTCGGCAAGTGCGCTGCAGTTCACGGCAACAAAGGGCTTGTCTCGCCGCAAGCTGTTAAAATGAATTGATTTTGCTGCCAGTTCCTTGCCGGTGCCGCTTTCACCTTCAATCAAAACAGTAGTCGTGGTCGGCGCAACTTTTCTTATGATTTCAAAAAGATCATGCATTACCTTGCTTTTTCCGATGATGTTTCCGAAACTATATTGTAATTCAACAGCATTTCTTAGTTGCCGGTTCTCTTTGATCACCCGATACATAGAAATGGCCTTATTCACATAAAGAATTAACCTTTCGTTGTCGAAGGGTTTGAGGATATAGTTGTAAGCGCCTTTCTGCATAGCTTCTACAGCTTTATCCACTGTACCGTGAGCCGTCATCATAATAACCGGAAGCTCTTCATCTTTGGTCTTGATCTTTTCTAAAAGTTCGATACCGTCCATGGAAGGCATTTTCATATCGGTAAGGACCAGGTCAATATCGGTGTTTTTCAGGATTTCAAGGGCCTCAGCTCCGCTGTTGGCCGCAAAGGTTTCAAAACCTTCTTCTTCGAGAACCGCACCTAAAATAAGCGGATAATTTTTTTCATCATCTACAATCAGGACAGTCTCCATGACTATATTCCTTGCTCCACGGGTATTCTTACGGTCACTTGGGCGCCGCATACCGATCTGTTGATAATCTGGACGCTCCCACCGTGAGATTCAATAATATTTTTTACAATACCCAACCCCAGTCCGGTCCCTTTTATCTTGGTTGTAAAAAAGGGATCCCAAATTTTTCCCAGAATATCTTCTGAAATGCCTTCCCCTTGATCTTCAAAAAGTATTTCTACAGCATTATCACTTGAACAGATTTGTACATTAATTTTACCACCTTGTGGCATTGCCTGCATGGCATTAATCAAAATATTAAGAAAAGCCTGATACAGCATATCAGAATCGGCTGTTATTTCCGGAAGGTTGTTATCATAATGTTTATCAATAGTACATCCTTTCTCTTTAATTTGTGATGCCAGAAAGGTAATATTTTTTTCGATAATATCATCAATTTTACACGATGTCATATTTGGAATTTTGGGTTTCGCAAAATTCAAAAAATCTGTTATGATATCATTTAATCGGGAAGATTCTTTAATGATTATGTCTGGGATTAGATTTGAAGGGTCGTAGCCGGCCATCTTTTTCTTTAAAAGTTCGGAGGAACTCCTTATAATACCCAACGGATTGCGGATTTCATGAGAAATTCCCGCCACCATTTCACCCAGAGAAGACAGATGTTCTGCGCGGCTTAATTTTTCTTTTAGCCGTATTCTTTCCAAAGCGCGCTTTTCAATTATAGCTTCTCCTCTCTTAACTACAAACAGAAGCACTAAAAAAAGGACACCCATGACAACGGTGCAAGTAATAATAATTCTTATCTGGAAACTGAAAATCGCTTTATAATCTTCTGTTAAGTCCTGTACTATTTCAACAACACCAAGTACCGGACCGGATATACGTGAAAGCGGCTGCTCTGCGCGTAGGGGCGCAAAAGTAATTAATTTGCTGTCTTGCGGAAATCCTAAAAATATCTCGACCCAATTACCCCTTTGAGAAAGTTTTGAAGTCGAGTTGCCAGAAAGTGCATCCTGATATCCTTTACCTCCGGCATCTTTTTTGCCAATCAATGATTGATCAAAACTATAAGAAATTGTATTATTTTTATCGTAGATGTTGACCATATCAATCTTGAAGCTGTGAAGTGTGGTTCTAACGAGCTTGTCCATAAGTTCAAACTGTTTTTTATTACTGAGTTGAATCTTGCCAAATTTTAATGCCACGGGAATTATGAACTGTAAAAATACCTGATGATTTAAATTTTCTATCAGAAGGTGGGCATATTCTTCACTTTTTTTCTGATGCATGGTCCTTGCTAAATGTGTGTTAAGTAAAGAGAGGACAAATGTTCCAATAAATATTACAATAAGACTTGTAAAGGTAAAATATTTGACAAGCCTAAACGGCTTGATATTTTCTTCTGATGGTTGGGTATTCATAGGTAAAGGTTGACGGTCTCGTAAAAAGTCATTTTTTAACCTTTTACGAGACCATCATATATGGAACCCGATCATTAAAGTCAAGATAATGCTTTATTTCCAGTGATATTATAATAGAGTACCCGTTGATTATATAGTACTTGACCTGGTGTGTAAATTAAGACCGTTGGTAAACGCTTATCCTTGCATATTGACAAACCGTGGCTCCGAAACCAAATAGCCATGGCAATCTTAGCAAACAACAGTCTTGATTTACACCCCCTGACCATGTGTTTTGATAGAAATATTATTTGTATGTACATATTTTGATGTTCTTATTATATAGTACTATATATAGTAGCTTTATTAAATGAGCCACTAAATGATGTTCCTTTTATAAAAGTAATAGTATCCAGCAGCATGCCCCGCTTATAATATCTTGTATTTAAATCAATAAATAGTCATATATAACCAGATATTCTGCAAATCCGATGGAAGGAAAAAACCAACCAAATAATCTTGGAATATAGTCCAAATACAGGTGTGTAATTCACTGATGTTGGTTAACAGCTGTCATTTATTACTTTCCATCGAAATTCGAACGTCTGGTTTCAGGTGTCAGGTGTCAGGAGGACGAACGTAAGAGCTGACACCTGAACACTGACACCTGAAACCTGGCTTGCTTGAGCTAAATCACCAACAATCTTGATTTACACCCCAAATACAGTTGGACTTAGCAATTATATAGAAAAGTTCTTGAACTTAATTATAATTTAAACTAATATTGTTTAAAAGATCAAATTTATTAATAAATATTACCTTTTGTCGATATTACAAACTTACTTATTATCTTGAGAGTCTAAAATTTTTACGTCATGCCGAACTTGATCCGGCATCCACAATTCATATCATACTGATAATATTCTGGATTCCCACTTTCATGGGAATGACGATACCCAATTTATGGTTCTAATAATATCAACAAGTTAGAAGAACCTTGGACTGTACAGTTATTATTTTTGTTTTGTATAAGGGCTATTAAATGAAAGGGAATTCTTTAAAGAACATTAGAGAGTTTTTACTTATGAGCAAGAACGAATTTGCCAGAAAGGAAAACGTATCTCCCATCACGATTGCACGCATAGAAAAAGGCATGCCTTGTCGCCTGGAAACTTAACGAAAGATCATTTTGGCCCTTGGTTTCGGCCTCTATGACAAAAACAAAATATTTGGTGATTAATAGCATATCATGATTTTTGGAAAAAAATCTCATCTTATCGGCCTTGATATAGGTTCCAGAACTGTAAAGATTGCTGAAATAGTCAATAAAAAGACAAGTCACATCTTTAAAAGATTCCACACAATTAATATTGAACCGGGGATAATCGAAGAAGGTACTATTAAGGATCCTGAAACTCTTTCTGCATCTATTCGTGAACTCTATAAGGAAGCGAAACTGGAAGAAAAAAATGTTGCCATCTCCATCGGGGGTTACTCGGTGATTGTTAAAAAAATCAATGTTCAGAATATGACGGATGATGAGCTTCAGGAAACAATCCATTTTGAAGCGGAACAGTATATTCCGTTTGATATAAGTGATGTTAATCTGGATTATCAAATAATTGGGGAATGCAAACACAACCCAAATCAGATGAGTGTTCTTCTGGTTGCAGCCAAAAAGGAAATGGTTAACGAATATATCAATCTGATCCAGATGACAGGGCTTAACGTCTGCATAATAGACGTTGATGCTTTTGCCCTCCAAAACATCTATGAATTCAATTATGATCCAGGAGATGAAAATGTTGCCCTTATTGATATTGGAGCCAGCAAGACATCATTAAACATCCTGAAAGATAATTCTTCTGTATTCATGCGCGATGTTTCGCTTGGATGCGGACAGATAAACGAAAAGATCGCTTCCCTTGTGGAGTGTTCTTTAGCAGAAGCCGAAGAGATTAAACAAGGTGGACAATCAGACATCATTTCCCCTGAGGATTTGAGTAAAATTGTTTCATCAGTGGTAAACGACTGGTGCACTGAGATAAAACGTGCCCTTGATTTTTTTTACTCTACTTTCCCTGAAGATCAAATAACAAAGATTATTCTGAGCGGCGGTGGTGCCAACATTAAGGAGTTTCGCCAACTCCTGGCTGTGGAAACATCTGATGTTTCCACAACTGAAGTCGAAATTATAAATCCTTTTCAAAACTTTTCTATCGACAGTAACCGTTTTGATTCTTCTTATCTTGAACAGATAGCGCCCCAGGCTGCTATATGTATGGGTCTTGCAATAAGAAAGATCGGTGACAAATGATACATATCAATCTGCTACCTTATCGAGCAGCACTTAAAAAAGAGAACATTCGCAAACAGATCAGTATATTTTCTCTTTCTCTTTTACTTGTTGTTGTCACTTTGCTCTTTTATAATATAAGATTACAAAAAAGAATCGATATTTTAAATACAAAAATAACAAATAATAACACAATGTTGACCAAATTTGAAAAGCAAGCAAAGGAAGTAGATAGAATAAAAAAGGCGTTCAACAATTTAGAGAAAAAGACAGAAGTTATCAAGAATCTTGAGACAGAACGCATAGCCGCTGTCTGTCTGCTTGACAACATGACAGAGATGGTTGCTGAACACACGTCAATTTCAGGATCAGATTCAACATCAGACAAGGACAACAAGTCTGTTAAGCGATTATGGTTTACCAATCTTCAAGCAAAAGGAAACAATATCAGCATCAATGGGATTGCCATGGATAGTAAAACTGTAGCCGATTTTATGACCCGTTTGGAAGTTTCAAAACGTTATAAAAATGTAAACCTGAAAACGCTTAAACAACAAAACATAAGCAATCAAAATCTAAAAAGTTTTGAAATTACTTGCAATAAGGTTTTTTAAAAAAACCGAAAAGTAATAATTGTCCCAAACCGGGCAAAAAAACAATGAAAAAGATCGAAATTTCCAACTTCACCAAGTTGTTCCTAGAAAAGATCGATAAAATCGGCAAGCTTCCAAAACACTACAGGATTTTAATTTGTTTTGGGATCTTTTTGATGCTTATTGGGCCCTTTGTCTATTTTTCTTATCAGCCTAAAGTTAAGGAAATTGACGAATTGCAAGAAAAACAAAAAATTCTGGAAACAAGGCTTGTCAGGGCAAAAGCAAAGGCAAAACAGCTCAAACATTTTCAGGATAAACTTAAAAAGGCACAAACGGCATTTAAAATTGTCGTAAAAAAGCTTCCCGAAAAAAAAGAAATACCTTCTCTGCTGTCGAGCATTTCCCAATCCGGTCATGATGCCAGCCTGGAATTTTTGTTATTTGAGCCCAAAGCAGAACGTACTAAAAAATTTTATGCTGAAATTCCTATATCAATAATAGTTACCGGCAATTATCATAAAACCGCACTTTTCTTTGACAAGGTTGCAAGATTAGACAGGATCGTTAATATTGACGATATTGATATGACCGTAACAAAGGAAAGCGGTGAACTTAAAACATTATGCACTGCTGTAACTTATAGGTTTATGGAAGCGAAACCCAAAAAGGACTCTAAAAAAGAAAATAAAAAATAACCATAATTCATGAATAAGATAATTGTCATAATACGCAGCTTCATCTGTTTTATCTGTTTCTTTTTTCTCTTGACAGGTTGTGATAAAAAACCTGAAATTCCCCCAAAAGCCAGGAAAATCACTAAAAAGATCATCATTACAAAAAAGGATACATCAAAACCTCAAATATCCAAAAATGCCGACATGTTAAAATCTGGTTCAAAACAAGAAACTGGTATGCCCATAGCAAAAGTTGCATCTGATATTTCAAAGGGCAAAGGCGGTGTGCCAAACGGTAAACGGGTTGCTTCAGTATTCACGACAACTGCAGAAATTGAAACATCGAAAATAATCGACTTTTACAACCCCGATGGAAAACTTGACCCATTTGAACCATTGATCAAAGAAAATCCTGTTACCTTACCTGTTAATCATAGAAAAGCAGTTAGGCGTAAGTTACTCACCCCCCTTGAAAAGCTCGAATTAAGCCAGCTTAAACTTGCAGGAATAATAAGCGCCCAGAGTGGGAACAGAGCGCTGGTCGAAGAGGGTTCCGGGAAGGGATACATAATAAAAAAAGGGACATACATCGGAACACATTCAGGCAGAGTAACAGAAATATTATCGGACAGAATCATTGTTGAAGAAGAGGTTGAAGATATTTACGGAAAAGTTACTGTGCGTAAAAAAGAAATAAAATTGAAACCTCCTGGAGAAGAATAACATGAATGGTAAAGTCAAGAGATTGTCAAAGATTGGAGGTGTTGTCCTTTTTTTGGGAATGTTGATGACAGTTTTGGCAGGGTGTGCTTCAAAGACCATGGCAGTTAAAGAAACGAAAAAAGATGCCAACCCATCTTTTGAACCCAGGCTTATAACTGACATAAGCACAAGCGAAAACTTAAAATCGTCTATAATATGGATCAGAGGGAATCGGTTGCTTACCTATACTTCGGTCAAACAGCTTTCTCCTCCGGGTGTTCTCATTTATTTTCCTGAAACGGCTCTGGGAAATATCAATACTGTCTATGTCCCGGCCAGTGATATTGTGGTCTCAATCAAAGCTTCTGAAATAACAACCAGGGGGCATACATCCCGAATCGAAATCTTATTAAATAAAGATGTTTCATATGAAGTAACCAGAGAAGATACGGATCTTAAAATATCATTCAGAAAGGAATCTAAAACTTTAGTTTCTACCGATACAAAGTTGCAAAAAGAAGAAAAAGCGAACGATAAATCAAAAAGTGCTAAGGAACGGCCGGCGGTGTCTGAACAGGAAAAATTAGTTGTAAAAACCACAGCCAATGAAACTGTTAAACCACAGATTAAAAAAGACAAACCTGCCTGGATTAATCGGATAGATTTTTCAGGTGAAGAAGACGGCAAATCGACAATTATTATCGGGACCACAACACCGGTCAAATACGACTTAAGAAAGATCAATGATAAAAACCTCCTGCTATATCTTTATAATACAAGGCTTCCGGAATATCGCCAGCGTCCATTGATTACCACACGTTTTCAAAGCGCTGTTGATCGTATTACACCTGTTCAGACTCCGGCCATGAAAGATACCTCTACGATTACAATTGAATTGCGAGAATCAACACCCTATTTTTTGGAACAGACCGATGATCTTCTGTTACTTCATTTCGAAGCTTCTTCAATACCTCCAAGGCCCCTTGATAAAGCCAAACTTCCATTATGGAAAAAGATTATGACTCAGACGGCTGTTGATACAGGAGCAAAACAAGAAAAAGCCGGCGATGAAATGGTACATTTTGAAACTCCTCAAATAAAAACACCCCCCCATGGCGCTGAATCAACGCGGTCAGTATCGGAAGAAGCCGCTCTGGGTGGTGCTTATGATATTGAACGCCAAAAAACCACGGATACAATGACAGGTATAAAAAAATCTCTCGATTTTTATCGGACGGAGACTAAAAAGAAATATGTCGGGGAAAAGATTGCAGTCGATTTTTTTAAAACCAACATTAAAAATGTATTTCGCATTATACGTGAGATAAGCGGGGAAAACTTTGCCATCGACAAAGATGTGACCGGCGAGGTTACCATGACCCTTGAGAAACCCGTACCATGGGACCAGGTTCTTGCTCTGGTCCTGAAGATGAACAAGCTTGGTTTAGTATATGAAGAAGATATAATACGGGTTGCTACCCTTAAAACTCTGGCACATGAAGAAGAGGAAAGAAAAGAAAAGTTAGCAGCAAAGCGGGAAGCCGAAAATCAGGAAGAACTAATTACCGTATTTATGCGTATCAGCTATGTGGATGCGATGGAAATCGGGAAACATCTTGTAGATGATGTGAATGAGTTTTTTCAAGAGCAAGGAAATGGGAATAGTAAATTCAACCCGGATCGTGGCAAAGTCACCGTTGATAAAACTAGCAATATGATTGTCATGTCGGATGTGGCGCGATCCATTAAACGAGCCAAAGAAATCGTTCAAAAACTCGATCGGGTAACCCCACAGGTTCTCATTGAAGCCAGAATCGTCGAAGCCTCCAGTAACTTTTCAAGGGAGATTGGAGTTTCTCTGTCAGGAACTTTAGGTCCATTCGGCAACAGATATAACCGTGATTTTTCTTTTACTTCAACCAACCTGCCTTTATCCACCTTTGGAAGTTTGGGTATTAATTTCAGCAAGCTCACCGGCACGCCATGGACGCTGGACGCTACCATAGCGGCAGCTGAAAGTGAAGGAAAGGTTAAAATAATCACTTCGCCTAAAATCTTAACACTCGACAATAAGGAGGCGTTGATTAAACAGGGTTTAGAATACCCGTATAATACGAGGGATGAAGATTTTAATACAATAACAGAATGGAAAGACATCACCCTTGAGCTGCATGTTACACCACATGTGACTCCTGACAATCGCATTTCAATGGAAATTAATATTATAGACAATGAAATTGGTTCTGTTATAAATGGTGAGCAATCATTTACTACCAAGGAAGCCGATACCGAACTTTTGGTAAATGATGGGGATACGGTGGTCATCGGCGGTATCCGGAAAACAAGAGAAGATAGAGGTGAGAGTGGTGTCCCGGGACTGATGCAAATACCGGTTCTTGGCTGGCTCTTTAAATCGAAATCCAATTCAGATGCCATGGAAGAATTGCTGATATTTATTACTCCCAGGATCGTTCAACTTGAACAACACGGCATTAAGGATAATTTATAGGATTTTTCATTACCGAAATTCCCTTATTTTTAGAGCCTCTGTTTCCGCTTCCCGGGCGATGGCGCTGTCAGGAGCAAATTCAACGGCTTTTTCATAAGTGTTCAGAGCCTTTTTGTATTGGCCCGACAAGGTATAGGCCCGAGCCAGCTCCAAATATAATTGTCCCAAACGCGGATAATCTTTAACTGCTTTTTCAAGTGTGGCCACAGCTTCCGGACTTCTGCCCATCACGGTATACGTCTTGCCGAGACCAACCAGCGCATTGATAAAATTCGGATTAATATCAAGGGCCTTAAGATAAAATTTTTCAGCAAGTGAATACTCTTTTTTGTTGTAGTAGGCCCATCCCAGATTGGAAAAAGCAAAATGGGGCGTAGCATACAGAAGGTTTTCGCTAACCGCCTCGAAATACCTGATGGCTGTATCCCATTCTTTCTTGTTTAGATAGGCGGTTCCCAAATTGTTTATGGCAGGAGCGTAATCAGGTTTAATTTCAAGGGCTTTTTTAAAACTTTTAACGGCAAGATCCATTTTTCCCATGGCCATGTAAGTGAGGCCCAGGTCGTTTTGGAGAAAAGGATCGCCGGGATAAAGGGTTTCTGATTTAAGGAATTCTCCAAGCGCTGAAGGATAATTTCCCTGACAGTAATATGCTTCACCTAAATTCCTTGAAGTTTTAGCCTGTTTTTTTTGCATTTCCAGAGTTGCTGTACACGAAACACTGCCGAATATCAAAATTATAATTACTGCCCGGACAAACCCGTATGGTTTCATTTTTTAACCTTATTAATATGTTGGATGACTTTTTTAGACGGTTGGATCATACTGATCTTAACCCCTTGATTTGTCATAAATTGAGTTATCTCATTATGCAGAGTAGCAAATGAAAAAAGCATTCTTGATTTTTCTGCACCGCTAACCAAGAAACCCGGTATGGTAAAAACGGTATTGTGTATGGCAGGTCTTCTGGCTGCAAGAAATATTGGATTGTTTGTATAAGAAACATCTAAGGCGTCAAGTATTTTTTGTATTATGACATGAAAATTATCATCATATTTGATCTGAATAACGGTAAAGCCGGTCTTTTCAATAGCGGAAACGGCATCGCCGTAAAAATCTCCAAAGTCCACAAGGAATGGGTTTCCGTTACTTCCGGTGATAAGGTTTGAAACACTCTTTACTTGAATTCCGGAATACGGAAATGAAATAATGACATTGGGTGAGTATTTGTATCCCATGGCCGTAATCAAATCACTTATAAAGGTTTTTTGATCTGAAGAATCGATGGTACTCACATTTTCAGTCGATTTATTGGAACCAAGACTATTAGGTTTCTCGGCAGTATTTTTACCCTTGAGAATTTCTTTTAAAACAATATTTTTTTGATTCAGGTAACGCAAGATTGATTCTGGAGTGCGCTCCCTGGGATTATCGATAAGCGATATACAAAAATGGCGCACGGTTTTTCCGTTCCCAGCGATTTTATCAAATATCCATTTTCCCCGGACCTCGACCTCGACTCCCTGATCAAAAAAAACCAAACGGTTTTTTAAAACACCTTTTCCTAAGCTTCCAAAAACAGCATCAAAAACATGTTTTTCAGAATCGTTTGGCGTAATTTGAACGATATGTACATCCTTCCAGAAAGATTTTACCATATCAAGCTCAGATTTTATATTTTTATTGTCGTCCATTGGAAAAAGTATTCTGGTTCCATTTTCAAGTTCTATTAAGGGAATTTTGGAAAGATCGATCTTAAGATCTTTCTGACCCTGCCTTGGAAAGTAATAAACACCCTTAGTAGAAAGTTTCGCATCCACTGCCCAGGCGACTTTTGATAAAGGAAAGCTTTGCTTCTTTTCCCTGTCTTCCGAAACAGGGAGCATCTGTGTTTTTTTATAGGTTTTGATTGTACGATTGAAGTCTGTCAAATTTTTATTATTTTCCAACTGGTCAAACAGGGATTGATACCATGGTTGTTTTCGAATAGCCGGATCCGGGATGAGGATATTTTGGCCGGCATAAATGCGATTCAGATCTTTGAGATCTGGATTGATCAGTTTGAACAGTTTGATGCCTTGTTTGTAGGTTTCTCCGCCATAAGGCCCATATCTTTTCGAAATAACAATTGATATGCAATCTCCTTTTTGAACGGTATATTTTGTTGAATACGTTTTAAGGGTTTCAGGTATCTTGGGAATGTTCAGAAAGGGAATTGTAACCACGCCTGAAGATTGTCCTGACATTGAATTCGGGGGTAACTTCTTTAATGGAATAATAATATGCTGACCGGCACGAATTTTGTCTATATCATGAATATGCGGATTGATCCGTTTGAATATCCTCAAAAATTCCGGAAAATCTTTGTTTGCGATTTCCCCTTTTTGTCTGAAGAGTTTGTAAAGCCAGTCGTCTTTTTTCACAACATATGGATCACATAATATGTCCCAGCCTCTGTCACATCGAATGATATAGCTTTTATACAAAAAAGCATTATATGCAGAATCGGGAGAAATCAGCCATATCGAAATGAGTATCACCGAAAATACGGATGCTAAAGACAACTCCCGGAATTTCATTTTTTCAGCTTTTTTTTGAGACTTAAAATCTTGGCGATTTCTGAGGATATACTTTGAACAAACCGATTAAAATCTGTGCCTTGCAATGGTTTCCCTGGCGCAGGAACATTTATAAGATCAGCTGGATGAACATAAACAGGGGTGTTAATAAGATCCGGATCCGGAGAAATTTCGAATTCTGCAGGGAAGCTGTTTTTAAAATACATCTCCTGAAAACCCGAAAACTTAAGTGAATGAGCCGTTGAATCGACGACGGCAATATCCTTTTGCCCAACAATTTTTTGCTTGCGAGCGACAATCAGACCGGCGAGAGATTCGCCGCCATGGGTACAGGCAATATGTCCATTACGGTTGGCCAGAAGTTTCCAGTCCATTATGGATTGTTCGGTAACCTCTATAAAAAAGACATTCTGCCTGCCTGATAAACTGTTATAAAGATCCACCAGATGAATGACTCTGGGCATTGAAACAGGATTGCCGATCATGGCCGCCTGGGCCACACTTGGCTTAACGGTTACGGGAATAAATTTTCGTTTTGCAGCGTCAGGTTCCAGGTAATAGCGATAAACAGGGTTGGCATGTTCCGACTGAACACCCAATATTTTTGGCAAAGAACGTATGATGCCGGTCTCATAAAATTTCAAAAATCCGCTGATTACAGCGGTAATATTGCCGGCATTACCGATTGGTACAACAATGACTTTATTCTCCATGTCATATTCAAATGCCTGCGCAATTTCATATGAATATGACTCCTGTCCAAGTATCCGCCATGCATTTTTTGAGTTCAAAAGTGCGACAGCGTAATTTTCCGACAAGGTTTCAACAACCTTCATGCAATCGTCAAAAACCCCCGGCATCTCAAACACAGCGGCGCCGCTTCCCAGAGGCTGAGAAAGTTGCTGGGGTGTCACTTTCTTATGGGGTAGAAGCACTGCGGATTTAACATGTAGCTGAAGAAAAGATGCATATAAGGCTGCGGAAGCCGAGGTATCCCCGGTGGAAGCACATATGGCAAGAACATCGGAAGTATGACCTTTTTGAACCAGAAAGTTGATATAACTCAATGCGCTGGCCATGCCCCTGTCTTTAAATGAGGCGCTGGGATTCTGGCCGTCATTTTTAAAGTAGAATTTAAGGCCTGCTTTCTCCTGTAGGAAATTGTTTGCTTCGATGACAGGAGTGTGTCCTTCGCCGAGGTAGATCACAGATTCGAGCGGTATAACCGGCCCTATAAATTCATGATAAAGATAAATTCCCTTTAGCGCCGGAATGGTAAGCATCTTGCGATAATCAAAAATATTGCGCCATATCCTGCCCGGAATCTTTTTTAAGCGTTCGAAATTTGCGTCGAAAATCAAAAGCACCTGTCCGCAATCCGGGCAGGTATAGAGCAGTTCATCAATGCCGTACTCCCGGTCGCATCCCAGGCACCGATAAATTAGTTTGCCAGGGTGTTTCGGGAGAATATGGGGTCTAATCTCTTTGGGGAAATCTTCTGGTTTCACGGCGATATTTTTTCAAGTCCGCCCATATACGGTCTCAGGGCTTCGGGAACAAGAACGGATCCGTCAGCCTGCTGGAAATTTTCAAGTAGAGCGGCAAACGTTCGTCCTACAGCAAGTCCGGATCCGTTGAGGGTATGAACCAGTTCGGTACCCTTTTTACCTTTCCTTTTAAACCGGATGTTGGCGCGCCTCGCCTGAAAGCTCTCAAAATTACTGCATGATGAAATTTCTCTATAAACACCTTGGGCGGGCATCCAGACCTCAATATCATAAGTTTTTGCTGCGGAAAAGCCCAGGTCACCGGTACAAAGAGCAACAACCTGATAAGGGAGTCCGAGAATTTTTAAAATCGTTTCAGCATGGTTTAAAAGTGTTTCGAGCTCATCATAAGAGGTTCCCGGCGTAGTAAATTTGACCAGTTCCACCTTGTTGAACTGGTGTTGCCGGATCAATCCTCTGGTATCCTTTCCATGTGAACCTGCTTCCGAACGAAAACAGGGGGTATAGGCCGTGTAGAAAATCGGCAGTATTTCTTCAGTTAAGATTTCATCCTTGTGGATATTGGTTACCGGAACTTCAGCCGTGGGTACAAGGAAATAATCCCACCCGTTAATCTTGAAAAGGTCTTCCTCAAACTTTGGAAGCTGGCCGGTGTTTGTCATACTGTTTCGGTTCACAATAAAAGGCGGCAGTATCTCTGTATAACCATGTTTTTCAGTGTGAATATCAAGCATAAAATTGATAAGGGCCCTTTCCAGCCTTGCGCCTTTACCTAAATAAAGTGGAAAACGGGCACCCGTAATTTTAGCTGCTGTCTCGAAATCTAAAATTCCAAGTTTCTTACCTAATGTCCAGTGAGGCAACGGCTCAAAATCAAAAGCAGGCAGTGTGCCGTTCTGTTTTACAACAGAATTTTCAGAACTGTCTTTTCCTTCCGGAACCGATTTATGGGGTATATTCGGCAATCCCAAGAGGATTTGTCTCACTTTATTTTCACTTTCCGACAAATCATGTTCCAACGCCTTGATCTTGCCGGCAACTTCACGCATCTGAATCACAAGATCATCTGCATCTTCACCATCTTTTTTCATAGCCGCTATCTGTTCGGAAACCACATTGCGGCGATGTCTGAGGTTTTCAATCTCAAGAAGAACCTTCTTGCGTTTGACATCACATTGTTTAAAAGTTTCAAGGTCGGCTGTTTCTCCTCGTCTTGAAAGCGCTTTTTCAACTTCAGAAAGGTTTTGTCTCACAAACTTGATTTCTATCACAACAATTCCTATATTATTTAAATAAAATTACAAAAACTGCATCTTATTCAAGCCAGATTGTTGGGGCTAATATCGCAGATATCTATCTTTTGAAAAAGTTTTAGGGAAGTCGTATCACGGGCAAGCCATATAGTCAATGATTATTATGAGTTGACATTATTCGTTAATGTTTGTATATAGTAAATAATATTCTAAATATATGCTCGGGAGACTACTTATGGAGGAAATTCGAGAAACAAAAGATGAAATACGAAATAGGATAGCAAAAACACTGGCCGCACTTCCTGTCAGCAAAATCGAAGAAAAAATTGCAAGAATAGAAAACCGTCTTTTTGAATTTGCCAACTTTCTGGAAGCAAATATTGTATTGCTTTATATAAACAGTACCAGCGAAGTTAATACCCTGAAAATAATAGAAAGATGTTTTAACTACAACAAAATTGTCATTCTTCCTGCCTTTGATACAAGAAAACATGAAATGATATTGATGAAAGTCGACAATCTGAATACCGATTTAACACTTGGTCCCAGAGGTATCCTGGAGCCGGACCCGAGCCATTGCAATGTTGTGCCCATCGAATGTATCGATATCGCAATAATTCCAGGTGTTGCATTTGATGAAAAAGGGGGAAGAATAGGGTCCGGTGATGGATATTACGACCGATTTATTCCAAAATTATCGATCACAACAAGAAAGGTTGCGCTTACTTTCGAAAACCAGATAATTTCCCAAATACAAATGGAATCCCATGATAAGTATGTCGATATTATAATTACTGAAGAAAGAATTATTTACAAGATATAACTTCTAAGCCGACACTTATTTTGCTGGATTCAATTTCTTTTCCAGTTGCAGAAGATTATTTTCCTGCCCCACAGCAATTACGGTATCTCCGCTCTCAATAACCGTCTCAAAAGAAGGATTAAAAAGCATATTCCCATCAATTTTTTTTATCGCAATGATTATCAGGTTGAATTGTTGCCTGATTCCTGAATCGTTCAGCATGACATTTGCAAGGGGCGAGGAAGGGCTGACCGGTATTTCCTCCATTTGAATATCTTTACGTTGGTGAGCGAAGGCAAAATCCAGAAAATTGGTCACGGTTGGGCGGATGATCCGCTGGGCCATACTCGTCGCCCCTATATCATAGGGAGATTCCACTCTGTTTGCACCGGCAGCCAGCAATTTAGACTTTGATTCGCCTCTATTCGCACTTGCCATAATAAAAAGGCCGGGATTAAGTTGTCTGGCTGTCAACACCAGAAAAACGTTTTCCGTATCCGTCGCCAGAGCAGCAACCAGTCCTTTAGCATGTTGAATTCCTGCCTTAAGCAAATTGGACTCATCAGTTGCATCACCCGAAAGATAGAGTATTTTATCTTTATCCATTACTGGGATAAGTTCCTGGTCCTTCTCAATAACGACCAGTTCAATCGGCTTTCTTAATAACATTTTGCAAAGAACCTTGCCGATACGTCCATATCCACAAATAATATAATGGGTTCTCAATCGACCAATTTTTTTATCCAATCTTCTCCTCCCTAATACGGTTCTGATTCGGCCTTCAACCATGAACTGAACAACGGCGCCGGCAACATACAAAAAAAAAGTGACCCCTATACAGATGAGCAAAATATTAAACATCTGTCCTATTCTACTCATCTCATGTACTTCGCCATACCCCACAGTGGTAAGTGTAGTAACGGTCATATACAAGGCATCTAAAAGGTCCCAACCCTCGATTATCATATATCCTGTTACCCCCAGACTAACGATAAATATCACCAATAAAACAGAATATATTAGATGTTTTGTACTTTCCATTTGGGTGCGCAGTTTTCTCCGATCCAAATACCGATTCAGGTTCACTGCAAAGCGCATATCTTTATCGTTCTTTTGCTTTGCAGTTTATACTTTATGTTTTCGATGGTTTTTTTTAATTATGTAACATCTTGCTGAAAAATCAAGAGCTTTTTATTACTATATCCTAAACCAAAAAACACATAATTTTAACAATTCTAACAGGAAAATAATCTTTTCGACATCGGGTTCTAAATTCTTGACGTAAGCCGTCTGTTTTGATAAAAAATTTATTTGTTATGCACGCACTGAAAACCGACACTATATGCCTTTCAATTTATTGTATCAATTTCGAGACCTTTGACATTGAATGAAAATTCCATAAAATATGAACGCCAGCGAGAAGAAATGGTTAGACGGCAGATTCAAGCCCGGGGGGTAACGGATCCCAAAGTCCTTGCGGCCATGTGCAACGTCCCGAGGCATCTTTTTGTGAGTGAAGCCTTAAGAGACCAGGCCTATGGTGATTTCCCGCTTCCCATCGGAGAACAGCAGACCATCTCACAGCCGTATATTGTAGCCGAGATGACCCAGGCGCTGCAGCCGGGCGAAGAAGACAGAATACTTGAAATCGGAACAGGATCAGGATATCAGGCCGCGGTTTTAGCGGAAATTGTGTTTCGCGTTTATACGATCGAGAAAATACACTCTCTATTTATAAATTGTCGCAAGCTGTTTGACAAGCTTCATTATTATAATATTGTAACCAAATATTCCGACGGTACTTCCGGATGGTCGGATGAAAGTCCTTTTGATGGTATTATTGTTACCGCAGGTTCACCGGGAATTCCCAAACCCCTGGTGAGCCAGCTTGCTGTGGGGGGACGTATGGTGATACCTGTAGGAGACAGGCACTCCCAGGAGCTGATAAAGCTGTACAAGGATGAACATGGCATTCACAAGACGAATTTAGGTGGGTGCAGATTCGTTAAACTTGTGGGTGAATATGGATGGAAAGGGTAATTAAACGTTTCAGAGATGCATCTTCTTAATAAACCCGGATTGCTAATTTTAGATTGATTCTCAGTTATCAAATGTTTATTCGCCACGAAGTGCATAAAGAAACACGAACTTATTGTTTTTAATGGATTTCATCGTGGTAAGACAATCATAATAAGATGTTTACACGCAATCTTTAAACACAACTCATCACCGGACTTTTTACGAAACCGTAAGTTTATGATTGGTTGTCGTAAGTTCTCAATAAATTATGGATTCGGCTCAATATCACCATTTGATAAACTAGAACTTATTGAGAAGTTACTGGTTGTCATTTGTTAACAATCCATATAATTATCGGAAGCAACAATGCCAGAATAATCAGCAATCCCGGAGGCGATAAGTAAAAATGATACCATGGTTTGCCCTTTAAGCGTGCCTTTTTGACTTCAGCCAGAAACCAGTTTCCGATCAATATGGCAGCCACCAGTACAGCAACTAATTTCAGAATATTTACTAGAGTTGACACATTCTTCTCCATTTATTGATAACACCCCAATCAAAAAGCTAAAAATCTAAGGGACTCTTGGGTGTTTGAATGCCTTGCTCCATTAAGACATGAGTGTAAATTATTATTGTTGAAACATCTTTGTGACCCAGAAGTTCCTGTATGATCCGGATATTTGTGCCTTTCATCAAAAGGTGTGTGGCGAAGCTATGGCGAAAGACACGTGGCGATATTTTTTTAACCATACCTGTCTGCTTAACCCCCCTGCTTGACCGCTTTTTGCAGAGCAGTCTCATGGATATGATGTCGCCGAATTACGCCGGATCTTGAATCTTTTGATAAGCTTTTTGCCGGAAACACATATTGCCAGCCCCATTCCTTATCGGCATTGGGATGTTTGCGGGCCAATGCATACGGCAGATACACATGGCCATATCCCTCGGACAAATCGTTTTCATGAATTATTTTAACCTGCGATAAATGTTCGGAAAGCACAGGTTTAACCGATTCGGGAAGCATGGTTATTCGATTCTTAAATCCTTTGCCGTCTCACACGGTAATTTCATCCATGTCAAAGTCTATATCATAAACACGAAGTCGGATACACTCCATCAATCGCAACCCACTACCATAAATCAATTTTGCCATCAATTGATTTATTCCTGACATGGCCATAATTATTTTTTTAACTTTATTTTTGGTCATTACCACCGGAAGATCCCGCTTTTTTCGCGCCCGGACGGCATCAATTTTCTTTCCTTCAAATGAAATATTTAAAACATTTCTGTAAAGAAATAAAAGAGCGTTAAATGCTTGATTCTGAGTAGACGGGGAAACATTTCTATCCACTGCCAGGTGGGTAAGAAATTCTTCTATCTTGTGAACACCCATATTCTTGTGAGGTCGCTTGTTATGAAAATGTAT
>Ga0164318_10000498_pt1 | contig 30326 bp, 27 predicted proteins | sample GuaBasSedimGuay9_FD_113734 | JGI IMG/M metagenome (GOLD analysis project Ga0164318, IMG submission 113734) | Subseafloor sediment microbial communities from Guaymas Basin, Gulf of California, Mexico - Guay9, Core 4571-4, 0-3 cm | ecosystem: Environmental > Aquatic > Marine > Hydrothermal vents...
CGCAAATGGTAAAAGATATAGTATCTTTTGTTTTGTTAGTTGGAAAAGTTATTTTACCATTATTGGTTGTTTAATTTTAGAATTGTTTATTTATTGTTGTAATTTATTGCTAACACTTGTTCCTAAAATGGGATCAACAATAGTATCGATGATGCTTGTAATGTTTTGTTTGATTTTTTTTTGGTGGATGTTCTTATTATTTTAAGAAAGGAGAATGGTGCCTTTGTTAATGTAAATTAACAAAAAAAGGTATTAATAATAGTTTTAATGTATGATTTATATACTAGGAATAGTTTGCATAAGAGTAGTACGGTTTTTCCAGATGTTGATTTAAATATTAAAAAAGCTATGCTTTCTAAATATAAATTGAATGCGTCGTTTGTACTTTCGTCTGGTAGAAGTACGGATCATTACTTTGATATTAAATCTTTATTATTGGATAATACGGATTGGTCTATAATAAAAGATATTTTAATTAAAGATTTAAAAAGTAAATTTCCAGGAGTAGTTTATGTTGCTGGATCAGGTGTCGGTGGTATTCTGTTTGCTATGAGAATTGCGAGTTGTTTGGAATTTAATATATCTCCAATCATTGTGAGAGACTCAATGAAAACATATGGTTTGTTAAAACAGGTTGAAGGTAAATATTTTCACGGTAGTCCAAGAACAGTAATTGTTGATGATGTTGTTACTACTGGAAATAGTTTTATAAAAGTTAAAAAAATTTTAAGAGGCGTTGGTATAAAAGTTTTAGGAAATTATGCGTTTCTTAAAAGAAAAGAAAGTAATTTTAAATGCGAGTCGTTTATATCTGAATGGTAAAAAAAAGAAAGTATTAAAAATGAATATTATTTCAACACAACATACATTATCTACAAAGTCTTTAGAGATATTTATATCTGGATGTTTACCTCCTCATTGTAAAGGGTGCTGTAATCCAGAACTTTGGGAGTTTGGTAAGGATAATAATTATTTAGATGAATTTAAAAAAATTAAAACAAAGATAAAGGAATTTGATACTCTTATAGATAACGTAATTTTAGTAGGTGGGTCGCCATTAGATCAAAATCATATAGAGCTTGTAGATTTATTACAAAAGTTAAGACTTTTAAATAAAAAAATATTTTTATTTACAAAATATGATTTTAGCAGGGTTCCAAGCTATATTAAAATTTTGTGTGATTATATAAAATGTGGAAGATATATCCCATCTTTAAAAACGGATAATAATATTCAATATGGAATAAAATTAGCAACTTCAAATCAAAAAATATATAAAATAGATGATTTTTTTTATTAATATTTATAGAGCGTTTAGATGTTAACGTGAATTGCTGAATTAAACGTAGTTTAAAAAAAAACTATAACCGTTGATTAGAGTGAATTATTTTGGAGTTAAACATTATGAATATATTTTTTTCTTATGATAATGATTTTTGTGAATTGATGAGTTCTCTTGAAAAAAAATATGGAAAAAAGTTGTTTGAACTAGATGGTATAGGAAAAAAACAATTAGATATAAACGATTTTAGTAAACAGTTTTTTACTAATAGAACTACAACTGCGGATGTTTCTATAGATGCCAATTCGAATATAACGCAGTCAGATATTATAACATATAATGTAGAATTACCAAAACCTTTTTTTAGATTAAATGCTTATTTTATTCTTTGGAAAAAATTAAAACAACTATATGGCCAAGAAGAGGCGAATAGAATAATAGAAATGCAGCTTAGTGGAGATGTTTATATTAATGATTTTCACGGATTACAGGCCCCGTATTGTTTTAATTATTCTACATATGATATAGCTTTGTTGGGACTTCCTTTTATAACAAAAATAAAAAGTATTCCTCCAAAACATTTATATTCGTTTAAATCACAATTAGAACAGTTTGTTGTATATGCTTCAAATTCTACATTAGGGGCGTGTTTGTATAAAAATCAAGAACTTATAGTAAAAGAAAATAATATAATAAAAGTAATTAAAGTAAAAGATTTTGTATCTAAATATGATTTGAATAATAAGTTTGTTTTTAATTTACAAGAATGGGAAAACTCTGACAATATAAATAATGTAAAAATATGGGAAAATGGTAAATTTGTAGAACTAAAAAGAGTTTTTAGGCGAAGATATAATAGAAATATTTATAAGATAGAAACACATTCTGGAAAGAAGTGTTTTGTTTCAGAAGATCATGTATTTAAAGTTTTATTTAGGGGAAGAGAATTAGAGATAAAAGCTAAAGATTTAAGGATATATGATACTGTATTTAATACTTTTATTTCAAAGTTGCCTATAGATAAAAACAGTTTTGATTATCAAATGGGACAATTTATAGGTATAGTAAATGGAGATGGTTATATAGGTAAGAAAGAAGTAATAAGTATTTCTATAAATTATAAAGAAAAATTTATAATTGATTTTTTAGATAACTTTTTATCTATATATTTTAATATGAAAGGAAAATTACTAAAAGGTAATAAATGTTATCAATATAATATATATTCAACTAAATTTAGAAATAAAATAATAAATATGTATTTTAAAGGAAGTATTATAGGAAAAAATAAGTATGCATATGTTGATGAAGAATCTATTGAATTTAAACTTGGTTATATAGATGGTTTATTGGTGACTGATGGTAGTTATAAAGATGGTCATACATTGTCTTTGATTAGCGAGAAAACTATAGAAAATGTTATAAATATTTTATATAGTATTGGGTTTAAAAAATTAAATATTCACAAGTATGATGATATACGTACAAATACTCGTTGTACTAGTTATATAATTAAGATACCAGTTAAAATAAATGATTATCTAAATTTGACTTTGATAAAAAGAAAAAATGCTATAAAAAATAATAATAGTAATAAAACTAAAGAAATATTTTATACAGGGTTGCATGCTTATTATAATGCTAATAATAACAAAATAGCAAGGAATATAGTAACAACAGGGAATATTACGCATAAACGAAAAAGTTTATATAGAAGTTTGACTACTGATGTAATAGTAAATATAGAGATTATCCCAAACGATGATGATTATGTTTATGAAGTAGAGACAAGTACGCATTGGTATTCTGCGGGTGGTATTTTAACTCATAACTGTGGTCTTGCGGATGTGTTTATTACAACAAGTTACTATATAGATAAAATGATAAGAACGGGGGTAGATGCAAAATTTAAATTAAACAATGAAGAAGATGTTTGGACATATGTAAAAGAAAATATAGTATCTTTAATTTATACTTTAAATCAGCCATTTAGAGGTGGCCATCAGTGTGTAACAGAGGATACTGAAATTTTAACTGTTGGTGGTTTTAAAAAATATAACGAATTATCTGTAGGTGAAAATATTTATACTTGGAACAATGGTGTATTAAACATTCAACCAATTCAAAAATTAAATATTTATGACTATGATGGGATTATGCATGAATATAAAGGAAGAGATACTATACAAATTGTTACACCAGGACATAATGTATTACATAAAAAAAACAATTCGTCAAAATATATATTAACAAAGTCTTCTAAGTTAGTGGATAAAAAAACACCGTTAAACTATCCAGTAGCAATGTTAGAAGATAACAGAAAAGATTATGACATTTCAGATAGTATGCTTCAACTTTTAACTTTTATTTTAACAGATGGTATTTTAGATTTGGATAATACGCGCGGGGAACGAGGAAGAATACAAATATTTAAATCACCAAAACGATGGGGTAATAAACAACTTATAAATGTTTTAAATAAAAATAATATAGTTTATACTGTGTCAGTTAGAAAGTCAAATTTTGGTGGAATAGTAAACGTTTATAATATATCAACGAATAGTTCTCAAAAATTATTAAAACTTATAAATAGAACAAAAAAAGAATTACCTAAATGGTTTTTTAAATTAAGCAGAAGACAAGCAAAAATAGTAATAGACACTTGGGCAAAACTAGGCGGTAATATAGGTGAAAATAATTATAATAGACAAAAATTACAATGTGATAATTATTTAATAGCAGATCAGATTCAACACCTTTGTTTTTTATCTGGGAAAGGAAGTAGTATAGAATCCCGTACAATATCTAATAATAAACAAGAAATAATATACGTAAAACCTTATAGTAGAACAAATAAAAGTGCTTCTATAAAAAATAAAATACACTATAAAGGTAAGGTGTTTTGTCCAACAACTGAAGATGGAGTAGTAGTATTTCGTAAGAATGGTAAAATATTTATTTCAGGAAATAGTGCATTTACAAATATATCTATTTTTGATGATAATTTTTTAAATGAGTTAGTTCCAGAATATAAATTTATAAACGAAAAAGGAGAACAGGTTATTCCAAAGTTTGAAACAGTTAAAAAAACACAAGAGATATTTTTAGATGTTATGAACGAAGAGCTTACTAGGACGCCTGTTACTTTTCCAGTTACTACAGCATGTATATCTGTTGATGAAGATAATAATCCAAAAGACCAAAAGTTTATTAAAATGATAGCTGAAAAAAATAAACAATTTGGTTTTATTAATATCTACTGTGGGAAAACAAGTACTTTGAGTTCTTGCTGTAGACTCAGATCAGATGCTGATAATGAATACTTCAATGCTTTTGGTTCAGGTAGTGTGAAAATTGGTTCGCTTGGAGTTGTTACGACAAACCTTCCAAGACTTGCTATTAAATCAAAAACAAAAGAAAAATTTTTAGAAAATTTAAGAGAATTAGTAATAGATGTTGCACGTATAAATAATGCTAAACGTCATATAATAAAAAAACGAATAGAGGTTGGGGTTTCTCCTTTATATAGTTTAGGTTTTATGTCTATAGATAAACAGTATTCGACATTTGGTATTACTGGTTTGAACGAAGCGATAGAGCTGTTAGGGTATGATATATTAGAACAAGATGGACAACAGCTCGTATTGGATATGCTTGAAATAATTAATAAAACAAATGATAAATTACAAAAACAGTATAATGCTCCACATAATTGTGAACAGGTACCGGCTGAAAATAGCGGAATAAAACTATCTAAAAAAGATAAATTACTTAAATATACAGAAGATTCTTTATTTTATAGTAATCAGTTTATTCCACTTATTAAAAACGCAGATATGTTAGATAGAATAAAATTACAAGGAATGTTTGATTCTAAGTTCAGTGGCGGGGCTATTCTTCATTTAAACATAGAAGAACAAATAGTTGATACACAAAAAATAATTGATTTAATAAATATTTGTGCAAAAATGGGTGTGGTTTATTGGGCAGTTAATTATAATTTACAAATGTGTGAAGCTAATCATATGTCTGTAGGTGCGAATGGAAAATGTCCTGTTTGTGGTAAACCTATAAAGGAAAATTTTACAAGGGTGGTTGGATTTCTTACTAATATTAAAAATTGGAATTCAGTGAGAAGAAATGTAGATTATCCAAATAGGCAGTTTTATAAAAATATATAAGTTTTTTATATTGGCATAAATTTTGCATTAAATATATATATAAAATAGAAACATCTGTAATATTTTGTTAAGTGTTTTTTTTTGTAGATGCTCCTATTATTTTAAAAAAAGGAGGGTGGTGCATTTATTAATATTGGATAATAAAATAGCACCCATTTTATAATTATGGATTTTAATGTAGATGATTTTGTTAAAGTAGACAGCTCTGTGATTGAAAAATATCATAAAAAATTGATAGAAAATTTTAATAAGCGAGGGTGGGCTCTTTACAATGCTGGAGTACTTGAGGACAAGTCTTATCGTTTTTTATCTGAGAAAGAGTTAGAAGCTTGTGTTTCAGCGGGTAGTGAAAAGACATTCATTGATCCTGGGTTTATTTATTCTTTGCTTCCGTATGTTGAAGATGACTCAAATTGGTTTGTTGTGAGAAAAGCAATGGAAGAATGTGTTGCCTCTGGTCGTTATCCATTTTGGGTTGACCTTTATACTTATGAGGAAGAAGGACAACAATATGTAAAATCAAAAGGTGTGTATCTTATTGATTCTGTTGTTTTTTGTGAAGATAATACTTGGGAGTTTGTTATAGATTATGTTTTAATGACGCAATTAGGGATTGTTACAGAAAATAATAATAATATATCTTTAGGTTTAATGCATGTATATAAAATTCTTAAACAAGTTATGAAAAGAGTTAGATAGAGGATAATTAGCTGGAAAATATATGGAAATTTGTTGTGGTTTATGTAGGTTTTATATTAGCTTTTATAGCGTTATTTGGTATATCGCTTTCGTCTGTATTAGAGAAAGCTTTAATAAGTAATAGTTTGAATCCTATAGTTTTAGTTGCTGCTGTTAATTTAATTAGTGGTGTTGCTTTATGTTCTGTTGTATGTTTATTAAAATTTTTTAGTGTAGGTTTTTTAGGAAATATTAGTTTTAAACACAACTTTGACAGACTGTTATCAAATGATAATTTTTTGATATTTTTTTTAATATTATGTTTAATATGTATGATGACGAGGGTGTGTATATTTTCTAGTTTAAAATTTATAACACCCTTTAAATTAAATGTAATTTTAGGCATGATGCCAGTTACTGTTTTATTGTTATCATCTTTTGTTAGGTTTGATGTTATAAGTATTAAAACTGTAGTTTCTCTTATATTATTTTTGCTTGCAGTTGCAGTACAAATATTTTTATAATGTTTTTTTTTAATTTTTTGTAGGAGAAATGTTATGGAGGAAGACAGATCAACTATATCCATGCCAATAATAACGCCGGTTAAATATTTAGCTGGAGGTTGTAATCCCTTTAAGCGGTTGTGGTATTGGATGACATATACACGGCATTGGCGTATTATGAGTGATTGGTATTATATATTACCTAATGGTGTTAAAGTAAAAATACCTTCTGGGTTTATTTTTGATGGGGCTAGTGTTCCTAGATTTTTTAGAAATTTATTGTCTCCAACCGGTATTTTATTTTTGGCGGCTATTTTACATGATTATGCATATAAATATGACAAACTTGTTGGTGTAAATGCTGATGGAACTTTATTTGATTATATGCCTAATGCTGGAAGGGCTTTTTGGGATAAAATTTTTAAAGAAGTTGCTGATGCTACAAATGGTATGATTTATATAAATAAAGTCGCTTGGTTTGTTTTACGTGTAGGGGGATTCGTGGCATGGAATCGGCATAGAAAGATTATCGAAATTTGTAGTAAAAATTAGAGTATTTTAGTCTTTGGAATATGTTATCCACAAAAGTTTACTTTGATTTCTTATAGGTATAAATTTTGGTTCGGGGCTAAGTGAAAGTTTATAAGAAGTGCTAGATATTTTGTTTTTAGTTACTTTTGAAGAACCATAAGAAGATATAATTTTAGTTTCAAAATAAGGCATATCACTACAATTAAGAGGATTGTATTGTTTTCTTGTCATCGGGTTTCTATATATTGCTGTTGTGTTAAAAAACTTATTAACTTTTATTGATATTTCGTGTATATTGTCTACTATTTTTGCACTAGAGGTGGTTATTACTTGACTTGTTTTAGAAAAAGAGAGTTCTGACATAGCATTTAATAGATAATTTAAATATAATTTATCAAAATTAAGAAATTTTCTTGGGATGTGTTTATCTTTTCCCGATCTAAATTGTAATAAAAAATCGTATAAGTCTTTATTATAGGTATTAAGCAAGAGGCCTTTATTATTTATTGATATAAAATTTTTTATTTTTAATAGGTTTAATGTTTCTGCTATAATTTTTAGTTTATTTTTTTTGTTTTTGAATGAAGTAATATTTTTTTCTTTCAATTCCCCGCATTTAATAAAGTATCCTATTAGTTTTAAAATTAAACAGGTATCAAACATAGATTCTTTGTGTATTATTGGGTTTAATTTATAGCCAGAGTAATCATATTTTGGTAATGATAAAATGTTTGTGTTTTTAATATTTTTTACTTTTTTTATTTTTTTGTTTTTTGTAAGAAGCTTTGTTTCAGGAGATAGCGGTGAGTGGTTTATTATATAAACATGTTTTAATTTATTATTAGGTTTGATATTAAGAATAGTTGATAATATTAGCTTGTTGTTTACTATTCCATATATTTTTTGTCCAATGAATAAATTTTGAATAGTATTCCAACCGTTATCAGTTAATATATATGAGTGTTTTAGTATCATTATATTTCTGTTTTTAGTATAGAAAGTTTAAATAATATAGATAATTGAAATTTTTTCGGCGGTTGTAAATAAATATTATAAAAAAGAGTGAGGGACATCATGGCTGATTGGTATGTAGATTTTACTTTACCTTCTAATGGGACAGGGACAACGTATTCTGGTGCTTGGAATGTATTTACGGCTACTGAGGGTGCTAATGTAAATGATGGAGATTCTATATGGTTTAGAAGAAATGATCCTGGCAATGGCCAAAAATTGATAACAATTAAGGCTGGAGATATTAAGTATATAGGTTGGCCTAAAGAAGGTGATGATCTTTATGATGTTAGGCCGTCTGATCCAAGGGCTTTGTGGGATGCAGACTCTTCAAATTATGTTTATCAAAGACGTAGTATTGATAATGGGGCTGTTCATTCTTTGGAGTCAGGTAATACTTTTTATAGGTGGTATTTTTATAATTACTGTACTAGTAATAGTCGTCAAAGGACAATAGAAATAATGTCTAAAAGTAATGTTAGTGTTTATCATTCTTATATATATACTTATAAGTATTCTAGTACTAGTTACGATTACTCTAGAGTTTTAAGAGTGGAAAATAGTGATAATATATATTTTAAAAATACAACCATTAGGGGTGCCGCATCTACCAACTATACTTATAATCAATTATTTAAATTGTATAATTCAATTATAACTTTTGACGATTGTATATTTAAGACGCCGTCAAATATTGATACTAGTACAAGTCATGCGGATAGTACTAAAGAAGTGTCTTATATAAACAACTCTACTTTATATTTTAATAATTGTGTTTTTAATAACTATGTTTTAAGGACTTGTACCTCTAATACGACAGTAAATGCTTATTGTTGTATGGTATATGACAGTACCCTTCATTTTAATAATACGTGTTTGGAGCATAACAGGACTGATGCCGTTAGTAACAATATTTTCAGTATGACTCCACATTATTGGTTTTATGTGAGTAATTGTACTGTAAACCTTATTAATAATTGTAGATATCGTGCTTGGTGTGATATGGTAGCTGGTTTTTATGTTACTAATGGTAGTAATATTAATTGTTCGGATTTTCAAGTAGATACAGAAAGTTCTTCTGTTAATCAGAATGTGGTTTTTGACTTGTGGAATATTGGCAACGTTACCATTAGCGGTGTTTCTGGGTCTGTCAATTATCATACCAACGTAGAAGATAAAAATTATTTTATTGGTCTTAATAATTCAGTATCTTTTGAGTATTTTACAGATAAGATAGATATAATGGACGTTTCCACGTATGTTGGTGATGTTATTGAAAAACTTAGATATAATCAGTCTGATAACCAAATAATTAATATTAGTGATGATACTACGTTTAGAGATTTTAGTGTTTTTTTTGGAACTCCAAGGGAACTTAATATAGATAATTCTGAAATAGGTGGGGTTGGTTTATATTGCAGATCGTATAATACTAGTTATGCTTGGTATGGTTCTTATTATACTTATAAGAATTCAAAAGTTATTAATTCGACAATAACGAAGTATAATGCTTTATATTTGCCTTCATCTTATGTCAATTCAAGTGTAAATGCTATAATTTATAATTGTGAAAGTTTAGGAAATAATCAAGTTTTTGATGATAATTCAGGCAGTTCTTGTAAGGTTAATCTTAAAGTATTGAGGAATAGGGGTTTTTCTTCTGTTGGGTCGCTCGGTTGTTATTTTAATAAAATTATTAGTTCGTCTTTTAATATGGGTGAGTTAAATACTCATAAATATTTTTATGAAGGTTATATTTCAAACAGTGAAATTTATCGTACAAATGGAGCAAATTATTCGATAAAAGCTTTTAAAGAAACATCGAATGGTTCTTTATGTATTTCTGAGCTTGGGGCTGAAACTATTTGGATTAGGTTGCCTGCTGAAGGCACTTATATGATAACTGCTTATATGTTGTATACTTGTACTTCTTGTACTTTATTTCTGTCTGATGTTTACTTTGAGGTAGATTATTTTGACAGTTCTGGTTTTTCTCATCGTATAGTAAGTGATAGTCTGGTTAATGATACGACAAGTTCTTGGTCAGGAAGTGGAACTAAAATAAAACTTACATGTTCTGTTACTGTTTCTTCTGCTCAATTTTGTCCTGTAAGATTTTATATTCCAGGGTATTATGAGAATTTATTTGTTTATATTGATCCAAAGGTTGATGTTACTGAGGTGTAGATAGAGGGGATAGTATATGGCAGATATAATAACATATCCTTTATACTATACACCATATTATTCACCAAGCAGTGGTATTGTTAATTTAGATGGTTTTATTTTTCATACTACTACCAGTGGTGACAATTATTATTTCCCATTATTTATACAGTATCCGTTTAATTTAACAAGGTTATATTATAAGAGCACAGCAGATAGGACAGAGCCAACTGATATTGATAGACCTTTTTTAACAGGTTTGTTATATTTACCTATAGATGTTACTGAAACATATACAACATCTGGTGTTTTGACTTTAGGATTTAATTATAGTAATAATGTTTACTTTATTCCTTGTTTAAATGATATACCATTAAATATAGGAACAAATATTTTAGATATATGTTATGATGGTTGTTATATTTTAGTTTGTACAAATTTCGGTGTTGAGTGCTTAAATAGTAGAACATTCGAATCTATATGGTATTTTAATTCTGAGATAATTAAAACAGTATGCTGTAAAAGTGATAAAGTTTGTTTTGGTACAATATGTAGCGGTGTTTATTATAATGATTTTCCAAATAAGATTGGGTATTTAGAAGGGTTTTTATTAAAGTGTAATACTGTAAGTGGGATACTTTCTAATAATATTGAAGATATATATGCAACTTCTTCTGGTTTTTTTATTGGCGGCTGTAGTGGTGTGAGTAGTACTGTTTTTGATGGTTCTATTTTAACAGTAGATTGTCAAAAAACACAACAAAATATAAATAGCGTGGCTTATTCTAAAAATACAGAAACTTTTTATTGGTCAAATAATAGTAAGGTATATGCTTCCGATGTTTGTATGTCTGGATGTTTTGTTGTAAGATCTACAGCTGTACCAGGATATACCATAAATAGTATAAATATAGAAAATATATCAGGAGAAGATGTTTTATATGTAAATACAACGGGAGGAATATTTAAAGTATTTTCACCGTCTTGTAGTGGAAGTATAACAACTAAGGATATAGAGTCTTCTGATTATTGTTCTGGCACGTGTTCCTCTGGTATAATATATGCGGGCAGTGATGAAGATTTATTAAAAATTGATGTTGTTTCTGAAAAGTTTGAATCTTATTTCGCTGACGGTAAAATTGTTGAGGTTTTATATTATAAATGGTAATTTGTGGCATGGTAATTGCATCTATTCAATATAGAATTTAAAAATTTGGAGATTAATTATGATAAATATAGTTAAGCCTAAAGTTTTTATTGAAGAATTTGATGCAGAGTATATTATAAGAAAGATAGAAAGAGCAGCAAGAACTTGCTATAAGACAGAAGGAAGTAAAGCTTCTTTAGGACAGCTGTTAGATAAACGTCTTTTAAAAACTTCTGATAGGGCAGAATTTTGGAATACATATCATGATAGTATTATAGATCCAAGACTTTTAAAAACGATATTAGCAAATGTTCATTCCAGTGTTTTAGAACATTGTACAATTAGTGTTGTTATACGTACTTGTAGAAGTATGACTCATGAATTGGTAAGACATCGTGTAGGTGTGGCATATTCTCAAGAATGTGTTTCTGGTGATACTTTGATTAGAAAAAATAAAACAATTAAAGAGCTATTTGATAGAGATAGTATTCCTAATGGTAGGGCGGCAAATAAGAATATTAATTTAAAAAGTGTAACCGATAGTGGGAAAATAGTTCCAAACAAAATAGAAGAAATATTTTATAAAGGTAAAGCTGTTGTATACGAATTAACAACCTCTCTTGGTTATAAAATTAAATCGACTCTGAATCACAGGTTTCAAAACGAAAATGGAGAATTTAAGACTTTATCAGAGCTTAATGTTGGCGATAGTGTAATGTTAAATGGGAGGCCCTGTTTAATTAAGGTGTCTGATGAGCAACTAGAGCAAATGTATATAGAAGAAGGTCTTGCTCCGGCCGAGATTGCGGATGTTTTGTCTGTACCCTATAGGTCTGTAATAAATAAATTACGCAAGTTGGGTATTTTTGTTAAAAAGATGAATGACAAGAATAAAGAAAAATATAATAAAAATCACACAGATGAATCTTATAAAAAAATGAGAGCAACGATAAAAAAACAGTATAGTGAGGGTGGTAGGGTTGTTTGGAATAAAGGTCTCAAAGAAGGCGAACACATAAGTGTAGATAAACAGGCCGTGTTTTTAAGAAATAATCATCATAATAATGGATATGGTGTTAATAATAGTAATTGGAGGGGCGGCAATATTACTCGTATAGGTGGTTACGCTAGAACACAGAGAGAAAACAAATTAGGGAAATGTGAGTTATGTGGCGATATGGCGAAAGAAAGACATCATATAGATAGAGATCCAACTAATACAGATGGTAGTAATATTCTTTGTGTATGTGTTAATTGCCATAGAAAACTTCATAAAGGTTGGTGGGTAGGTACTAAAACGCACCCTGATACAATTATTTCTATTACTAAAGTTGGTGTGGAAGATGTATACGATTTAAAAATGAAATCCCCATTTCATAATTATATAGCTAATGGTTTTGTAGTACACAACAGCAGTAGATATTGTAATTATAGTAAAGATAAGTTTGATAGTAAGGTAACTATGTTAAAACCGTATTTTTATAAAAATAAAGAACAATATAATATTTGGAAAAAGTATGCAGAAATATCAGCAAGGGGTTATTTTGAATTATTAAAAATAGCAACTACAGAAGAGGCGCGAGAGTTATTGCCTAATTCTACAAAAACGGAAATTTCAGTAACATACAATATTAATGCTTGGAGACATTTTTTTAATTTAAGAGCTTCGCAAAAAGCACATCCAGAAATACGAAGAGTGGCTATGGCTTTATTGTTAGAGTTTGCTCATAGGATGCCTGTTTTATTTGATGATATTAAAAGTAGACATTTGCGAAATTTTGAATATTTTCCAGGCATAGAAGATGTAGAATTAGAGTATATTACTATTTAAGGTGTAAAATTACGACCGTCGGGTGGGTAAGTCAAAGATGGTAAGGAGATGTAAACTTTGTAATGGTTTAGTTTCAGTGAAAAGACTTTGAGGCGGAAAGTTGGTATATTTCTGCAGGGGCTGTAGAAAAATATTAGACGTTTCAAAAGTTGTTTTGAAAGAAAAATAAAGTGAGTATAAAAAAATGTATAAGGAAACAGGTAGAATAAATATTAATGTTGCTGGTATAGTTTCTGATCTTGGTAGAAGAGAAGACGGAAGAGCATATATAGTTATAGATAATGAAACAATATATGTAAAGCACTCGTCTGTTTCTTTACTTAATAAGGTTAAACAAGGTCAGTATATAAAAATGGATTGTTATATAGATTCTGGCAAGATTTTTGCAACAAATATTATATAAAGAAAGTGATGTATTTGTTAACGTTAGTTGATAAGAAAGTATTGGTATTTGTATGGAACTATTAAATAACAATTATGTGGTAGATTTTGTTTTAGAAGAAAGGGGTGAAAACTTATATAATGTAATTATATATTTTAATGGTGTTCCTTATGTGGCTGTTTATAGTCCTCTTGTTGGTTTTGTGTATTGTTCTTTATTTAACGGTGTTGAAAAAACGGAAGAAGAAGAAAAAATATTATTAGAAATATCTGATAAAATAAAAAAGTTTTTAAATAGGGAGATTTAACTATGGGTGTACCTTATGTTATCGAGAAAGATGGAAAGAATGAGAGAGCCTATGATTTATATTCAAGACTTTTAAAGGATAGGATTGTTTTTATTGGTGAAGAAATAGATGAACGTTTAGCAAATTCTGTTGTTGCTCAGCTTTTGTTTTTGGAAGCAAATGATCCAGAAAATGATGTTTATATTTACATTAATTCGCGTGGAGGTCTTATAACTGCAGGTCTTTCTATTTATGATACAATGATGTATATTAAACCGGATATATGTACGGTATGTTATGGTATGGCGGCGAGTATGGCTTCTATTCTTTTATGTGCAGGTACGAAGGGTAAGCGATATATTTTGCCAAATGCTGAAGTTATGATTCATCAACCTTTAGGTGGGTTTTCTGGGCAGGTAACAGATATGACGATTCACCATGATCATATCATTTCAGTTCAAAAGAGGTTGTATAATATTTATTGTGAAGTAACTGGAAAATCTTTTGAACAAATAAAAAAAGATTGTGATAGAGATAATTTTATGACAGCAGAAGAGGCAATTGCATATGGTTTGGTGGATGAAATAAAACAAAGCAGGGTTTAAAAAAAGGAGTAAAATGTGGGACAAGAAATTCATTTAAATAGAGAATTAAGAGACGAAGAATTGATAGAATTTATAGATTTTGGAAGAGAAAGATGGCCAGAAAATATGAAAGTTTGGTTGGATAGAAGATATCGTGTTATGCCCTTAGATGGCTACGATACTAGGTATCCAAGAATAAATAGCTTTAGAGATAATATAAATGTAAAAAATCCTGTTTTTAACAGAAGGTAGGAGTTTGTATGCTTTTAAACGAAAAGATAAAAATATTTAATAAAGAATTGTCGATGATAAAAACTCTTTCTATAAAGAAATTTGTTATAGAGTGTTTAGATGAGGCGCCTGATTATATTTTTAGAAACTGTCCGTCTTCTTCTACTGGAAAGTATCATAGTATTGATGAGTTTAGTCCTTTAGGGAATATTTTACATACGAAGCGCGTAGTTAATAATTGTGATATTATGGCTAGGGCTTTTAATCTAAAAGAGAAGGATTATGATTTAGTTATAGGTGCTGCCATATTACATGATATGGTTAAGCAGGGGTTTGAGAAAACAGGGCATACAGTTAATGATCATGCCGTTTTAGCTGCACAACTTGTTAGAAACGTTTTTAAAAAAACTAAATCTAAAATAAATAAGAAAGATTGTAAAATAATTGAAAATTGTGTTTTGTTTCATAATGGTATTTGGAGTAGTGGAAAAGAAAATGATAAGCCTATTGATAAGTTTACAATGCACGAGTTATGTGTTCATATGTCCGATTATAGTGCTACAAAGTTTTGTTTAACAAAAGATGCTGGTGGTGGGAATGATATTTTTGACGAGTTTAAAAATTTTGTTGAAAATTTTAAAGTGAAGTTTAAAATAGAAAATACTTATGATATACCAATTATGTTAATGAGGTTTTTAGGAGCTTTATGTTCTAATATTGGGGAAGTTTCTAAGTTAGAAGAAAAATTAATGATAATAGCTGCATGGTGTATTAAGTCGGTGTTATATATTAGGATTAATAACGAACAGCTTTAGAATTGTAATTATTAAATAGACTTTGAAGTTACTCAATTGCTGTTGGAAAAAGTTATCAAAAAGAAAGGAGAATGATGCGTTTGTTAATATAAGTTAATAAAAAAGCATCAGTACAGTGTGTGTGGGTAGAGGTAAGCGTGGTAGGCCGTCTGGCTACGTTATGAGTGAAGAATCAAAAGAAAAAATATCTTTAAAATTAAAAGGTAGAGTATTATCAGAAGATCATAGGCTTAAAATTTCAAAAGCAATGATGGGTAATACTAATAGATCTAAAAAGAATAGCCCATTATTTATAGATGATTTATATAATGATTATGCTAATAGGTATGCTGATGAAAGTATAGGAGTGTGGATAACAAGCGTTAGAAAAAAATTAATGACGTGTTCTGGTATTTTTTCTAATAAGAAATTATTTGGTTATTCTTTTACGGAATTAAGTGTTGAAGATATAGATCAATTTCATGGAAATGATGCAGATCCCGAGTTGTTGTTGTTGGTTTCGGAGATTGTAAGTGGGTTTAAAGATGAGTAAAAAAAGGAAAGATGTAAAAAATTATAAAGAAGAGGTTGTTGTTGTACCTTTGGAAGAGCACGTTGGTGAGAAAAGGCTTGATGAGTTGGCGTCTGTTAAACATAAGGCATTAGAGTTGCCAAAGAAAACAAAAAGTAAACGTAGAATGTCTCCGAATTCTTTAAAAAACTTAGTTCAGTATAATCCAAATATCTCCAAAGATTCTAGAAAAAAAATGTTGAAAAATTTAAGATGTAAAGTAGACAAAAGTAAGTTACAAGACAAAGAAGAATCAGTAGATGAAGAAGATTTAGAAAGTGATAACCAGCTTGCTTTGTTTAAAAAACTTGAAGTTAAAATAGGCGGCGAATGTATATTTTTATCAAAGCTTATTGATAAAGTTTTTCCAACATATCAGACTTTAGATAAAGCAGAGCGGGTTATATTTAATAATATATCTGCTACTTATCTTAAAGATTTTGAGAATGAAGAGTTGTCTTATTCAGATATGGATGACGTGTTTTCATTAGCTTTAAATAAAATACTTGAGTTGAGATTACTTAAGAAAGCAAAGAAAAAGCCAAGTTTGCTTGGTGATGTTTTTGTTTCTTTAGAAAAGCTTAAAAAACAAAATGATAAATTGAAGGAGTCTTTAGCTACTACAAGAAAAGAAAGAAAAAAACATATATTAAAAGGCGGTGTTTCTATTCTTGATTTAGCGGCCAGTTTTGATGAAGAAAGAAAAGCTAAGTTAGAAAAAAAAGAAAAAGAATTGTTAAAAAAAGAAAAAGAATTTTTAAAAAATAGGGATTATGTTGGAAACAGGGAAGATGCTGATGCCACATAATAGAAAAGTAAAGTGTAAAAGTATAAAAGCAGATTACATTTATATATGGTAAATAATGAAATAATTAAAATCCAAGCAAATAACTTGATATATTTTTATAGGAATCATCCCGTTATTGCTGCATATGATCTTCTCGGTGTTGAACTTGATGAAATTCAACGTATTATTTTTCGGGATATGTGGTTTAAAGATTATGTTATTGTTGTAGCCTGTCGTGGGTTAGGTAAAAGTTTTTTACAAGCTTTGTTGGCTACTTTAAGAGCTATGTTATATCCAGGTCATCGTGTTGGTCTTATTGGAAGTTCGTATAGACAGGCTAAGGTAATTTTTAGAGAAGTTGAGGATTTATATAATAAATCTGATATTTTTAAAGAAGCTACTTTACGGCCACCAATTAAAAGTACTGATATGTGCGAGATAAAGTTTAAATCTGCTGGTACATATTCTGCGTCAAGTATTCTTGCTATTCCTTTAGGTAATGACGGTTCTAAAATTAGAGGTCAAAGATTTTTTTCAATTTGTGTCTCTGGAGATACATTTATAAGATCTGAAAAAGGCCTTATTCTAATAAAGGATATAGTTTCTAGGTTAGATACAAAGATAGAAACTTTAAAAGGATTACATTACCCTACAAGGTATATTAGAAATCCTATAGGGCCAATGTATAAGATTACAACCTCTAAAGGTTTTGAAATAGCAGGTACTCCAGATCATCCATTATATTGTAATGTTAACAATAGATATAAATTTGTTCCAATTAATAAGTTAAGTGTTAATAATAAAGTAGTTATAAAAGCGTTTGATCCTAATATGTGGCCCGTTAAAAGTTATTATAAACCTAAATCTATTCATATTAAAGTAGGTCACAGTGCAGATACTTCAGTAACTACTCCTGACTTTGTGACTGAAGACTTAGCTTTATTTTTAGGATTTATAGTGTCTGAAGGGCACATTAGGCAGCCAAGTACAATTCAGTTTGCAAATAAGGATATAGAAATAATTGATACTTATATGGCATTAGTTAGAGGGCTTTTTTCTAAAACACCAAATATAAGATATATTGTACCTCTTAAGTATGGAGAAGATAGCGGTTATTACGATACACAGTTGAGTAGTGTTATTGTTCGTAAATATCTAGAAAATTTGGGATTGGACTATTGTTTATCTAAAGATAAAACTATACCTTTTTCAATTTTACAATCTCCTCTCCAGGTTATATGTGCTTTTTTAAAAGGATTGTTTGAAGGAGATGGCTGTATTCATAGAAATTATAAAGGAAGAAATAGACCAGTTATAACCTATACAAGTATTTCTTTAAAGCTTGTAAAGCAAATACAAGTATTATTAATTAATTTAGGTATTGTGTCTTATTTTAGAATTAATCGGCGTAGTGCTATATGTAAACATAACGATTATGTTTTGTCAATAACTGGGGAAGATGTATATAAATTTATGGATTTAATTGGGTTTGTATCTTCAAGAAAAAGTAATAAAATAAAGGAATTTAATAGAGATGGAAACTTTAAAGTAAAATTGAATAATGACGGGTATTTTATGGATAAAATAAAAACAATAGAATGTTTAGAAGATGATGTAAGTTATGATTTTACAATACCAAAGTGTTGTTCGTTTATGTCGAATGGTTTTGTATCTCATAACTGTGCAGATGAATTTTGTCAGATACCTGAGCAAATATTTAATCTTGTTATCCGTCCGATGGCTATTACACAACACAGCCCAATGGAAAACGTAAAAAGAATGAGACGAAAAAAAGAATTAATGGAGCTTGGTATAGATGTAGAAGATGATGTTTCTATTAATAAAATAATTATGACTTCATCGGGATTTTTTAAAGTCAACCATATGTGGAATCGAATGAAACATTATTGGAAAAAGATAGAATCTGGCGATAAAACTTATGCTGTCCATCAAGCGTCTTATACAGATTTATCTGAGGGATTTTTGAATCAAAGCAACATAGAAGAAGCTAGAGAAACAATGCCAAAAGCTTTGTTTGAAATGGAATATTGCGGAAAAATGATTTCTGATAGTGAGGGATTTTTTAAAGCATCTCTTATTGAGTCTTGTATTGCTAATAAAATTGATAATTATTTTACTGTTGAGCTTGAAGGTAAAAAAGGTTTTGAATATATTATGGCTATTGACCCTGCAAGAACAAGCGATTCTTTTGCTATTTTAATTTTTAAGGCATGTGGCGTTGTTTTAAAACTTGTATATGCTGTCACATATACCGGAGTAAGTTCATTAAATACTGTTCACGAGATATTTAGATTGAGAGATAAATTTAATTTAATAAGAATTGTTATGGATTCTCAAGGCGGCGGTCATAATATAAAAGATTTACTTGAGGCCGGCATAGATAATAATAAACCTATTTTAGATATATTAGATAAAGATAATTATGGGAGAGATGGGGACTTGATATTGCAGCTTTATAATCCAAGTCCTTCAAGTAACACAGATGCTAATTTTACTGCATTAGCTATGTTAGAGAAAAAAGCTTTTTTGTTTCCTGGTCCACCTCAACAGGCTCTTGATGAGGAGGATGATTTATATGAGTATATAGGTTTATTGAAAAAACAGTTATTAAGTATAGTTGTAACTCAAAATCCAAATGGTACTTTAAACTTTAATACACAATCTTCTAGAGCCAAGAAGGATTTGTATTCTTGTTTTATAATGGGGTGTTGGGCGGCTAAACAATTAGAAAAAGAAAAAAACATTACAACTGAGCAAGAAAAAATATTATCGTATGGTGGTGTTATAAAAAATAGAACAGGTGATGTTGGAAGTAGTGATTTTTATGTAGATAGAATAAATAATTTTGATGGGGTTTCTAGGCCATTAATTGTTCCAACTATATTGTAATGAGAAGTGTTGTATTTTAAGAAAGGAGAACAGTGCATTTGTTAACATAAGTTAACAAAAAAAGCACAAACGTGTTATGATTAATAAAGATTTTGATAGTTTGAGAAAAGAGCTTAATAAAAAGTACGATACTAATATTTTAAATATAGAAAAAAACGAAGATGGTTCTGTTTCGTTTATGGTTGAGGAATCTTCTGTTTCATCAGAATTTCTTAAAGATAAAAAAGTTAATGATAGTAAGTTGGTAGGTTCTGTTATTAATAGACCAAGAATGGATAGAATTTATCTAGATCTTCAAAGTAAGAAATCTATAGCAGACAAATCTCCACATGATTTGTACAAACTATCAAATACTGAATATCGTAATGATTCAATATATGGTGCTAGTATAAATGTTTTAGCTAATTTTGCATGTAAAGGTTTTGAGAATGATTCTGAAGATTTAGCTATTAAGTATTTTTTTGATTGTTGGTGTTTTGATGTTGGGTTTGAAGAAGTATTGGATTGGATCTTTTTAGATTTTTTCAAAATTGGAATGGTTAGAACTTATAAAGTTCTTGGTAAATATGAGCCAGGAATAAATAATATATCAGATTTAAATGTTAAAAAGAGTAAAAAACAATCTAAAAAAAGTAATGAATCTGGGGCTGCTAAAGTAAGATGGTCTAAGAAAGATATTCCTTTAAGATATACGGTTCTTAATCCAAATTTTGTTGAAATTGAGGGTAGTTTGTTGTTTGGTGACACTAGAGTTACATTAAAGCCGAATAGAGAACTTAAAGAGTTGTTTAAGAAAAAATCAAAAGAATTAACATTAAAAGAAAAAAATTTAATACAAAAATTACCTGCTCCATTTAAAAGAGCTATTAAAGAAGGTAAAAATATTCCATTAGATCCACAATTAGTAGGAGAGATCGATTATAGAAAAATGCCGTATGAAAGGTATGGTTTACCTAGGGGTTCTAGAGTTTTTGAATCTTTAAATTATAAAAAGTCTTTACGAGATGCTGATTTGTCTACTTTAGATGGTATAACAAATTACATTTTAAAAATTACTGTTGGTAGTGATCAGTTTCCTGTTACGTCTCAGGAACAGTTAGAACAAGTAGCACAATTATTTAATACTCCTAGTAAATCATTTGATGTTGTTTATAATCATACTTTAAAAATAGAAAAGATAGTGTCTCCAGAAATAGAAGGTATATTAGGTAAAAGTAAATACGAACAGGTTAATGAAGATATCTCTGGAGGTCTTGCTGTTCCTAGAGTTTTACTTGATGGTGTTGGTGATTTAAATACTGCTGAAGTAAATACTGTTGTAAAATCTGTTGTTGAAGAAATTAATTATGCAAGAAAATGTGTAACTAGGTGGATATATAAAGAATATATAGCAATAGCAGAAGCTGCTGGTTTTGATAAAATTCCAAAAGTTAGGTGGGATGATACTATATTAAAGGATATTTTAATGTATATGTCTATAATAGGCCAACTTGTTGATAGACGCATGTTAAGCTATAAAACGGCATTAGAAAAACTTGGGTTTGATTTTATGTCGGAGTTGACTAATATGCGTAATGAGCTTTCAGTAGTGCTCGAAGAAGGTGCTTTTGGTATTTTAGGAAGTCCGTGGCAACAATCTAAGTTGGGGTTAAGTACGCAGAATACCCAATCAGCGCCAAAAGGGACTCCTTCGTATGGAAGGCCTGTTGGTGGAGATCCTACGGAAAATAATGATAATACTCCTGATATGGAATCTAATAACAGTAATAGTAGTAGTAAAGGAAAGTTAGACGAGGAGCTTCTTAAGAAAGTTGCTAATCTTGATGAGGATTTAAAAATAAAGTTATTAAACTTAATTAGTAAGTAAAAGTATTTGACACTTGGCGTGGTCTGAGAAGCCCCAACCTTTGGTTGGGGCAGATTATTGTGTGTTTTTTGGGGAGCGCCTTAATTATTTTAAGAAAGGAGAGTGGTGCATTTGTTAACATAAGTTAGCAAAAAAGCATCGGATATGATAAATGTTTAAATTTAAAACATATGCTAAGGTAGAGCTGGTTAATGATGATGGTGATTTATTGAAGAAAGCTCTAGCAGGACATGTTGATATTCCTAAAGATACCCCTTTCGATCTTCTATTTTTTAAAGCTATTTATTTAACAAGCGGCGCAAATCTTAATCATACTTATTTTGATAAAGCGGAACTTGTTAAATCGATAGATACAGTAGCTAATAAAGCTATGGATATTGAACATGAAGAGCAAGGTGTAGTTGGTCATATATATGCTGCTTCATTTTTTGATTCAGATAAAGAAAGTTCAATAGAAGCTTGTGATGTTGAAAATTATGATGGAAGAGTAGATGTTGTTATAGCCGGGGTAGTTTATAAAGATAGGTTTCCAAAGCTAGCTGCTGATATAGCAAAAGGGCAGTGGTATGTTTCTATGGAAACGTATTATGATTCTTTTGATATAAAAATTGGTGATGTTTTATTGGATTATAGTACGGCTTCTTCTTTAGGTATTGTTGATCTTGTAGGGCAAGAAGTTGTGTTAAAAAAATCTGGAGAAGTTTTTGCATCAGGTATTGCAAACAAAGTAGTTAGAAATTTACACTTTTCTGGTGGTGGTTTTGTTAAAAATCCAGCTGAACCAAGAGCTGTTGTTTTAGATACAGCACAAAGTAAAGTTATTGATATATCTATTGCTACCTTTAAAAATAATAAGATTGATTATAAGGAGAAAATTTTAGATATGGATAAAGATAAAAAGAAAATAGATTTAAAAGAACTTAATGCTTTTGTAGAAGATTTTATAGAAAAAAAAGAGGAAGATTTTTGCTGTGCTGATTGTGAAGCTTTGCTTAGTGAAATAGATAAGGCTATGAAAGATGTTTCTAGTCTTATTGCTAACAAAGATTTTGCAAAAAAATGGACAAGGAAATATATAAATGATTTACCTGATAGTGCTTTTATTATTATTGAGCCTGATTATAAAAATGGAAAAACAGATAATAAAAATGCTAGGCATTTACCGTATAAAGATGATAAAGGTAAAGTTGATTTACCACATTTGCGTAATGCTTTAGCCAGGTGTAATCAACTTGTTCCTGTAACAAAGTCTATTTCTCAAGATAGTTTAAGAAGTAAGGCTTGTAAAAAAGCGCAAAGTTTAGCGAAAAAGTATTTAAAAAAGAAGTAAACTATTGTTTAAATGGTATATCAATTAACTTTCTATTATTTTATAGAAAGTATTGTTTTTAAAGTATTATACGGAGGTTATAACTAATGGCGTTAAAAGATAAGAAATCTGTTCCAAATATGGTAGATATGCGTGCTAATGCCAAGAAAGCTTTGATAATGAAAGATATGGGCAATGGTCATATGCGTCCTTATATATGGGGTACGTCAGTTACTGTAGCTAGTGGAGAAACACAAGCACTAGTTGCTAGTGGGATACTTGGGGGTGTGTATGTGGATGAATGTGTGTATTCACCGTGTGGAGTAAACGATTCGACGTTGTGTTATATTTCGAAAGATTCTACAGAACATACGGTTAAAGTTACTATGGCATCTGCACCGTCAGCTCTTACTACGATAGATGTATTAGTGTTTATGTCAACAGCAGTTACGGTTGATATTAATGACTATGTTGGAAAAAGAAATTATTCAACTGGTAATTATTAATATATAATTATGGAGGTTATTTTGTAATGGATCTTACACTTAAAGATGAGGTTGAAAAGATAGTTAGTGATATTTTTTCTAGAAAGAAGGATTCTGATAAGAAAGATATGCTTGTTAAGGCCCTTAAAGAGGCAAAAATTGAGTTAGAAAAAGCGGCAGATGAGCTTATTAGTAAAGATTCTGAAATAGAGGATCTTAGTATTAAACTTGAAGAATCTGTATCTTCTTTTGATGCTCTTAATGCTACTTTAAAAGAGCTTGAGGAGTCTGTTAAGACTAAAGAAGAAGAGTTAGCTAAAGTTTCTAGTGAGTTGGAAGAGGAAAAAGCTAAAACAAAGGAACACGAAGAAGCGCTTGAGAAGAAAGATGTTGAGATTTCATCTATTAAAGATGAGTTTGAAAAAGTGTCTTCTGAATTAGAGGAAATTAAGAAGAGTGCTGTTGTTGAAAAACGCATGTCTGCTTTAGAGGCAGCTGGTCTTCTTCGTTCTGATGATGATGGTATAGCTTGTCAAAGAGAAAAGGTTTCGAATTTTTCTGATGAAGAATATGAGATTTATAAGAAAGAATTAGAAGAGATTAAATCTTCTATTATTGCTTCTTTAAAAAAGAAGGAAAAAAGTAATACTACAGGATTTGGTGTTAATTTGGAAGGTGATGATGAGCCTACTGTGAAAGATATTGGAGAAGCGATAAAAAAATTATTTTATGAAAAAAAAGATGAATAATAAAATAAGGTTTAATAATATAATGGAGGTAAGATAAACATGTTTATTCCTAGAGATCCTGTTAATGAAGATATGTTTTGTAAATATATAGCCACTACTGCGAGCGGTGGGACGGGAGAATTTATTGCTTATGCTGGTGCTGTTGTTCATATTTGTGATGCTTCTTGTGATGCAACACACGGTTCAGATACAGAAACATATGTTAAAGCAAGTGTAACTGGTGCAGAGGATCATTTTGGTTTTCTAGAGCAATCTATTAAGACCGGTTATCATTCTATTCACCCAGCAGGTTATATAATGGATAAAGATATGGGTATGTCACATGTTGTTGCGCAGCCTACTTTTGCTGCAGGTACTCGTACAGTAAATGGTACTAAAGCAACCCCTGTTGGTGTAGCACATCTTGGTATTTGGGAAACTACACATTATGATGCTGGTGGTGCTATTAAATCCGGTGCTGCTTTATATGCTAAGGCTAATAGTGGTGGAAAATTGAAGACTTCTGCTGATAATGGTGGTGCTCAAGTTGCTTGGTGTATGTGTGGTGTTACTGCAGCCAAAGCTGCTAAAAACGTTGCTGGTACTACTTTGTATCCAATTAGAATTAAGCTTTTAATATAAAAAAAGAATTAAAGTGTTTAAAAATATAGGCCGACAAAAAAATTAGGCTATGGAGGATTATATATCATGGATAGAAGTGAATTAATAAAGCTGTTTAAAGCTACTGCTTCTACAGATGGTGAAGGTAGGATTGCTGCGTTTAAAGATTTTGCTGCTGCACTTACTATTCCGATTCTTGAGAAGATAGAGCTTGAATCTATTATGCGCGGTTTGTTTGCGGTTGAAACGCTTGAAGCTGGGGCGCAGGCTTCTTATCCAATTGCAGATGATATGTACGATATTCCAATCTGGTTACTTCCAGGTCTTGGTTATATTGCTCAGAACTTTATTGAAGGTATGGGAGAAGAGGTATATGTTCCTACTTTTGATATTGCTGCTTCTGCAGATTGGAAGGTTAAATATGCTCTCGAAGGAAGAGTGGATGTTTTACAAAAAGCTATTGACAAGGTAGCAAAAGAGATTTCAAAGTATGAGGATGATTGTGGTTGGAATGTAATTGTTCCTGCTGTGACTTCTGCTTGGGTAGCACAAGGATTGCTTTCTGGTCGTCCTGCTCCTATATATGAAGTAGCTCCTGCAAGTCCAGGTGCCGGTTATCTTTCTAAAGAATTGATTAATAAGATGATAGTTGGTATGGAACGTGCTGGACGTAGACTTACAGATTTATATATTAGTCCAGAGGATGCTGCTGATATACGTGAATGGACAGATACTGATATTGATCCTGTAACAAGACGTGAAATTTTTCAAGCAGCTGGAATGACTGGTATTTGGGGAGTAAGGATGCATCCAGTTCGTCATCTTGGTGCTACTGGAGAATATAATATTAATGGGTATGGTAGTGAGTATAAAAAGTTTATTTGTGCTGATTCAGGAAATACATATAATGACTATTCGATTGATAATCCAAATATTGTAGATTCTGATGGTAATGTGACTACGTTAGGAGAAACTCAGATTTACGGGTTTGATCTTTCTGTTAACGATTCGCTTGTTATGCCTATTAAGAAAAAGTATGAAGCAATTGATGACCCAACGCTTTTAAGACGTCAGAAATTAGGCTTCTTCGGGTGGCAAGAGATAGGTATGGCTTGTTTAGATCCAAGAATGATGTGTATGGGTGTTATAGATAGATCACTATAAAGTAGTGTAATATTTTATATAATTGAAACCCTAATACGTTTGTGTTAGGGTTTTTTATTATAAAGTAAGAGCAGGGTTATTGTAGCAAATAATAAAGAGAGGGCGGTAAAACAAGTTTTGTATTTTTATATTTTTTAATTTTATTTTTTAAAGAAGAAATAATTTCATTTTTAATATAATGGAAAGTTTTGATGTCATTTTTAAAACGTTTGATTCCAAGTTCGCAATAATCAGCCGGAAGCATTGCTTTTATATTAATAAAGCCATGTGGGTATGTTTGTGTAAAGTTGGTTTTTATATTAAATAAATTGAAGATTGTTAGTTTTGATATTTGAACAAAATATGGGATTCTTATTACTGTGTATCCCATTTTTTTTGTATGTGTAGTCTTTTAAATTATCATTTAGTATGGTTTTACTAATTGAGTAGTGACGGTGTCCGTCAAATTCAATAATTAGTTTGAGTGCATCGTTTCTGTAGTCTGGTCTGTTTTTTATGTTTGAGTTTGGTACTTGTTTATCGTGTATAAATTGGTAATTTGGGAAAATTTGTTTTAGTATTACGCCAAGCCTCTTTTCTGTTAGGTAGTTTTGTTTTGTAATTTTTTTCATTTGGCATTACTCTTGTATTTGTTTTTTATATATTGTATTTATATGCATTTTTTATGCCGAATTTTTTCATCCGCTAGAGAAATAACCCACTAAAGCCATAATAGTAGGGGTTTAATTTACTAATAGGAGATTTATTATGAAAGGTTATGTTAAGAACATAGGAAAGGCGCCGATTTATATTTTTAAAAGAGTTGTAAATTCTGATGAGATTATTGCTTTTGACGATCTTTTAGAAAAATTTGGAAATGTAGCAGATACAAGTAATGAAAAAGCTTTTGCTGACTGGTTATCAAAAAATAAATTTGTAGATAAAAGTAGATGGCAAATAGTTACAAGAAATGCAGCTAAAGTAAAAAAAGTTACGTCTGAGAAGTCACCACCTCGTGAAATAAAAACTGAAGTAAAAAATCCAGAGAAAGAGGAAAAAGTAAAAGTAGAAAAGCCAGTTTCAAAAGTTACTGCTACTAATAAAGAAATTATAAAAAAAGTAGTTACTGGGGTGTCAAAAGAAATGACTGCTGATGATATAGCTGATATGAGTGTATCACAAATGAAGAAAAATCTTTCAAAAATTGATGATGTAAAACTTTTGAAGCTTGCTTTAAAAAAGGCTGAGAGTATGCCACAGAAAGCTACATTATGTAATGGATTGAGAGATAGAATTGCTCAATTGAGTGTTAGATAATATTATAAATTTAATTTTTAAAATGGAGTTTAAAGATGCCATATACATATAATCCTTTTGTAGGAGATTTGGATTATTATAAAAAGCCCGGTGTTCTTTCTGGTACTATTACGGATCATGGATATTTAGCCGGTTTGCTTGATGATGATCACCCACAGTATCATAATGATAAAAGGGGTGATGATAGGTATTATACAGAGATTGAACTTGATGCCGGGCAGTTAGATAATCGCTATTATACAGAAAATGAAGTTGATGACTTAATAACTGCTGTTAGTGGAGAATTTGGTGATCATAGTAAGTTAAGTAATCTTGATTATGAGTTTTCTGGGCATACTGGTTTTCAGCCTGCTGGTGATTATGTTACTAGTACTGAATTGACTACTATCTCTGGCGATTTACAAACTAACATTGATGGTAAATCGGATATTGATCACAGTCATACAGAAAGTGATATTTTAGATTTGGATAAATATACCAAGGCTGAGGTTGATACTATTTCGGGTTCTCTTCAAACTAGTATAAACGGTAAAGCTGATTATAACCATACGCACGATGATAGATATTATACGGAAACAGAACTTGATGCCGGGCAGTTAGATAATAGGTATTATACGGAATTAGAAATAGATACTATAAGTGGAGCTCTTCAATCTATACAAATAAATGCTATACCGAATTTAAACCAATCTGCTGAAGGACCAAAATGTAACAACATAAATGCAGGCGAAACGATTACTATAATGGATTGTGTTTATTTAGAATCAGACGGAGAATGGCGAAGAACAAGTGCAAATGACAAAACAACGTCTGCAGGAATGTTGGCAATTGCTCTTGAAAGTAAAACTGACGGACAACCAATGAATGTTGCTTTGCCTGGGTGTTTTATTAGAAATGATTCTTGGACTTGGACGATAGGTGGAAATAATAGTGGAATAATTTATTTGTCCTGCACATCCGGGACTTTAACACAAGTAACTGTAAGTGGAACAGATAATGTTGTAAGAATAGTTGGACATGCTACACATGCTAACAGGATGTTTTTTAATCCAGAACAGACAATCGTGGTACACAGTTAAAAAGGAGAATATTTAATGAGTTGGTTATCTGGTTACTCGTATCGAAAACTTGCAACACTAAATGGTGTTAGTGCTGGCGATCAAACCAACTATCAAATGAAATTAGTGATTGGTGAAAGTAGTGGTGTTTCTGAAGCAGATGTCCATTGTGAGAATCACTGTCAAAATTTTCCCAACGATATCAGATTTACAGGTGCGGATGGGATTACAAAATATAATTATTGGATAGAAAGAATAGAAGGAACAACACCAAGCAGAGTTTCTACTGTATGGATAAAAATAGATTCAATTCCTGCCGGCACAGTCGATTTTTATATGTATTACGGAAAAGCAAGCGATGATAATGAAAGTAATGGTGATAATGTTTTTATATTTTTTGACGATTTCGATTATAAAAACTGGCAGTGGCATTCAAGTAGTCCGGTATTAACACGTGGATCATCTGGTTCTTGGGATGATAGTGTTGCTGCAGGTTATTCTGTAGTTCTTGTCGATGGGACTTATTATATGTATTATACAGGAAAAAAGAGTGGGGGTACTTATGCCATTGGAGTTGCAACGTCTTCAGATGGTATAAACTTTACCAAGTATAGTGGGAATCCAATACTTGAGAAGAATGTATCAGAAGACTGGGAAGGAAATTGGGTATGGAATCCAAAAGTTATATACCATAATGGGACATTTTATATGTATTATACAGGGAGACATATTAACGAAATTAATGAGGAAATAGGGTTGGCAACCTCATCTGACGGGTATAACTTTACAAGATATTCAGGCAATCCTGTAATATCAAGAAGTGCAAGTGGTTGGGATACCAAATGGATTTGTCATTGTTCTCAACCAGTCTGGGACGGTTCCCAGTGGGTAATACTTTTCTCTGGCGGAGATTATGGAGGCTTAAATAAAGAAGGTACAGGAAGGGCTACAAGTTCGGATTTATATGAATGGACTAAATACGAATCAAATCCTGTAATTACATATAATCAAAATCCTCCTTATGACACAGAACGTGCGTATGTTCCAGTTCTATATAACCAAACTGCTGAAGACGGAAAATGGTATGTCTATTTCGATGAAGTCGGTAATGGTGGAGATTCTCATCATATCGCATATGCAAGCAGCACTGATACCATTAACTGGTCAAGATATTCTAAAAACCCTGTAATATTAAAAGATTGGAATGGAGATAACAATGTCCAAGGAAGAGCCATAATAAAGTACAGTCCAACAACTTATTATTTGTATGTTGAGAGTGTGTCACAACATGAAACAGGGTTAATGTACTATACAGGTAATTTATCTGATGTAGTAGGAAGTCTTTTTGATTCAGGTAAATGGGATACTGTTGTGCCTGGTGGTAGCGAGATAACTACTAATGATTCCAAAGTAACTATTAAGGCTCCTACGACAAGTAGTGCTTCCTATGCTTCTATTAGATTTGCAAATGCAATTACTGGAACTAAGATAATTGAATGTAAGGTACGAGCAAATGATTTGGGCGGGAATTCAGATAATAATAATGCTATTTCCGATACTGTAGATACTTCAAGATTTGCTACTGCTGCGTCAAATTGGGTCTTTTCTGGGATTACAAGAGATTTGAATCTTCGTGCACGTGAAAAAAACGGTACTTCAATTAATTTTGGCGCTGGGGCAAATGATACATGGTATATATTTGTAACAAAGATCGGATTAAGCAATGAATTAGTGGAAGTGTACTCTGTCGATAGATCTCAAATTGGAACAACTCAAACAAAAAGTCAAGATATGGATGAGACAAATTATAAATTTTGGAGTGAAGTGTCGTATGATGAATTTGGTGGTTCTTATTATGTAGATTTAGATTGGGTTTTTGTTCGTAAATATGCTACTATTGAGCCGAGTTGGGGTAGTTGGGGA
>Ga0164318_10000500_pt1 | contig 30284 bp, 27 predicted proteins | sample GuaBasSedimGuay9_FD_113734 | JGI IMG/M metagenome (GOLD analysis project Ga0164318, IMG submission 113734) | Subseafloor sediment microbial communities from Guaymas Basin, Gulf of California, Mexico - Guay9, Core 4571-4, 0-3 cm | ecosystem: Environmental > Aquatic > Marine > Hydrothermal vents...
ATAATCCAGATGATGTCCTGTAGGAATAACTGTATGCAAGGCCTCTTTGATGCGGGAAAGCGCACCAGGTGGAACTTCCGTGCCATTTTCGTAGACCTCCACAGTAGACCCAGATGGCTCTGGAAAAAAGTTATCATGAGACAGGTAGTACATGATCTCCCCGTCCATGATCTGCTTCATCATGAGCGCGGCTTCGGTCCCGTAGGCCCGTTGCATCCAGGTATGATAGAATGGTATGGCCGTAGCGGATAGCACGCCCAGGATCAGGACAGTGACCATGAGCTCTATGAGAGTAAACCCGTCTTTCCTCTTCATCTAGGTTCCCTCCCCTTGCCCCAGGGAATATCTCACCCCTCCAGCGGTCAGGGTGATATTCATTTGTCCCTTCTTTACGTGGGCGAGAGAAAGCCGGTACCCGATGCTCGGATCAGGATCTCTCGCATACCGGAGTTTTCCCAGAAGTCCAATCTGGTTCTTTTTCACATGGAGATACCGCGGGACAAGATCCGCCAGCCGCTCAGGGTACTGATTTCCTTCATAGTGTGCGTACCGTTTGATTGACCCGTTCACCAGAAAGAGAAGCACCCTTCCTGCCTTGTTCTTATCAATTGAGGAGGCTGTTTGCTCCGGTGCCGGTTTCCCGCCAAAAATAATCACTCCCCACATGGACAGGATCAGCACGGAACAGACGATCACAAAGTACCGGAACGGCCCCCATTTCTTCTTTTTCCGCACCTCCTTTTCAAGGACTTTTTCCTTCCGGTCACGAATATTCGATCCCACGCTTGTTACCGTCTGCAGCATGGCGCACTGGAAACAGGTGTACTCCCCCGGCCGCACCTCCTCTGCACACTCACTGCACAGAGGGGTGTTGCAACTTGCGCAAAAATACACTGCTTCCCGATCCGGATGGTATTTACACTGCATGAGACTGTTTCCTACCTTTCATACCCGCCCAATCCAGAGCCCGGTGCACTTAAAGAGATATAAAAAATATCCTTGTCCGTCAGGCTGAAAGCATTTCCTTTCAGGGAAAGAGATCTTGTATTCTCCAGTAAACGTTATGGTTTCAGGTCATTCCGGCAATAGGGGCATACGACCCACTCCGGCTGCACAATCCGGGCACAGGAGCTGCACGTGGGAACAATGGGCTGTTCACAGAATGGGCAATCCTTGAAGTCAAGGCTTACCGCTTTTCCGCAACCGGGGCAGATGGTCGTCAGCTCCTCTTTTTGATGTACCGCCCGGAGCACTTCCTCTATGGTTGTGATACCCATGCGGATCTTTCGGAGCCCGCTCATCCCCAGGGTGCTCATCCCGGTTGCCATGGCGGCCTCCCTGAGCGTGTCTGCATTGGCCTTGGCCTGAACAAGTTCCCGCATCTTGTGCCCCATGATCATGATTTCCTCTATGGCTGTCCTCCCCCGGAAGCCGGTATTATCACAATGCGGACAGCCCCTGCCATGAAAAAATTTGAAGGGCAGTTCTTCTTCACGCATGCTGAGCCTCGCAAGAAGTTCCGGGTTGGGGACATATTCTTCCTTGCATTTCGGGCAGATGACCCGCACGAGACGCTGTGCTACCACTCCGATCACGGAAGAGGCGATCAGAAAGGGAGGCATGCCGATATCAATGAGCCTCGTAACGGCTGTTGGAGCGTCACTTGTGTGCAGCGTAGAAAGGACCAGATGCCCGGTAAGTGACGCCTGAAGGGCGAGTTCAGCCGTTTCTTCATCCCGAATCTCTCCCACCATGATAACATTTGGATCCTGCCGCAGGATAGAGCGGAGGATAAAGGGAAAAGTAAGGCCGACTTTCTCGTTAATCTGAACCTGATTGATACCTGCAAGCTCATATTCAACCGGATCCTCCACCGTGATAATATTCACTTCCTCGGAACGGATCTCACGCATGCAGGCATAGAGGGTAGATGTTTTTCCACTTCCCGTGGGTCCGGTAATCAGAATCATGCCCTGGGGCTGGCGGGCAAAGTTTTTTACAATTCCGAGATTTTTTCTTGCAAACCCCAGCTGATCCACCGTAAGAAAGGCCTCTTCCTTATTGAGGATACGGATCACCGCTTTCTCTCCATAAAACGTGGGAAGGGTCGATACGCGGAGATCAGCGGTAAAACTCTTGGACCGCACTTTGATCCTGCCGTCCTGGGGGAGCCGCCGTTCTGCTATATTCATTCCTCCCAGGACCTTGATCCTCGAAATAATAATGGGCTGAGTCCATTTTGGAAGTTTAATGGTCTCCTGCAGGACACCATCTATCCTGTTTCTTACCCTCACATTGTTTTCCTGGGCCTCCACATGGACGTCACTCGCCCCCTTCTTGATGGCGTTCTTGATAATGAGGTCCACCATCTTTGCAAAGGGGGAGTCCTGAAGCTTGTCAAACTCCTCTTCCTCTTCTTCTGCCTCTTTTTCCCCGGGATAGAATTCCAGCAGCTCTTCGCTCCCCAGTTCATCAGTAACTTCATTGATGGACCTTTCGGGGTGGTGATATTCCTGCACCCGGTCAAGGATCTGGCTTGGCGTAGAAATGGCCGGCTGAATATTAAAGCCGGTGATAAATTGCAGTTCCTTGATCATGTTCAGATCAAGGGGATCTGCCATGGATACGTGCAGTACATTGTTATTTCTGTTAATGGGAATACAGAGAAACTTTCGGCACACCCCTTCCGGGATTGTCTCTATGATATTCTGCTCAATATCCTGGTCCCGCAAATCAACAAATGGAATCTTGAGCTGCATCGCAAGGGCAAAGGCGATTTCCTCCTCGGTCAGAAAATTGAGATCTATCAGGACCTGCCCAAGCCGTTTTCCCGTGCCCCCTTGTGCCTCCAGGGCCTCACTCAGACGTGCGTCAGAAAGGAGCCCCGTTTCCACAAGCAGTTCTCCCAGCTTCCGCCGTCCTATGAGGCTTTTTCTTCCTTGCTGTGTGCCGGTATTCTGCAGCCCATCATATGCCATGACGCGATCCCTGTTTTAATTGCTTCATTCGGGTATTTAATCGACCTTCACGCGAAAAACATTAACAACTTGTTTCTTATCTTTCAAGGGAAATAGTCGCAGATCCACCAGGTGCACTCTCTCCACGCACACCTGCTCCTGGCCCGCTTTTCTCACGGACCTTCGTAGCGAGGCGGCGGAGACGCTCATGGATACAAGGCGCACGAAGAAAAATGGATGAAGGCGTACTTGCAGTACGTCAAAGTCATTTTTCAAGCGCAACGCAGGAGCCATGTGATCTTCTCCGCAATCTGCTCATTTGATATTTGACATTAATTTACACGATTGGTAGACTTTTGTGGCTTTTGGTGGCACTCGTGCAGCAGCGGTTTTACCCGTCTTTCGGGGCCCGGCGTACAGAAGGGTTCCCCCTTTCGTGGAGCGAGGAAGAAAAACTGTCCTGATGAAAAAACCCATCAACAAAACAGATACTGTCATCGTCAGCTTTCTAATCCTCCTTTTTCTCTTTTTTTCTTTTCGCGCCTATGGCCCTTTCGAGTCCCTGGAGCAATTTTTCTATAAAGCGGAGATGCGGCTGGATCTTCCCACTATTTCCCTTGAAAACAAGATTGCCATTGTCAACATCGATGCCAAGAGCCTGCAGCAACTGGGGCCATGGCCATGGCCCCGGCATGTCATCGGAGACATGATCCGGATCCTCAAGGATAACGGCGCCCGTCTCATCGGCCTCGACCTCCTGCTCCCCGGCCGGTCCCAGAATGAGGGTCTCCAGGCCGTCCGGAGCCTCTACGACCTCATCTACCAGTTGCAGAGACAGGATCAGACCAATACATCCTATGACATTCTCCTCAAAAGGGTGGCGGAGATTGAAAATCAGCTTGACCAGGACAAGGAACTCGCAAGCGCTATCAAAGAGGCGGGCAATATTGTCCTGCCGGTCATGGGAACGTTCGGCAGGTATGACACTGAACTGGTGGTTCCCCCGAATTCTCCGCTGGCAAGAAGTGCCATCCGCAACTCCAGCCTTCAGAAAAAACTGAAAGACTCCATTTCCGTCAACAGTCTTATTTCCCCTTTCCCGGAACTCTCCAGCAACTGCCGCTGGTTAGGACACATCAATTTTCCCCCGGAGAAGGAAAAAGCCGGTCAGGTCCACCTTCCCTTTATAAATTATCGGGGAAATATCATTCCCTCAATGCCGTTTGTCATCGCCTTTGACTACATGAAAAAGGATCCGCGCCTGGTGACGATCAGGTCAAACGGCGTGTCTCTTGGGCAGGACGTCATCCCCACAAGAAACGGTGAAATGTTCATCAAGTTTCGCGGTGCCAGACGATCATTCCCCTATTATTCTTTTGTGGATATCCTGAAAGTAAAAAAAGTCCCGGCTGTTTTTGACGGAAAAATCGTGCTTATCGGCTTCACTGCCGGGGATAAAAGCACGGCAATCGACACGCCGGTTGATCCTGAGATGCCCCGTGTGGAACTGGCGGCAAACATCATTAATGATATCATGAAGGGAAGATACCTGAGACGGCCCACGGCGATGGCTTTTCTGGAGGCCTTTCTCCTGATCCTTCTGGCAACAGCGGCTTTCCTGTTTATCCCGCGCCTTTCTTACCTCGGCAGAACGGTCTTTACCATGTGTTTCCTGTTTCTTCTGTTTGTTGCCAGCATCGTTCTTTTTGTGGCAGCAGACAGTTGGTTCAAGATAACATACATTTCCCTCTCTCTTCTCTCCATCTACGCGTTCTTCATGGTCAGGGATTTCGTTGTCCGGGAACGATCAATGGAACAGACCTCCAAGGAAAGCATTGAAACCAATCGCATGCTGGGTCTGAGCTTCCAGAGCCAGGGACTCCTGGACCTTGCCTTTGAAAAATTCAGAAAATGCCCGCTGGATGACGCCATGAAAGACGTCCTCTACAATCTCGGCCTTGATTTCGAGCGGAAACGAATGGTCAACAAGGCTGTCTCTGTTTATGAATATATCAATGAGGGGGAAAAGGACTTTCGGGACCTATCCACTCGAATCCCCAAGTTGAAAAAAGTTGCCGGCGAGCTCCCTGTCGGCGGCCTCAAGGGAAAGAAGGAAGCCAAGATACTCTTTTCGGAGGATCTTGAAACAAAGCCCACCGTCGGGCGGTATGAGATCCTTGATGAACTGGGACAGGGAGCAATGGGAATGGTCTACAAGGCGAGGGATCCCAAGATTAACCGCCTCGTTGCCATAAAGACCATCCGGTTTTCAGATGAATTTGAGGATGACCGGATCAGTGATGTAAAAGACCGCTTTTTCAAAGAGGCGGAACTGGCTGGGAAACTCTCCCACCCTTCCATTATTTCTATTTACGATGTGGGTGAAGACTATGAACTCACTTACATGGCTATGGAGCTCCTGAACGGAAAAGACCTGGAGCACTATTGCCAGAAAGATACGCTCCTCCCGCTCTCCAAGGTCCTTCGAATTGTTTCGGAAACAGCGGCGGCGTTGGACTACGCACACCAGCAGGGAGTTATCCACCGGGACATCAAGCCGGCGAATATCATGGTCCTTGAAAACGGCGACATAAAGGTAACCGACTTCGGCATCGCAAAAGCGGTCTCCAGCTCCCAGACAAGGACCGGTATTATTCTCGGAACGCCGAACTACATGTCACCTGAACAGATCAATGGCCGCAAAATCGACGGCCGTTCCGATATCTTCTCTCTCGGTATCGTTTTTTTCCAGCTCTTGACTGGAGAACTCCCCTTCAAGGGAAAGACCCTGACAGAACTTTTTTACCAGATTACCCAGGCAAAGCACCCGTCTCCCAAAGAGATAAATCCGAAGGTTATTCGGCCATGCGAGCAACTGATTGACCGCGCCCTGGCAAAAGATCCGGCCGATCGATTCCAGAACGCGGGTGAACTGGCCCGCTACGTGAGCATCCTCACCCAAAAGATAGAACAGCTCCGATCCAAACGCCAGCAAAACTGAGCCAATCAGCACCTGCAGTAGAAATGAAGGTTAGGGTGAAAAACAATTTGTTCTGAAAATCTCATCAGCCTTTTCGTTTGGAATATTGAAACATTCGAGTTTCGAATTTGTTTCGGATTTCGAATTTATTCTTTCTCATTATGATACGGAACGGTAGAACCGGCGGGTTCTTTGTGATTTAGACCCTAAAATATTCCCTATACCACGCCACAAAATTTCTGATCCCGACTTCAACCGGCGTCTTCGGGGAAAAGCCAAGCAACTTTCTCGTCTTTTCGATGTCCGCCGAAGTTTCCGGCACATCCCCCGGCTGGATGGGCATCATGTTCTTTTCCGCCTTTTTTCCCAGCTCTTCTTCAAGCACACCGATAAACTCCATCAGCTCCACGGAATTTGAATTCCCGAGATTGAAAATTTCATAAGCAACGGGCCGGTCCAGGGCGGCCAAGGTTCCATCCACGATATCGTCAATGTAGGTGAAATCACGCCTCATTTTCCCATAATTGTACACATTGATGGGCCTGTTGTGCAGGATCGCATCGGTGAACAGGAAGAGCGCCATGTCAGGGCGCCCCCAGGGACCATACACCGTGAAATAGCGAAGGCCGGTACAGGGGATCCCATAAAGGTGGTTATACGCATGCGCCATAAGCTCGTTTGCCTTCTTCGTGGCGGCATACAGGGACACTGGCGTATCAACCCGATCGTCCACACTAAAAGGGGTCTTCTTGTTATTCCCGTAGACGGACGAAGACGACGCATAGACAAAATTTTTCACCCCCTGCGCCCGTGCCAGCTCCAGGAGATTCAGGAAGCCTTCCAGGTTGCTTTTCTGATAGGAAAAGGGGTCTTCCAAGGAATATCTTACCCCTGCCTGGGCCGCCAGATTGCAGACAATCCCCGGGCTATGTTTCTCGAAAATGGTTCTCACCGCGTCAAGATCTTCAATATCCTCCCGGTAAAAAACAAACTGGTTGAAATCCTGTAGGATGGCCAATCTTCTTTTTTTCAGCTGTACATCATAGTAGGGATTCAGGTTGTCGATCCCCACCACCTTGTCTCCCCGTTCGAGGAGTCTTTTTGACACATGAAACCCGATGAAACCTGCTGCCCCTGTGACCAGTATTGTTCGCTTCTCTTCCTTCATGATTCGTTCTCCCTCCGAAATTCCTTCTTCACTTCTTACCAGATGCGGTGGATAAAAGCCAAAAAAAAGAGACTGTCCCCGTCAATACATCTTTTCCGGGCACAGTCTCTTTGGATCACTAACGGCTCGTACCTTCCGCAAGCCGTGGCAACAAGGAGCTGGAGACTTACATCATTCCTCCCATGCCTCCCATGCCGCCCATGCCGCCTCCTCCTGGCATCGGGGGCATATCTTCCTTTTCTTTCGGTTTCTCTGCGATCATGGCCTCGGTGGTCAGCAGGAGCGAAGAAACCGTCGCCGCGTTCTGCAAGGCAAACCGAGTAACCTTGGTGGGATCAATGATACCGGCTTTGAGCAGGTCTTCATATTCCCCGTTATCTGCATTGTATCCGAAAGAGCCTTTTCCGGCCTTTACCTTTTCAACCACAACGGACCCTTCGGCACCGGCGTTATTGGCGATCTGACGAATGGGTTCTTCCAACGCGCGCATCACCATGTTCACTCCGGACTGCTCTTCGCCGCCCAGTTTCAATTTGGCAACCGCCGGAATGGCTCGAACCAGTGCAACACCGCCACCCGGGACGATCCCTTCTTCAACAGCGGCTCTCGTTGCATTCAATGCATCCTCAACCCTGGCCTTCTTCTCTTTCATCTCTGTCTCGGTCGCTGCACCCACATTGATCACTGCGACACCGCCGATAAGCTTGGCAAGTCTCTCCTGGAGCTTCTCTCGATCGTAATCAGAGGTGGTCTCTTCAATCTGTACACGAATCTGCTTGACCCTGCCCTCAAGATCGCTCCGGCTGCCGCCGCCGTCTACGATGGTAGTGTTGTCCTTGTCGATCCTTACGGTCTTTGCGGTTCCCAGGTCATTCAGGGTCACATTCTCCAGTTTCAATCCCAGATCTTCTGAGATAACCCTGCCGCCACTCAGGATAGCAATATCCTCCAGCATGGCCTTTCTCCGGTCACCAAACCCGGGGGCCTTTACCGCGGAAACCTGCAGCGTGCCTCTCAACTTGTTGACCACCAGGGTAGCAAGGGCTTCGCCTTCCACATCCTCTGCGATAATGAGAAGCGGTTTCCCCATCTTGGCAATCTGTTCCAGGATGGGAATAAGATCCTTCATGTTGCTGATCTTCTTTTCATTCAGGAGTATGTAAGGCTCACTCAGGTTAACTTCCATCTTCTCAGGATCGGTTACAAAATATGGGCTGAGATATCCACGGTCAAACTGCATACCTTCCACCACCTCCAGGGTGGTTTCCATGCTCTTTGCCTCTTCAACCGTAATGACCCCTTCTTTCCCGACCTTGTTCATGGCCTCTGCAATAATATTCCCGATGGTCTCATCATTATTGGCGGAAATGGTTCCAACCTGTGCAATTTCTTCCTGATCTTTTGTGGGCTTTGACAGCTTCTGCAATTCCTCGACAGCCACTTTGACAGCCTTCTCGATCCCTCTTTTGATGGCCATGGGATTCATGCCCGCGGCCACCAGCTTGGACCCTTCCCGGTAAATGGCCTGGGCCAGGACTGTAGCCGTGGTTGTTCCGTCACCGGCTACATCAGATGTCTTGGAAGCGACTTCCTTGACCATCTGTGCGCCCATGTTCTCGAACTTGTCTTCAAGTTCAATTTCCTTGGCGACGGTGACACCGTCCTTGGTAATGTTCGGGGAACCAAAGGATTTGTCCAGGATGACGTTCCGCCCTTTCGGTCCCAGGGTGACTTTGACTGCATTTGCAAGGGTATCAATGCCCAGCAGGATGGCCTCCCTCGCTTTTGCATCGTATCTAATCTCTTTTGCCATGCTTTCTTTCCTCCTTAAGAATTATGTTTACTCATTTCGATTTTCACGCCACGGCTATTCCACGATGGCAATAATATCATCTTCCCGCATAATCAGGTGCTCTTCACCCTCTATCTTGATGTCGGTCCCGGCATACTTTCCAAAAAGGATCCTGTCACCTTTCTTGACCTCAAGGGGCTGCTTCTTTCCGTTTTCCAGGATCTTTCCGTTTCCAACCGCAACAACTTTGCCTTCAATGGGTTTTTCTTTTGCGGTGTCAGGGATGATAATCCCTCCCTTTGTTGTCTCTTCTTCCTCAACTCTTTTCACAATAACACGGTCATGCAATGGTCTTACTTTCATCTTTCCCTCTCCTCCTCAATTTTGAATATCATAAGTTCAGGCGGGAGACACAAGGTTCCCGACGGTGGTAAACTGCAAGATCCTAACTGGGATCACTGAAACATTATTGGGAGAAGTTAATGCAGACACTTGAAATGTCAAGTGGCAGGGAGAAAAAAATCAGGAGGAATTTAAGACCGCTGTCCCGTCCGCCATTCCCAGGTTTTTTGAATACCCTCTGCAAGGGTCGTAGCGGATTTCCAACCAAGGATTTCCCGTGCCTTTTCTGCCACCAGGCAACTCTTTGTCAGGTCACCAGGCCGGGCCAGCGCGCGGACGGGCATGGACAGGAAATCCAGGGATTTCCCGCTCCGTTTCTCAAAGATTTGAAAAATAGTCTTATAAAGTTCCAGGGTTTTGGTCTCACGGCCGGTTCCGATGTTGAAGCAATCCAGGCTCCCCCTGGTTAATGCCTTCTTGTTCGCTTCCACCACATCCCCCACAAACGTGTAATCGCGCACCATTCCATCCCTATCTTCGGGAAAATGGTAGAGCGTCGAAGGTTCCTCTTTCAACAGGTTATCCATGAATATGGCCACCACACCCGCCTCACCATGGGGAATCTGACGAGGGCCGTAAATATTGGCATAGCGCAGGACGGTATATTCCAGGCCATACTGGTGGTAATAATAGGCAAGATAGTGCTCTGAAGCGTACTTGGAAACCGCGTACGGCGAAAGCGGCTTCGGCAGGTACTTTTCAGAGGTGGGATATTCATCCGCTTCTCCGTAGATGGCGCCCCCGGATGAAATAAAAATAACCTTTTTTGCCCTGCACCTGACGCCGCTTTGCAGAAGGTTGAGAAAGCCCCTGATATTGATATCCGCATCCAGCATGGGATCGGACACAGAAGCCGGGACGCTGATCTGGGCTGCATGGTGATTAATGATCTCCGGTTTTTCCCGGTCTATCACCTCCTGCAATTCCCGGGAACGGATATCTACTTCATAGAACCTCGCCTCTGGGTTCACATTGGATCGCTTTCCGGAAGAAAGGTCGTCCACCACAATCACCTCGTGGCCTTCCGCGATATAGCCGTCCACCACGTTTGATCCGATAAACCCTGCACCACCCGTCACCAGAATTTTCATTTCAGTGTTCCCTGCCTTTCTGTTCAAATATCTTTTAGAGCATATCTAGCAGGAACGCCGATTCACGTCAAGGCGTATCAACCCCCATGAATCTCATTGCAAATACCGTGCGATTATTATAGTATTTCACGCCTGTGCATATCCGTGATCATTTAGGAAACAGGGATGCAGGGCTCGGAGCGTAAGATAAAAACAGAATTGAAAGACAACAAACCAATGAACCAGAAGCATGAAAATATCCTCGGACAGATTGGGAACACCCCACTCGTACCCATCAGGAACCTGTTCAAGAAAAAGGGAGTGGAGATCCTTGCAAAACTTGAGTCCTTTAATCCTGGAGGATCGGTAAAAGATCGGCCCGCCCTGTACATGATTGAGGAGGCCGAACAAAAAGGCGAACTCACCAGGGAGAAAACCATCCTGGAGGCCACCAGTGGAAATACCGGGATCGGTCTTGCACTGGTGGCTGCCGTCAAAGGCTATCGTATCCTCCTGACCATGTCCGAATCCGTAAGCGAAGAGCGCGTGAAGATCCTGAAGGCCCTGGGTGCGGAAATCGTGTTTACCCCGGCCCGTCTCAGCACAGACGGAGCGATTGAGTACGTGTACCGGCTTGTGCGGGAAGAACCGGAAAAATACTGGCTGGCCGATCAGTTCAACAATGAGGCCAACTGGAAGGCCCATTACTACGGTACCGCTATGGAAATCATGGAACAGACAGGGGGGAACCTGCACGCCATTGTGGCCACCATGGGCACGACGGGGACCCTGATGGGCTTGGCCAGGAGGTTTCAGGAGATCAAACCGGGAGTGAAGATTATCGGGGTGGAACCCTATCTGGGACACAAGATCCAGGGTCTCAAGAATATGAAGGAATCCTATCAGCCCGGTATTTTCGAAAAAAAACGGCTGGCCCGCGTCGTCAACATAGATGATGAGGAAGCATTTCACACTGCTCGGCTTCTAGCAAAAAAAGAGGGGATCTTCGTGGGAATGAGTTCGGGAGCTGCCATGGCAGCCGCCTGCAAGATTGCTGAAGAGATGGACTCCGGCCGGTTGGTGGTTATTCTTCCCGACGGAGGTGAGCGGTACCTCAGTACGCCCCTCTATACCGCGAGGGAAAAGTGCGGGCTCCGACTCCACAATACCCTTACCCGCAAGAAAGAGGACTTCCTGCCCATCCGGGAAAACCAGGTTTCCATGTACACCTGCGGGCCTACCCTTTGTCATGAAATACATATCGGGCAATGCAGGCGCTTCGTGTTTGCTGACCTTGTGAAAAGATATCTCCTGCTCAAGGGATTTCAGGTCAGACACATCATGAACGTGACTGACCTTGATGACACGACGATCAAAGGCTCGGAAGAGGCCGGGGTATCCCTTGCCGAATTCACCCAAGCCTACTATGAATCTTTTATCAATGATATCAAAAAATTAAATATTCTAGAGGCGAATGTATACCCAAGGGCCAGCCTCCACGTGCAGGAAATGATTGAGCTTACCCAGAAACTTCTTGAAAAGGGCTATGCTTACGAAAAGTTCCGGTCCATCTATTTTGATATCTCCCGGTTCAGGGAATATGGGCATCTTTCCAAAATAGACCTGGATAAAATCAAAATCGGAAAAACCGTGGACCTGGACCAGTATGAAAAGGAAAACCCGCGGGACTTTACTCTCCTGAAACGGTCAACTTTGAGCGAACTCAAGAAGGGCATATTCTATCAGACCCAGTGGGGAAATATCCGCCCGGGCTGGCACCTGCAATGTTCCGCAATGGCATTGCATTATCTTGGAGCGCCATACGATATTCACACAAGCGGGACGGACCTTATTTTTCCACACCACGAGAATACCATCGCAATTATTAAGGCCCTCACGGAAAAAGCTCCGGCCAACTACTGGCTGCACAATGAGCTGGTACGTATGCACAGCGAAAGGGCAGCTTTCCCAGAAAAAAATGGCCGGCTGACCCTGAAGGATCTTTTCCGCAGGGGCTACTCAGGCAGGGAAATCAGGTACTGGCTTCTGAGTCGACATTATCGAAAGCCGCTCTATTTTTCCTGGAAAAAACTTGAAACAGTAAGGAACACGCTAAACCGCCTGGACTATTTTGTCCAGAAAGTACACCGATGCCCTGATGGATCTCCGTACTCTGAAATAGATCAGAAAACCTATGATCTGCGCCGCGGATTCAACGATGCCATGGATGATGATCTCAATATCGCCTCGGCACTGGCTTCTCTTTTCCAGTTCACCAGGGAAATCAACAAGGCCATAGATCGAAACGGTCTCGCGGACGCGGATCGGAAAAAGATCCTCGAGGCACTCAAACAGATCGATTCCGTCCTGGGAGTGCTGCGGCTGGAACAGGAAGAGGTGGATGCGGCCGTGGCGGCCATCGTACGGGAGAGGGAAGAGGCACGAAAAAACAAGGACTGGGAACGGGCTGACGAACTTCGGATGCAGTTGCTGAAAATGGGAATCGAAATTCTTGACACCCGGGAAGGCCCGGTATGGAGGAAAAGCAAAAGCTCCTCATGAGGCAAACAGATTGATGCGCGCTTCACGTGCATCCATATCTTTGGTCATCTCTCATCTGCCTGCACAGGATTTGTTTCCCTCTTGAGAAAATCATTGCACGGGTGACGCAGATGGGGCCACTGTCCCCTGTTCCCGTCCCAGGGATCGGCGCGGCATTCCCCAAGGGCCTGGGGGCTGTTATGCCCTTTGCTGTTTGAAAAATGCCTGAACCGCATGCAGGCTGCGCACTGAACAAGGGCCCCCTTGTCATTGAAGGAATTGGCATCTCCTCTTTGTTCCATGTATTCTTGCTCCTCGGCTGCTACAATCTTGCGGCCTGCGCTTTTCTCTCTGGATGGAAAAGAGAAAAAACACCTTTGCTCTTTTCAGACAACGGCACGAAACCGGGAAAAACCAGCCCCACGATCACCCTGATTGTCTCCAAATCGAGCGGATTGAATGCTCCCCTGAACGCTGCCACGGCCGCACACCCACACCGTGAACAATCAGCATCATTCCCATACGTACAGGCTTTGCTCGTCCCGTCAGAGCAGAAGCACCGCACCCTCCTGCTCACCGGGCATGCTGCATAGCTGTTCCACTCCTCAAAGACCCCGTTGCTCCTCAACTGACGAGCCATGGCGCGGGTAAAACCAACTTTATCTCCGTACTTTGACCGCAACCGAAGGAGTTCTACAACAGCACTGTCCCGTTCCTCCAGGGTGAGAGCATGGCCGTCATCCTCTCCCACATTCGGCGTAAAAAAAGAAAAACCCATTCCTTTTGTGGGCAACGCCACCATTTCCCTGACAAAATCTTCAAGATAATCCCGGTTCAGCCGGGAAATGGTCATATGGACAATCGGGCGACGTGTTGCGCACTGGAAATTTTGAACGGCCGTATCGTAGACGCCTTTTCCCCGGATCGCGTCGTTGATCTCCTTTGGGCCGTCCAGTGAGAGGACCCACTGCCCTTTGGGAAGCGGTGGAAACCCGTTCGTTCCATTGGTAAAAGCGAGCGTAGCATCAAAGATCTCACCCGCAGCCCGGCACACCTTCGGCCGTAAAGTCGGTTCTCCCCCATACAGGATAGCCGCCCTGAGGCCCCTTGCCCGCAGGCTCCTCATGTGGTGAATCATCTCCGCGTCATCCAATTCTCTGGGGTGCTCCTGTTTCCACCAGTAGCAGTGACTGCAATGAAGATTGCAGCGGTGGGTGACGTCAATGGCCGCCGTGGTGGGCTCATGGGTAAAAAGCCATTTGGAGAGGATAACCAGTTTTCCAAGAGAAGAGATCATTGTCGACGGACATAAAAATGGCGGAGAGAGAGGGATTCGAACCCTCGAACGAGATTTCTCCCGTTACTCGCTTAGCAGGCGAGCGCCTTCAGCCGACTCGGCCATCTCTCCGCACGAAGAAAGCTGTTAGCCATGAGCATCATGTGGCTATCAGCCGTTTTTTCATCGCTTCATTCAAGAATTTCGGGTTCACACCATGCGAATCTCTGCTGCCCGCCGCAACAGGGCATGGCGGAGGGAGTAGGATTCGAACCTACGGTCCCTTTCGGGACAACGGTTTTCAAGACCGCCTCCTTAAACCACTCGGACACCCCTCCGTTGTCTCGGATCAAATTATATTAGCGAAAATCAAACTCATAGTCAAAAAAAAACGTAATAGCGCAATAAAAGGGCGCAGGAGGGCTCGTACCCATATCCAGCGCCCTTTCCCCTAAATATTGAGCTATTACAAAAAAATACCCTGCTAGGCCATGTTGGCACGCATTTGGCGGATTGTCTTTCCGTAATCCTCACTGTAAAAAATGGCCGAGCCGGCCACGAACACGTCCGCCCCTGCCGATGAAACCCCACCGATAGTGTCCGGGCCGATCCCTCCGTCCACTTCAATTTCCAGTGAAGGCTTCCGCGCATTCGTCATCTCCCGCAGCCGGGTGATCTTGGGAAGAACGGAGGAGATAAACTCTTGTCCCTCGAACCCCGGATTCACCGTCATCAGCAGTACCATGTCCAGATCTTCAAGAACATATTCCAGCACGTCCAGCGGCGTCGCAGGATTCAGGGAAACCGATGCCTTGATGCCCAAATTCCGGATATACTGAATTGTCCGGTGCAGATGGGTTACGGCTTCCGCGTGTACTGTCAGAATATCCGCCCCGCACTTGGCAAATTCGTCAATGAACCGATCGGGGTTCGTGATCATCAGGTGCACGTCCAAGGGCAACGTTGTCATCTTTCTGACGGCCTTTACGGTCATGGGCCCGATGGTGATATTCGGCACAAAATGGCCGTCCATGACGTCTATGTGTATATAATCCGCTCCTGCCCGTTCCACCGCCCCGACTTCTTCACCAAGCCGGGAAAAATCTGCGGAAAGGATTGAAGGCGCTATCTTTCCCATCTTATTTTCTCCCTTTCATTCTTTGATCAATCGGAGATCAACCCCCTCTCTCAAAGAGTGCGCAAAAAAAGCCGTCTGTCCCGTGAACATGGGGCAACGACCTCATAAAGCCTGCCTCATCCACGAGGTCCCGGGCACATGCAGGGCTCTCATTCCGGAGATTGACGAGCCTCACCCCCTGGTTCTTCTGGAGGAACGATTCCACGACGGCTTCATTTTCCTCCCATGAAAGGGTGCAGGTCACATAGAGCATCGCCCCACCAGGCCGCAAAAGAGGTAACACCCGCTGCAGGATGCGACCTTGAAGTTTTCCGAGACGATTGAGGTCCTTTTCTTCCCGGTTCCATTTTACATCAGGATGCCTTGAAATCACGCCCAGGGCAGAGCAGGGACCGTCCACCATTATCCTGTCAAAAGAACCTCTTAATAATCCCGGAAGGGCCCGCTCCACATCACCTGCAAGGGGCTTTACCACATTGATACCCAGCTTCCGGGAGCTTTCAGCCAGCTTTAGCAGTTTTTGCCGGTTCCTGTCAATCCCGACGATCAGTCCCCGGTTTCCCATGAGTTGAGCCATGTGCGTGCTTTTTCCCCCCAGCCCGGCGCAGACATCCAGGATCGTTTCTCCGGGCTTGGGTGCCAGAAGATGGGAGCACAATTGCGCTGCCTCCCCCTGCACCTGAAAAAATCCGGCCTGAAATGCTGACAAACGGTCAACCGGCCCTTTCAAGTCCTCCAGGATCAATCCCTCCGGAGAAAAATGGGTTGGCGTGGCCGATACGCCTTCCTCCTTGAGGCAAGCAGTCAGTCGGCTTCGATCCGTCCTTAACGTGTTGGTTCTGACAATAAGCGAAGGGATCCTGTTGCCCGCGATCAGAAGCTTTTCTGCATCGACTGCCCCCCTTTCCCGCACCCACTTGCGGACAAGCCATTCAGGATAGGAATGACGGACCGAGAAATGGTGTATGGAGTCAGAAGAGCAGTCCGGAAAAGAAACATTTCCTTTTTCCCTGCATACCTGCCTCAGGATAGCATTGACAGACTTTACCACGTGGTTTGCGGCCACACGCTTGGCCTGTTTCACTGCTTCGTTCACGGCCGCTGAATCAGGGATTCGATCCAGAAAATAGATCTGGTAGAGGGCAAGACGAAGGACATTCAGGACGTCAGGCCTGATCTTTTTAAAGGGAAATTTGACCGTCTGTTGGAGAACCCAGTCCAGCCGAAGCCGCCACCTCAATACGCCTTGAACCAGGTTTACTGCAAGAGCCCTGTCCCTGTGGGAACAGGGAATGCCGTGTTGAAAAGCATGATCCAGGGAATACCCAGGGTACCCTGACTCCTCCTGGTCCAATTTGTTCAGCACCTGGAGGGCCAGATCCCTCGGATTCATTTCCTTATCCACCCAGGATCGTGCCCTCTGCCAGAGGGAATCCCCGCAAGAAATCGCCGGCCGGGAGCCTCTTCTTTCCGGCAAGCTGTAATGTTCCAGCTTCAATCACACCGTCCCCGGCTTCCACCACAATACCTCTATCGCGTATCTCGATCACCCTTCCCGGCACGCCATGCTGGGCATCGCCCTTGATCCTGCGCGATGAGAAAAGCTTGAGCTGCTTCCCTGACAGGGTAGTGGCTGCGCCGGGCCACGGATCAAGGGCGCGGATTTGCCCGTGAATCGCGGCTGAAGGTTTCCTCCAGTCTATCAGCGTCATGTGCCGTTCGATTTTTGGTGCATAGGATGATAGAGAGCCGTCTTGCTCCTTTTTGGCGATATTTCCCTTTGACCAGTTTTCCAGGACCACTAAGATAAACCTTCCGGCCATTCCTGACAGCCGGTCATGCAGCTCCCCTGCAGTCTCGTTTTCAGAGATCAAAACCTCTTCCTGGAAGAGGACAGGTCCTGTATCAAGCCCTTCATCCATCTGCATAGCACTCAGTCCCGTACTGGGTTCATTGTTGAAAACAGCCCACTGAATCGGTGCCGCTCCCCGGTATCTTGGCAGAAGCGACGCATGAATGTTGAGCGCCCCCCACCTGGGAATTTCAAGGAGGTTTTTTTTCAAGATCTGTCCGAACGCCACCACCACAAGCAGGTCCGGTGACAACGCATCGATCCGGGAACAGAACTCTGGATCAGATGCCTTTCCCGGCTGTATCACCTGGAGGCCAAGTTCAAGGGCCGCGAGTTTCACTGGTGGGGGCATAAGTTTTCTCCCCCTTCCTTTGGGCCGGTCCGGCTGGGTAACCACGCCCAGGATCGTGTGTCCTTTTTCAACAAGGCTCTTCAAGGTCGGTACCGCAAAGCCCGGTGTGCCAAAAAAAATGATCCTCGGTTTTTCGGGTAGGGGTCTTGTCTCGGGGGAGGTCATGGATAGTTGTCCTGCAGTCACGAGCCCTTCTGTTTCTTCTTCAATTTTTTCTTGTAGAGTGCCCTCTTCAAGCTGCTGATATGATCTATATAGAGAGTACCGTCCAGGTGGTCAATTTCATGCTGGAGACAGATGGCCAGCAGCCCTTCAGCGTCAATCTTCACCGGTTTTCCCTCGCGATCAAAACCTGTGACGCTCACCTGGGCCATTCTGCTCACCTCCGCGGCGAAATCCACGACACTCAGGCAGGCCTCTTCATGGACAATTTTTCCTTCGCCATCCACGATTTCAGGGTTGATGAGAACGAAAGGGGATCTGTCGTCTTCTCCAGGATGCCGGTCAAAAACAATGACCCTGGTCAGGTTTCCCACCTGGTTTGCCGCAAGGCCGATTCCGGGTGCGGCATACATGGTGGTGATCATCCCGTCTATGAGCGCCTGGGTATCTCCATCGATATCCAGGACAGGCTCGGCCTTGGCTCGAAGCACGGGATCAGGATACACGTGAATCTTCATATTTTCGGAATGTTCGTCGTTCATACGTTCAACCCTATATCTTTCCATTGCAACTACTCAGTTGGTCAGGCTGACGCCCTCTTCTGACTCCCTCAGCCTTCAGCCTGACTCCGTCGGCATTCTCATTCCATCTTAAACACTCTGTGAAGAGAAATCAAGGCGGTCTGTTCACAAAACTCCCTTGACTTTTCAGCCCCATGTCCTTATTGAAATGCCATGATGAAAAATATAGTGAATTTCCTTTTTGAGGTGGGAATGCTTAAGAAGACACCGCGAACCGGGTACCAGTTTCTCGGATCCGGAAGTGAATCGGTGGCAGATCATTCCTTCCGCACCGCAGTTATCGGTTATGTACTCGCTGCACGCCATTCCAAGGCCGATGGTCAGAAGGTTCTCCTGATGTGTCTTTTTCATGATCTTCCCGAGGCAAGGACAGGGGATCACAATTATGTGAACAAGCGGTATGTCCAGGTGGCCGAAGAGCGGGCCGCAGCCGATCTGGTCAGCAATCTCGGGTTCGGCGCAGAAATTTTTCAGTTGATTCAAGAGTTCAACCAGGGGGAAACCGTGGAGGCCAGACTGGCAAAAGATGCTGACCAGCTTGACCTGATCCTTGAACTGAAGGAGCAGAAAGATCTCGGGAATCCCTATGCAGGGGAATGGCTCTCTTACGCCCTCAAAAGGCTCACAAGCACTGAAGCAATACAGCTGGCCTCTGAAATCATGGAAACAGACAGTACCGACTGGTGGTTCGAGAAAAAAACAGACTGGTGGGTTAATGGTCCGGAAAATTCTTCGAGTTCCTAGAGATCTTTTTGGCCGCGACACGGGCAAGACGGCCATGAGACTCAGTCTGGCCTTATCCCTTGTGTGCCACCTGGGTATCGTGCTCGCTGTTCAGAAGGCCTTCCCCCTTCGCTGGACATTCGAATCCAACCATGCTTACCGTGTTGAGCTGGTTCGGCCGCCGGTGGATCCCCTGGAAACGGCGGCCGGCGGAAAGACAAACCTGGGAAAAGTCAATCCGCCTCCTCAAAAATCGGGTGATGATACCGAAGACACGATCTCTCTTGATACCAGTGACAAGCGGTATGCTTCTTATGCCGGGATCATCAAGACAAGGCTGATGAGTCGTTGGAAATACCCCGCAAAAGCACGGGAAAACCTGCTGGAAGGCAAACTCCTGCTCCTCTTCACCCTCAACCGCAAAGGGGGGCTCATAGACCTCCGCATCCTGGAGCCTTCCGGCATCACCATCCTGGACAGGGAAGCAATGAGGGCAGTGAGATCCGCAGCACCTTTTCCTCCCTTTCCATCATCCGTGTCCGTTGCCCGGCTCCATGTAAAGGCAAAATTTGATTACAAACTGACGGCCCAGTAAAGGCAGGTAAAGAAATATGAGCATTATCAAAGGTATTCTCTATAATATCCGTGGACTCTGGTTGGGGCTGAGAACTCCGAAGCTCCTTTTTCTTGGCCTGGCGCGTTTTTTCGTCATCCTGGTAGTAACCATTATCGCAGCCTGGATCATCCTTTTTTATCACGGGGAAATCCTGAATCTTATCTGGAACAAACCGGAGAGCAACCTCATTATCTGGCTCTGGCATATGGTGTCCTGGTTTCTCTCCTTCCTGCTGGTGGGGATTTCGGCAATCATTTCCTATCTCCTCGCCCAGGTTCTGTTTGCCGTTGTGCTCATGGATATCATGTCCAGAGTCACAGAGCGGCTGTTAACCGGCAGCGTCATGGAGCCCCAAAAAACACCATTTCTGAAACTCTTCTTCACCCTTATAAGACAGGAGGTTCCCCGGACGCTCATCCCGGTTCTGATCTCCCTGATCGTCATGATCCTTGGATGGGTTACCCCAATCGGCACCATCATCATGATTCTGTCCACGGGGACCACAATTATCTTCCTTGCCTGGGACAATACGGATCTTGTACAGGCAAGACGAATGGACCGGTTCAGGGACAGGTTTCGATTTCTCCTTAAAAATCTCCTCTTTCACCTTGGTTTCGGCCTACCTTTTCTCATCCCCGGCCTCAACATTCTGCTTCTTTCTTTTGGTCCGGTGGGCGGCACTATCTTCCATGTGGAGAGAGAAAACGAACAGGTGGACGAGTCGGGAAAGCTGGTGGAAAATACAAGAGACCGGAATCGGTAAGGGGGAGGAAGGAAACCGTTTTGCAGAAACCGGTTATTTTTTCAGGATGACAGGGCCGCTATCGTACTTCCCTGAAGCGACCTGATCCCAGAAGGTACTCTTTTCCTGTTGCCATTGGGGACCGAATTTCTTGTTGAAAAAACCTCCCAACCGCTCGAACACCTTCTTCCAACCGGCCCGTCTGTCCAGGGTAAGAACATCCTCCAAGAACTGCACAATATCTCCCATGCTCTCTTTCGGGATATAGGCCCTGGCACCCATTTCAATGGATTTCTTCAGGGCGCGAACCGAGAGGACATGGGCGGTTAACATGACGGTTGGAAATCCCAGGAAAACAGAGGCATTCAGGAGATCAAAGCCTCGCACCCCCATGATATCCAGGACCACGAGATCATAGGACCACGACCTGAGCAGATGATAGCCAGTCTCAAAATCAGTTGCAGTATCCAGGACCAGGCCTTCAAAATCCTCCAGTTGTTCGGCCAGGCTTTCGAGCACGTCCGGTTCATCATCTACTGCAAGCAACCGCTTATTATTCAAGACACTTTCTGTCATTCACAATCTCCAAAACAGCCAGGGATTGGCGCCTTCACCCTACAAGAGCGCAATTGCATCCCCTCCCCGGCTTCTCTCTCTATTCATCCATCCGGCGGCGCTCCTCGTCCCTGATCTCCCGGCGCAAGAGCTTCCCCACTTTGGACTTGGGGAGCATATCGCGAAATTCAATATAACTGGGGACCTTGTATGATGCAAGCCGGTCCCTACACCATTTCAGGAGTTCAGCGCCACCCACACCCCTCGCATCCTCTTTCAGTACGACAATGGCCTTGATTCGCTCCCCCACCTTCTGATCCGGCACCCCCACGACGCATGCCCCGATCACCGTGGGATGATCCTGCAAAACCGCTTCCACTTCGGACGCAGACACCCGGTATGCCTTGTGCTTGATAATGTCGGCGGAACGTTCCACGTAGGCCAGTTCTCCATCCTCGTCCTGACGAACAAAATCGCCCATCCTGTAGTAGATCTTCTCATGGATACGCACATACGCCCGCTCAGTCTCCTCAGGCTTGTTCCAGTACTGTTTTATGGTATAAGGGGATGTGACCAGCAATTCGCCGCTTTCCCCCCGGGGCACAGGATACAGTGTCTCCGGGTCCACCACAATACACTCGCGGCTCTTGAGAGGCATCCCGATGCTTCCCGGTTTGGGTTTCCTGTTGATGCGACTGTAGGTAACATGACCCGCTTCTGTGGATCCATACACCTGGTAGATGGGGATACCGAAGCGTGCTTCCCATCGGTTAAAAACCTCGAGAGGAAGGACATCACCCCCACAATAGCAGTAGCGTAATGAGCTCAGATCATATCGCTCCAGCCGGTCATTTTCCAGGATCATCCGGTAAAGGGCGGGGACTCCCAGAAACCACCTTACCCCATACCGCTGAATCGTCTCCAGGATGGCGTCCACCTGGGGAACAGGCATCAGCAGGATTGCATTCCCCTTGTTCAACCCCAGAGACATGCTCAAACCCAGGGCCATGATGTGAAAAAGCGGGTTGACCGCTATGTAGACGTCTTCCCCTTCCTTGAGATGATCCCCGGCAACATCTTCCGTGACATCATTGACATAGGATGTCATGCCCAGGTGATTCCCGGGAACGCCTTTCGGAAAGCCGGTTGTCCCTCCGGTATAAAGGATATACGCCAGGTCTTCCCGGGGATCCAGTTCCACTCTTGCATTAAATGGACGGTGCTTCAGGAGGGATCTGAATGAAAACACCCGTGCATTTCGATCAACCCTGCCACGAGGAACCTTGTCAAAAAGGAGCCCGAGCATCCTTTTCCAGAAGGGGAGCAGGTCAACCAGATTCGTCACAATTGCTCTCTCCAGCCCGGTCCGGTCAACCACTTCTTTCACGTAGCAAAAATTCGTATCCTGGCAGATAATTGTCTTCGCGCCGGAATCGTTGATCATGTATTCGATCTCGAACGACGTGTAGATCGGAGAGACAGGGACGATGACCGCCCCTATTTTCTGCACAGCCAGAAAGGTAATAAACCACTGAACGCAGTTGGAGATATAGATCATGACCCGGTCCCCCTTCTTCACCCCCATATCAACGAGGGAACCGGCAAACCGCTCACTCAAATCCCTGAGCTGAGAATAAGAGAATCGCTTTCCAAGGTAAATGACGGCAGGCTTATCCGGATATTTTTCACACATGGCATCAAACCGGGTAAATGTCAGTTCCCTGTCCAGCATTGTCCCTTTGTCCTTCATGACCTTCTCTTCTCAAACCCCGAAATAGGCCGACCGCACATCCGGATTGCGCAAGAGCTCGTCCCGCGTTCCTTCCATCACCGCTGCCCCGTTTTCCAGGATGAACGCGTAATCAACAATCGGCAAAACCGGCCTTGCGTATTGCTCCGTCACGATAATGGAAATCCCCTTTTCATCCCTGATTTCCCTGGTGGAACGTACAAGGATCGTCTGAATCAATGGACTCAGGCCCAACAGCGGTTCATCCAGAAGGAGAAGCCTGGGTTGCGCCATAAGGGCGCGCCCAATGGCCAGCATCTGCTGCTCTCCCCCGCTCAGGAAACCGCCTATTCTCTTCTTCAACTTCTTGAGCGCTGGATATACCTCAAAAATATATTCAAGCGTCTCCTTGGCCTTGGATGAGGGTGCGAGGTATGCACCGATACGCAGGTTCTCTATCACACTGCTCTCCTTGAAAATCCTGCGCCGCTCCGGGCAGAGGATGATGCCCATTTTTGCCCGAAGGCTTGGTTTCACTTCTGAAATATCATTTCCCAGGTAGCGTATTTCTCCGAGTACCGTAATACGTTCCCCTCCGGCCATCTCCTCTTTCCGCTTGATATCCTGCATGATCCCGGAAAGGGTATACATGAGTGTTGATTTTCCCGCGCTGTTGGCCCCGAATACCCCGACAATGGAGTTTTCGTCGCATTCAATGCTCACATTATTGAGCGCCAGCATATTTTCATAGAAGACCATCAACCCGCTTGCGTCAAGCATGATCCATGACCTCCTCCACTTCTTCCGACCCAAAATAGGCCTCCTTGACCTTCTCGCTCGCCATGACTTCATCGGGACTCCCTTCGGCAATTTTCTCGCCGAAATTCAGGACCATCACCCGGTTGGCGACCCTGAAAAGCTCGCGAAGACGGTGTTCAATCATGACCAGGGTTATGCCGTCCATCTGGAGACGTTCGATAAGAGGAACCATGCTTGCTATTTCACTCATGCTCAATCCCGAAAAGATTTCGTCACAGATGATCACTTCCGGTTTCAGCGCAAGGCATCGCGCCAACTCGAGACGCTTCAAATACCCCGTGGGAAGAGTGGATGCGAGCTTGTAGGGCACATAGGAATCCCTCTCGAAACCTATTTCCTCCAGGATATCGATCCCCACGGTATCCCTATCACCCAGTTTACCGCCCCCTCGCCAGCCTCCCGTTCTTTTGGCGCGTGGAGAGAACAGGGGAATTACCAGGTTCTTGTAGGCAGGCAGGCTGTAATACGGACGCATGATCTGGAAGGTTCGTGTGAGCCCCCTATCGGCAATCTTGTGGGGAGGTTTTCCGCTGATATCCTTTCCCCGGAAGATGATCTTCCCTGAACTCATCTTGATGAAACCGGTTATGCAATTTACCACCGTGGTCTTCCCGGAACCGTTGGGGCCGATAATACCCAGAATTTCCCCTTCAGCCACATCAAAACTCACCCGGTTCAGGGCCAGGATTCCCCCGAATGTCTTGGTAACGTCAGTCACCCTCAGTATCGGTTCCTTGTTCATACTTTAACCCACCGTTGGAACTGGTGATATTTCCGCTGGCCGTACACCATGATCCCCTCACTCCGGAATACGATGAAACCCACAAGAATTAAGGAATAGAAGACGATGCGAAGCGTCCCGAAGGCACGCAGGAGTTCGGAAATGGGGACCAGGATAAAACAGCCCAGCACCGGTCCCACAAGGGTTCCTGCTCCTCCGATAACCGTGGCGGCGATAGGGAGTATTGAAAAATCCAGCGCAAAGAGGGAAATACCCGACCACATATAGATATGAACAAGGCAGGCTCCGCCCAGGCATCCTATACTGGAAGCTACGAATACCGCAATGGCCTTGTAAAAGGTGATGCTCATGCCCGAGGCCTTCACTGCCTGATCATTGTCTTTCACCGCACGAAATACCAGCCCGATGTCCTGGTTGACCAGCCGCCTCAGGCCGAAGAGAAACACGAGCACCATGACGATCACAAGGTATTGTTCCACCCAGCGGTTCGGAAGGCTTTCAAGTCCCATGATGCCGTCAGTCCCCCCGAAGATATCCAGGGCCTCGATAATCCTGCCCATGGCGAGAGGATACATAAGGGTCACAATGGCAAAATAGACTCCTCGCAGGGGAAGGCAGGGCAAAAGAAGCAGGGTGCAGATGAGTCCACCGGCAACCGCCGCGATAGGGACGCTGAGCAAGGGAGGCATTCCCAAGCTGGTATTCAGAATGGCCGTGATATATCCACCCACACCGATAAAAAAGGCTCCTCCAAGGGAAACCAGCCCCACAAAATGGGCCAGAAAATCAAAGCTCAAAGCCAGAATAGCATAGATGCAGACAATGGAAACCACTCTCTGCCAGTACATACCAGGCATAACAAGAGGCAAGATCAGCATTCCCACAATGAGGACGAGCCTTGGCAGGGTCAAATATGCCAGTTCCCGCACCGACATAAGCGCATAAATGGAATCTGTACGAACCTTGATGCCCCGGTCCAGCCTCTCTTTCCGCCGCTGCTCCATGTTCAACTGCCACTCCCTTTCGGGATTACTCAGGTTTTCTGGTTCACGCTTCACCGTTCACCGTTAATCAAATTACACCTCTTGCCCTCACCTGAAGCTTCGCCTCCCGCCCCCTGAAGCACGATCCCTGAATTCCCTAGACCCTTTCTTCCAGCTCCTTCTGCCGGCCGAAAAGACCGGACGGCCGCAGGATAAGCGTCAGGATAATGGCAAGAAGCGCCACAACCATCTGGAAATGGGACCCGATATATACCGTGGTCAAAATCTGGGCAAAACCGATGAGAAATGACGCCAGGACCGCACCCATCCAGCTCCCCAGCCCCCCCACAATACAGACTGCAATCGCCTGGATAAGAACGTTGTACCCCTTTTCCACCACGATATTGCCAAGAGGCAGCAGCAAAACAGCCGCAAGCCCTGCAAGCATGGCCCCGAAGGCCATGGCTACCAGCGCCATACGGTCCGAATCAATACCGAGCATCAATGCCGCTCGTTCGTCCTGTGCCATTCCCCTCAGGGCCAGTCCTATTCGCGTAAAATGGGTAAATACCCAGAGGAACCCAACAACAGCAACCCCAATGACCACAACCAGGATCCTGTGCATATCAATGGGTACATCACCAATCATAATGCTTCCCTCCCAGAAGACCGGCAGGGTATTACTCATCCCCTTGAATCCCCACCACCGCAGGCCTTCCAGGATTGCCAGACCGATGGCATAGGAGGCGATGATCTCGGAGATAGCCATTCCCCGTACACGAATGAGGATGAATTGATACATCAGGGCCCCGATAATTCCCGTCATGACCATGGCGAGGGCGATGCTCAGGAAATAATTTAGTCCCGCCCCCCGCAAAAAACTCCACACAATAAAGCCATTTATCACGTATAGGGCACCATGGGCAAAATTCGGGATACGGCTTATGCCGTAAACAAGGGCAAAACCGAGGGCCATCAAGGCAAGGGCCGTGCTGTTGATAAGTCCGTAAATCAGGATATCCATGGTTGCTTTCATCCCTCCTGCCGGGGAAGTGTTTCCCTCCCATTGTTCTAGCGGAAACGCCTGGCTGTCACGCAAAGACAAAATCCGGTATGAGGGGATAACGAAGAAACGGTTGCGAATCATGGGAAGGATCCGCAACCCATAACACTACTTTTTCATCCAGGGAGGGAGTTTAATCTGCCCGGTGGCGATACTCTTCGGAAAAACCACTACCCGTTTACCGGCCTGCCACTGCAGCACCGAGCCAACAGCACCCTTTGCAGGATCCATTGCCGGGATCACCTGGTGGCTCTTGGGATTGAAACGCAATCGTCCGTAAACACCCATGACATCGGTCTTTTCAAGAGCGGAAACCACCTTGTCGGAATTCAGGCTGTTTGCCCTCTCGATTGCATCTTTCAGTACATAAGCAGCCATGTAACTGCTTGAGCTTCCCAAGCCTTCAGGCGCGATACCCCAGCGCTTCTTATAGGCATTATAAAATTTCATGGTCCACGGGGTAGCCTCTGAAGGCGCATTCCCGGCGTTGACCACACTGCAAAGGGTATATTCTCCCTTTCCTTCGGTTGCCTTCCAGAATCCAGGCTGTTCCGCTGCTGCCAGTGTGGAGCCGAAAGGGAGCGCTGGTATCTTCATCTGATACCACTGTTTTAAAAGGATGGAACTCTCCGGCATATCCATCCAGATATTCAGAATCTCGGCTTTTTTCTTTTTTGCCTTCAGGAGGCCCATGGAAAAATCAGAGGTCCCCGTGGGAAAGATCTCCATGCCAAGAACCTCAAAACCCTTTTTTGCCGCTACTTTGCTGATAACCTTTCCCGCCCCTCTGGCGTGTGCCACATCCTGAACCATGACAAAAACCTTATTAAGGCCGTATCGCTCCTTCAGATCCTTAAAGCAGGTCAGAATCTCTCCCACCAGCCATTTTGCCTCTCCATGGATCCGAAAGCAGTATTTGTACTTGTCATAATGCTTCTGCACCATTGCACTGTATTTTGGACTCAGCACACCGGTGCTGACAATGGAAATTTTCTTGTATTTTGAGAGAAGCGGCATGGCTGCCAAGGCAGCCTCGGAACGTACGGGTCCGCCCAGGAGAAAATCGGCCTTCTTCTCAAGAATCAATTTTTCAACCGCCAACAAGGCCTCGCTCACCGGTACTCCCGGTTCCAGGTCACGGGTATCGATCACTTCAACCTTGAATGGCCGTTTCTCGCCCGCAACGTTTACCCCTCCGGCACCATTGATTTCTTCAACAGCAAGCCTGATGCCTCGCTCCGCATCCCATCCATACAGGAATGCGGTAGAGAGAGGACAGCCCAGCACAATGGGTTTTGCTGCCTGCGCTATTCCCAGGGGTAAGGCGATGAAAACCAAAAACCAAATGACTATTCCCAGAAGAATCTTCTTTTTCATGATACTCCCCCTTTCCATGTTCGAGGTTTTACATACAAAAATTCACGCAAGATACGCCTCCAACAACCTTGTACCCATCCATAAATGGCTATTTTGCCCGATATCTTCGTTATGCTCAAATCGGGGACCCGCCCGAAGGGTGGGGAGTCCAAGCGAAGCGCGGACAAATTTTAATCCTCGAAATACCGCAATATATTCCTGTGGTTAAAATTCTCGCATGCCTTGATCTCGAACAAACTATCTCATTCCTGGATGCGCACAACCTACAACATTAAGGCGTAGATTCCTCAGAAGACCAGTCATCCTGTACAAAAACAGTTCCACAGCACCTGCTGAAGTGGACATCTTTTCTCATACTTTCGAAGCGCCTCAAAGCCGTCCCCGGCAAAAAAATCCTAGAGCATCCACCCAATCATCTCGAACACTAGCATCTTCGGGCGTTTGAAACAACAAAAATTCACCAAAAACTCCACTTTTCCGGCTCCATGCACCCGGAAAGGGGCAGGAAAAGCAAATAGTGTGATCTGTCTTGACTTATTGAGGGTGGTGATTAATGTTTTATTGAGCAATTTGAATGTATAAGAGGGAGGAGTTGAAATCCGGGTCCGAACGGTCTTCACCTTGGGAGGCCTGGAAGAGCCTATCTCTAGTTGATAGGCTGCGATTCCAAAAGAAGATTCATTGTTCCGGCTCCTTATTTCCGGATCCTTTTTCGCAAAATTGCGACATGGCCTCTGGTTTTTGACCTGGCCATGAACACCAAGTTTTGGAATATGAAATAGAAGGGGAAAAATGAGCGGAAAAGACTATTACAAGATCCTTGGTGTGGCCAAATCCGCCTCTGCGGATGAAATAAAGAAGGCCTACCGCAAACTTGCCTTGAAGTATCATCCTGATCACAACAAGGGCGACAAGGCAGCTGAAACCAAGTTCAAGGAGATCAGCGAGGCATATGCCGTTCTGAGCGATCCCGAAAAGCGACAGCAGTATGACACCTTTGGAGCCGAAGGATTTCAGAACCGTTTCAGCCAGGAGGATATCTTCCGCGGCTTCGATTTCAGCAATATCTTCCGGGAATTTGGTTTTGGTGGAGGGCGGTCAGATAACATTTTCAGCCAGATTTTTGGTGCGGGCATGGGTGGCGGCCAGGGCCGCGCTCATTTTCACACCGGCGGTTCTCCTTTTCAATCATCCTTCCAGGGTTTTCAGGAGCGGCCAAGAGGGATAAAGGGGCAGGACCTTGTCTACGAACTGTCGCTGACCCTCGAGGATATTGCAAGCGGAACCGAAAAGCTTATCGCATATGACCTGGGTGGTGCCCAGGAAAAGGTATCGGTAAAAATTCCCGCGGGAATCCAGTCCGGCAAGAAACTGCGGCTTCCCGGAAAAGGCCGGCCCGGCATACAGGGTGGCCCACCGGGTGACCTCTACATACAGGTGCACGTGCTTGATCACCCCCTGTTCAGGCGGGAACAAGATGATCTCCATATTCGTCAAGAAATACCCTTCTCCAGTGCGGTGCTGGGGACAGAGATAGAGGTTCCCACCATTGACCGGAAACGGTTGAAACTCAAGATCCCACCGGGGACACAGAATGGAGCCAAGTTCAGGATGCGGGGATATGGCCTTCCCCGCATGGGCGGGAACACCAGGGGAGACCAGATCGTGGAAATTCGTGTGGCAGTCCCGAAAGAGCTGAACAAGGACCAAAAAGACCTGGTAAAAAAGTTGGAAAAAGCGGGCTTGTAACAGGAATGAAGGCACTATGCGTTTTCTCCGGCGGGCTGGACAGCATGCTCGCCGTCGAACTCTTGAGAGCCCAGGGCATTGAAGTCCAGGCCCTTTTTTTTGAAACGCCCTTCTTTTCCTCTGAAAAGGCCCGAGAGTCGGCCAACTCCAGAGAAGTCCCTCTCAGGGTCATTGATGTAACCAAACAACACCTCGAAATTGTGCGCAAACCACCTCATGGGTACGGCGCGAACATGAACCCCTGCATTGACTGCCACGCACTCATGTTCCGCAGAGCCGGCGAACTGCTAGAAGAAGAAGGAGCGCGCTTCGTCATCACCGGCGAGGTTCTGGGTCAGCGACCCATGTCCCAGAATAAAGCCGCTCTTGATCTAATTGCCAGAGAGAGCGGGCTGGGATCACTTCTCCTCAGGCCCCTTTCCGCGAAGCACCTCCCTCCCAGCGAACCGGAAACAAGGGGGTGGGTCCAAAGGGACCTCCTCCTGAACCTCAAGGGCCGATCCCGAAAACCGCAGATGGCCCTCGCACGCAAACTGAACATCAAGGAGTACCCTTCTCCCGCGGGGGGCTGCCTGTTGACGGAAGAGGTATTCTCCCGTCGATTGAAGCACCTGTTTTCTCTTTCCCCTCATCCAAAAATCTTTGAAATTGAACTCCTCAAATTCGGCAGGCATTTTGACCTCGGCCAGGGGACAAAGCTGGTTGTAGGGAGGAATAGACAGGAAAACCAGGACCTCACTTCATTGGCAACAGGACACGCCATTATCCTGAAACCGTTAACTGTCCCCGGACCAACATCAATTCTTACCGGACCGGTAACACCCACAACCCTTGAACTCGCCCTTGAGATCACGGTTTCCTACAGTGACAGTGAAGGGAAGGAATCCATAGACATGGCCATAAGCGGGGAAAAAA
>Ga0164318_10000501_pt1 | contig 30276 bp, 21 predicted proteins | sample GuaBasSedimGuay9_FD_113734 | JGI IMG/M metagenome (GOLD analysis project Ga0164318, IMG submission 113734) | Subseafloor sediment microbial communities from Guaymas Basin, Gulf of California, Mexico - Guay9, Core 4571-4, 0-3 cm | ecosystem: Environmental > Aquatic > Marine > Hydrothermal vents...
GGGTAGAGTTCAAGGCGGTCAACGGGCTCTCCCTCCTCGTCTAAAATCTTAAGACTTACCATCCCCTCCGCGTAGTATATCTTGGCAATGTAGCCGGTGTAAGCGGTGACATATATCTCGTTCCCTTCAATTATGGAGTCAAAATCTCCTATCAGCACTCCGGCGAGCTCGAACTCCTTTATGTTGGGAGAGCTCCAGACTACCCTTGTCTCTATATTCCCACCCACCTCGATCCCCAGGGCGAGGATGTTGGAGTACCCTGTCATGACGGTCACGTTCACCTCCCCGTCCACACTGAGGGGGCCAGTGGAGAGGCCCTCAAGTCCTCCTTCCCCTTCGGTATCATATATGACCTCTTCTCTGAGCACTCCTCCGGAGTATCTCAGATGATATGCTTTTCCGGAGAGGCTCGTGACCACAAGCTCCGCTCCTTGGTCGTCGTCCAGCAGGTTGGCCTCCTTCACGTTGGTCAGGAGGAAGCGGTCCGTAAGAAGGCTCTTCTGAACGATACCCCCGCTGCTGTTCATCCATATTTCAATCAGGGTGGAATTCTGGGGATAGTCCAAGGTGGCGTAGAGTTCGCCCCCGGGGAGAGTGGGGTCGAAGTCGGTGTAGAGGAGGCTTTTCACGGGGGCAGAGGTGTTCAGGACGAAGTGCTCCCAGAGGCCCCCTTCCCTCCACAGGACGATTATATGCGGGGTCTTCCAGTCCCCGAAATAGAGCTCCTCTCCGCTCACGTTCTTAAGAAGATCCCCCTTAGCCATGGCGAATAACTCGGCCTCCCAGGTGAATACCGTCTCGGTGCTCTCAAGAGCTAGTGAGCTGTCAAAGGTCAATATCCTCACAGCGCCCGAGTATCCATAAACCATCACCTGGTTCTCCCCCGTGAAGTTCCCCCCGGGCTGCTCGATCCCCATTACAGGGTTCTCCCCCTCTTCATCGGGCTCCTCACTGAATACTATACTTGCCCCCTCCTTACCCTCCTCCTTAAGGAAGACCTTTCCGTTCCAGTCGGCGAAGACAAGCTCTCGGCCGGAGTCGGAATTCAGGTCGGTGATGGCAAGGGCCCCCGTAAGTGGCGTCTGGGACTGGTAGACGATCTCAGATGCGAACTCCTCTGGGAAGGAACTGGCTCCGGATGCAGTCTTCAGGGATAGAAAGGCCGAGAAGAGAACAAGCAGCGTCAGGATGATACATTGGTGGAGGCGTTTGCTCATGTGGTATTCTCTATATGTGAGGGTATATAAATTGTGTTGAGGGGGCAGTGCAAGTTTAAACCAAAAATACAATAAATAAAAAGCTCTGTGTAAACCCCGCCCATGGCGAAAAAAAAGATGGATTCTGTGCTCTCCCGCTACAGGGAGGTCTCCCCGAGAGCGGTGCTCCTCACGTCGCTGTCGGTCATAGTCATCGTGATGGCAGCCTTCAGGTATGCAGAGGAGAGAAGGGAAGAGGTGTTCCGTGAGGCTGCCGAGGGGGAGTACAGAAGGTTTCTTCAGGAAGCAGGGGTCTTCTCCGGGGGAGATGTGGGGGTTCTTGCGATAAACCTCACCAGGGCGAGGGAGTTCGCCCCCACGGGGAAGATGGGGATTGAGATTAGAATTGAGGTGTATGGGAGAGAAGAACTTCACCTGAAGAAAGGGCCCTTAAGTGGCCCTTATGAGTACCGCCGAGAGACTAGGCTTCTTCTCTACGACTCCGGGGTGTACCTCCCAGCCATCCTGGAGTTCAGGGTGAGGGGGGAGGCGCCTTGAAGATTACTATCCATCCCATGGAGGCCCTCGCAGTTGCCCTGGCCGCCACTGCCCTCATCATTACGGTCGCATCTCCACATCAGGGAAGTGAAGATGTGGGTCCGGATCCTGAACAGGTCCGGGAGGGCGTGTCAGCTCTTCTTTACTCCACTTTGAGCTACCCGGGGGGAGCTACAGTGACTGTGGGGGAGGCGCTTCTCCTGGCACTCAAGGAGGGGACGGTACCAGAGGACCTTCGGGAGGAGGTCTCATCCCGACTGGACTTCCTCTTCTCTCCGCTGAAGTATCAGGTCATATTCTTCTCTGGGGAGGACAGCCAACCCCTAACCTTCGGGGACTTTGAAGGGGGTCAGCAGCACCTCTTCCGCTACACCTTCTCAGGGGAAGAGCTCGGGGTTATTGTTTCATTGGAGGTGAGATAGTGCTGAGGAGGTTCCGGAAGCAGCTCCCTTCCATAACCTTAGCGGTCATCTCCGTTATCGCTTTGGTCATCACAGCGCTGCCCGAGGGACGCAAGGAGGGTAAGCTCAGCCAGACCAACGAAGTCTCGGCGGTGGAAGGCAGAATCGAGGCGTATTTAATGGAGGAGACCGGGCGCCTCCTAGCCGACCCGGGATTCTCAGAGAACTCAACAGGTCTCACAGGACTACTTGAAGAGCTTTCGGAAAGACTTACAGAGGGCGGAAGGAACAGAACTTTCACGACCAGAGATTTCCGTTTCCGCCTGGAGGATTTTTCCGCCGTAATCCTGCCTATCTTTGGCAACTCCACCCCCTCTGGGGTGGGGAGATACACACTCCTTTGGGGTGAAGGGGGGGTCCCGGCGGCCCTGCCGCTCAGCGGTCCCCCCTCCCCCCGGGGGATAATATTCCACGTAACCTACACTGCCGCCTTTCAGGAGGGGAGGGGGACCGAGAGGCTCTCAGGGACGATACAATTCGACTACTACACCCCCTACCTCACCGCCATATCAGAGTTCTTCTCCTTCGCGAGCGGTAGCAAGGTGACGCTTGAGGGATACTTGGCCAATATGCTGAACGCCCTGGTGAGGACAAGGGCTGCCCTAGGTGTGGGTACTAGGAGTGGAGACAGCATCTTCGAGCTCCTCTCCCCCCTGGACCTTGAACTCGCCCTGAACATAGCCCTTCTGCTCTATGAAGTGGAGACCTTCGGCAGCCCGGTGGAGGGTTCCGTTGGAGCCTTAGAGAGGAACTTTTTCAACGTTTCCAGAGGGTTCTCCTCGGATGGAGAGGTCAACCCGACCGGTTTCAGAGTCTGGAGCCAGCAAGAGAAGGCGCAGTACAGAGAGTACCTCACAAGGAGGGTCACACTCCCGGATGCCACAAAGAGAAGGATGGGAGAGCTTTTAAGGAGCGCCGAGGAGAGGGGGCTCCTGTCCCCATCTGAACTTCTCCTGCTCTATCTGGTCTACGACAGGGCTCTTGAGGAGAAGGGCATCACAGTGGATCCCTTTGACGAAAAAAGCGTTCTCTCCGAGAAGGGATTGGCCAACCCAAGGGACCCCTACTCCACCTTTGACCCAGCGAACCCGGCATGGATGGCCTCTCTAGCCCCCCAGGACTTTTGGGGCAACCTGACCGGCCTGCACCCCGGCGCTCAAAGAGGTGTTCAGGGCGCTCAGGGCCCCTTCACAGTGAAGAGAGAGCAGACATACCTTGTCCTGGGAAAAGACTTTGAGGCTGAAGGCCTCTATACCCCCCGGGGCTGGTATACCAACGTCGACCTCTCAAGGAACGAATCAGAACTTATAAATTACAACAACACGCCGACCCGCGGGGGTGGTGATTGGGAGGAGGAGACCCGCTGTGGGGGAGTACCTCTGCCACCCACACCCCCCGACCACGACTTCAGGATAAAATGGGAGATTCGGCTGAGGGGTGAGATCCGCTATACCTTTTCCCTCCCCGGGGGTCCTGCGGTGCTCAGGAAGGAGGTTGACCTCTCACCAGCCTTTACAGTCTTCTGCTGGTACCCCGAGCGCCCCACCTTCCCGGCTGAGGAGATCACTTTCAGGAACATAAACACAGGCGGTGCTGTTCAGACTCAGAACTACTCCATGTGGCTCATAACTCCTGTGGCCAATGCTACGGAGTACTACCTGAAGTACATTTGGCAGGATCTGAGGGACTTTTTCGGTTGGGGTTACATGCTGGGATCGCTCCTTCGATCTTCCGCTGCCCGAGATATGACCTCATTGCCTGAGGCGGCCCTTGACATCTACGCAGTAGGGGTGGAGGCCACATCCGCGGGGAGACAGGAAAGGCTTTCAGGAACCTACGCCAGCGTGAAACACTTCATGGAGAGGTACATAGCTGGCAAGGGTATTCACCTCTCCGATCTAGGCTATATTGAAGAGGACTCCTTCAACATGACCCTATCCTACCACACAGAGACAGACCTCTTCATCGTAACCGCAACCCTAAATAGTGTACGGGTGAGGCTGGAGCTCTACCGAGCCCTGTCTTCTCCGGAGGGGGAGGTCTTCATGGAGATTGCCCCTTCTGGTGAGGCTAAGGACGAGACCGGCGTTGTGTACAGCGTGAGGCTTCCCCTGTACGGGACCACCCCAGAGACCCCTGGGTTTACACTTGGGGGGGGCTCTCTTTCTGTGAGAGGGGACTCGGAGGTCCTCACACTTACCGCGAAGGAGCAGCTCTCGGGCTGGTCTCTGTACAGTGAGATAGTTCAGGGCCCAGCAGCGTCGTTCTCATCCGGTGTTACGTCTCTAAACGGCAGTGTCCTCTGCTGGCAGAGGTCACTTGTGATGGCTGAAGAAGGCACTCCTCTATCTGGCGAGGTGGAGGGGGTCATTACCCACTTCCTTGAGGTGAATCCCCCTCACCCCTCCCTCCCCTGGTTTTTCTCTCTTCTCGCCCGGGAGGGGGGGAAGCTTTACCTGATCTTCCCCCTGTGGTACCTTATTGACCCTGCTCTTCTGGGCGGAGTACTCACGGCCCCTGCGGGAGCTAACATCTCAGATGCCTATATCTCAGTAGAACTGAAATTCACAGGTGGTGGAGGGGGGGTAGCTTCCCGCTTCACACTGGGTATTTGATCAGATGCGCACTCCCAGGGATTTCTCAACGAGTCCTAAGACCTCATCGCACCTTCTCGCAGAGTCTCCGATATAGTGCAGGGGGTCTAGTATCTCAGCCAGCTCCTCTCTGCCGAAGAGCTTACCCACCACCCCATCCTTCAGAGCCGCATCCAGCATGTGTTGATCTCTCTCCTGGGCTCTCATGGCTATGCGGCGCACTACCTCGTGTGCCTCCTGCCTCCCGTATCCCTTCTTTACAAGCTCTATCATGAGTGCCTCAGCCATGACCGCTCCTTTGGTCAAGTAGAGGTTCTTCAGCATTCTTTCTCGGTCCACGCCGAGGCTTCCGATGGCACCTTTCAGTTTCACAAGGATATCGTCCGTCAAGATGAGAGTGTGGGGGATAGTGAACCTCTCCGCTGATGAGTTAGCCAGATCCCTCTCGTTCCACTGGATGGAACTTTCAAAGGTGGGGGTGAGGTTCGCCCTTACCATTCTGGCGAGGCCTGTTATGTTCTCAAGGGTTATTGGGTTCCTTTTGTGGGCCATAGTGGATGAGCCCACTTGCGATTTCACGTCAAAGACCTCGTAGAGTTCGCCGATCTCGGTTCTCTGAAGTGTCCTTATCTCCGTGGCCACCTTCTCCACTGTGGTGGATATGTTGGCCATTAAGGAGATGAGCTCGTTGAAGCGGTCCCTCTGTACTATTTGGGTGGAACCCTCTTCCCTCCCCAGCCCTAGCTTTTCAAGGAGCCTCCTCTCGAACTCCACGGTATCCTCCACCCCAAGGGCCTTGAGGGCCGCACCGGTCCCGGTGGCTCCCGACATCTTACCTACAAGGACCCTAGCTTTAGCCTCCTCAAGCCTCTTTAGGTGCCTCAAGAACTCGGCGGTCCAGACCGAGAGTTTAAGACCTAATGTTATGGGGACTGCGTGCTGGCCATGAGTCCTCCCTATCATGGGGGTCTCTCTGTGCTCCTTCGCCTTTCGGGCGAGCTCCACTATGAGCCCTTTGAGGTCCTCTTCTATCACGTCAAGGGCGTCCTTCAGCTGTAAGGCTATGGCGGTGTCAATGATGTCATATGAGGTGACCCCCAGATGGATATACCTACCCGCGTCGCCTCGGCAGACCTCCGTGAGAGCCTTCACAACGGCCATTAAGTCGTGTCTGATCTCCCCTTCTATCTCCTCGACCCTTTTGAGTGAAACATGTTCTAAAGTGGCCTTCTCCCTCACCTCTTGCGCCGCCTCCGGGGGAACGAGACCCTCTTCTGCAAGCTCCTCCAGCAGGGCAGCCTCCACCTTGAGGATGTTCCTCACCCTCGCCGGGTGGGAGAGTATTCTCTTCATCTTATCTCTGCCGTAGCGAAAATCCAATGGACAGACAGGTTCGAAGAGGTCTTTCATGGTTGTTCATAATGGAAGGCGGGATTAATAACGTTATGCCTTGCCCTTCATACTATTGCGCCTCAGAGGTTGACCCTCTTTCCACAGGAAGGACAGGTGACGCGATCACCTGTGGATGGGTAAATGGGGATAAGGGTCTGACAATGGGGACAGGTGACGAAGTCCTTAGGATGCTCGTATATCTCCTCCATAGCCTCCTCCTTCCATTCCTCCTCGGCCTCACCCACCTCTTCAAACTCCTCTTCCTCCTCCCCCGGCAGCTTCATCTGTTCTTCAGGGAGTTCGTAAATTTTTGTCTCATCCTGGTGATAGACAACCTCCGCTTCCTCCACCGAGACTGTCTTCCCCTCACCAAAATCAAGGACCTCCTCGGAAGGTATGAAAACAGGGCTCTTTATGCCCTCAAGCTCCGCCTCCACCTCCGCCACAGGGAATCTTTTAAAGAGAAGCTCATCCATATAGGGGCTCTTTTTCTTCTCAAGTGGCATATTGTTCACCAGGAACAAAAAATGGTACATGGCATATAATATTTTCCAGAAGGAAAGAGGTGTCGTACAGCGGCTTTAGGTGAATCTGGGAAAAAATATATGGGATAAAAGGATAAGGATGCAGCAAAAGGGGTGGTTGGAATGACCAAAAGGATAGAACTTGAAAAGCTCCGTTATGGAAGCGAGCTCATAAAGAGAGGCTTCGCCAAGATGCAAAAAGGCGGTGTGATAATGGACGTGGTCAGCGCCGAGCAGGCAATCATCGCTGAGGAGGCAGGTGCTGTTGCTGTCATGGCGCTAGAGAAGGTCCCTGCAGACATACGGTCCTCTGGTGGTGTTGCGAGAATGGCAGACCCCAAGAGGATAGAAGAGATCATGAACGCTGTCACAATACCTGTTATGGCAAAGGTCAGGATAGGGCATTTTGCAGAGGCCCAGATACTTGAGGCCCTGGGGGTGGACATGATAGATGAGAGTGAGGTCCTAACTCCCGCAGACCCATTTCACCACATAAACAAGAAGCTCTTCCGTGTGCCCTTCGTCTGTGGGGCAAGGAATCTGGGTGAGGCGCTGAGAAGGATTGACGAAGGGGCCGCCATGATAAGGACCAAGGGTGAGGCGGGAACTGGGAACGTTGTTGAGGCTGTCAGGCACATGAGGCTCATAAACAACGCCATTGCAGAGCTCAAAGGACTAGACGATGAAGAGATGAGAAAGAAGGCCCTTGAGATGAAGGCGCCCTTTGAACTTGTGAAGGAGACAGCTGAGCTGGGACGCCTTCCTGTTGTCAACTTCGCAGCGGGCGGCATAGCCACCCCAGCTGATGCCGCGATGATGATGCAGCTTGGTGCAGACGGTGTGTTCGTGGGCTCGGGCATATTCAAGTCTGAGAACCCAAAGAAGAGGGCTAAGGCCATTGTTGAGGCCGTAGCCCACTACGATGACCCGGAGGTTCTCCTTGAAGTCTCGAAGGATTTGGGGGAGGCTATGAAGGGCATTGAGATAGAGGCTATACCCAGCGAACAGAGGCTACAGGAGAGGGGCTGGTGAACATTTAAGCGGAAATCTTTATATAAGAACCCCTTCTGTCCAGCCCCGGTGAAGATATGATAAATATTTCAGATGAAGATCGCAGGGCGATAGAAGAGGACCTCAAGAAACACATGAAAGGAGGCATTCACATCCTCTACTACGGGGGTGGAGGGGAGTGCCCTTACTGTGAGGATACCCTTGAGATCGTAAAGCTCCTAGCCTCTCTCACCGACAAGATCCATGTGGATATAATTGAGGACGAAGAGCACCCTCTTTATAAGAAGTACACCCCAAAGTACGCCCCGGCCATAATACTTCTCGAGGAGGACATGACCGACACGGGAATACGCTTCTACGGTATTCCGGCGGGGTACGAGTTTGAGAGCCTCATGGACGCCGTAATCAACGTCTCAAAAGGGGTAGATGATGTTCCCGAGGAGCTTGAAGAAAGAATAAAGAGGCTTAAAAAGAAATACATCCTCTCCGTTTTCATCACACCTACGTGCCCCTACTGCCCAATATCAGTGAAGATAGCTCACAGGCTTGCCTATATCAACAGAAACATAACTGGAGAGATGATAGAGGCAATAGAATTCCCGGAGTTGGCCCAGAAGTTTGAGGTCATGGGGGTACCGAAAACCGTTATTTTCCATGACGGTGACCATCAGTCCTTTGTGGGTGCCTACCCTATAGAGGAGGTTGTGAACTTCCTTGAGGCCATAGAAAGGGGGCCCGATTAGGGTTTTGAGATGGCGCTCTTCAGCTTCCTTACCTTCTCGCCGCAGCTCATCAGGTAGCCGCTGTTATAAAGGTTCACACAGGAGAGGAAGGTTTTCAGGTACCCTGATATGTCTACACCTGCTGCCCTCCTGTTGTCCAGAACGGTTGAGAATGAAATCAGGGTGGTCTTGAGGTGTTTGGCTAGATGGAGGTAGTTGTAGAGGGTTTTGGAGATGGATCTGAGGAAGTAGGTGGCCCTGAGGATGTCATCGACCCGTAGGTAATAGGAGGCCTTCTGCAGCTTTTTCTCAATAAGTGCCTTATCGGGCAGGTCCTTCGCCTCTTCTAACATTTTTCTGACCAGCACTATAAACTCCTCATAAACCTCCCTGGAGACGGGCTCTCCTTGGCCCACCGTGTCTAGCAGCCCCGGGAGAAGTATCACCCAGCTGTACTCCTTTATATAGAACTCTTCATCCCCTATATGGCCGAATATGAACTGAGGAGAACTGTCAGGTTCCCCGGGGCTTACAGGATGTGTATCCTCCTCTGTCACCTCAGGGGCTTCTCTCCCCTTCGGCTCAGGGACAGTCCTTATGAGGGCCCCAAGGCCCTGCGGGGAGGTTTTCTTCTTGGGCCCGTCATCCATGATCCTAGCTTTCATATAGGCTTCAGATGCCAGACGTGATATTCCTTTGAACCCCGTTCTCTTCGGAGCCTTTTCTTTCTTCTCCTTTTTCTTATCTCTTTCCGCCGCCTTTTTGAGGAGGTCGTCTCCGCTACGGAGGGACTCCTCCAGTGCTTTGAAGTTCCTGTCATACAATGCCCTTTTGATCCTCTCCGCCACCCCAAGGGACCTTTTCTCCCCTGTGGATGTGAGCTGTTGGTACAGCTCCCATGACTCCTCCACCATCTGCATCCTTCTCTTAAGTTCTGAGAGCTCTGAGTTGATGTTCTGGAGCCTGCCAACCTCTAGTGTAAGGGATTCCTCCCGTGTCTCCCTTTCAAGCTCCTCGAGCCTTTTGAGAAACTCCGCTCTGAAATCGCGCCAAGGAGGCTGCTTTAAATCCCTAAGTTGCAGTGTTATGAGGTCATAGAGGGACTCTATCTTGCTGTATATGTTCTCCACAGTCTGCATGTTCTGCGTCAGATTAAGTTCGCTGAGGATCTTCTCAAGGTTCTCAGTGGCTTCCTCAACGCTCTTTACGTCCCCTTCTTTGAAGGCCTTCTCTGCCTCCTCTTTGATCCGCTCGATTTCTTCCATTCTGGAGCTTTTTATCGTCCCCTTCTTTATAAGCGATGTAGCTAGGGCTTCGGCCTCTTCATAGACCTTCAAAAACCGTCTGTTATAGAGGACCTTCAGATACAGGTCCTTAGTCTCCGCCAGGAGCTCCTTTAGGGCCTTCATCTCTTTGTTCTCTCCCTCCAGGCGTTTCCTGTACCTCTCCAGAGAAGCTAGAAGAGCCTCTGCGTTCTCCCACCCTTCCGCAAGCTTCTCACACTTCTCTATATATTCCCTTATGTTACCCGCTACGGTAGCCTTTTCTACCATCAGCATTGAGAGGAGCTCTTTCTTCACCGCACTCCCTTTCTCTATAAAGGCTTTGATATTGTCCACCCCAGCGCCTTTCAGCGGGGTGGAAAGAGAACGGATGAATTTCAGGAATCTCTCCGGGGGATCCATTACCATGGAGAGCTCATTTACAATTCCCTCAAGCTCTTCCTTCAGTGACTTTCTATACCTCTCAAAAGCTCCTTTTAAGGCCTTGCGGGCTCTTTCTTCAACTTCCCTATAAAGGGCTACAGACTCCAGTATTTCTCCGTTCTGATACAGAGACCAGGCCCTTGCCCCCTCCGTCTGGACATCTATCAGGACATCTGGATCGCTTGATATCTGAAGGGTCTCCTGAATGATGTTCCTTATTCTCTTCTCGGTCTCCCGAACGAATTTGTTCAGACAATCTCTGCTCTGTCTTTCGTAGAGCTTTTTAATGCTGTGAGCGTAGAACATTCTGAAGATATCTGCGTGCTCCCTCTGCGGACTGCCCATCTCCCCGTAACCTGCCTCTTTTGCTACTCTCTCCACATCGGGGCAGATATCCTTTATTGTTCTCGCCACCTCCGAGGCGTTCTCCGTAACCTCACGGATGATTTCTGCAAGGCTCTCTTCATACGTAAGAAGCATACTTGTCATGTCTGTCAGTGCTTCCATGTAGAATGAGTAACTATCCTTCAAAAGGTTTCTAGCCTTTGCCTCGAGGGAGACAAAACGGGTGTAGATGAGATACTTCATCTCCGACCTCTTGAGCTCTCTTATGATGCTGCTCAGGACGTCCATTACAATCTCTTTACTGCAGGAATCCTCCTCTGGTGTTATCCTATCCAGATACTCTTTTACTATCTGAGAATATATTCCTCCTACCCTGTCGTACGATTCCCGGGATATGAATTTCTCTAGGATGTCGAGCACTGATTTGAAGTAATACCTCTCCGGAGCGAAGGATTCTGCGCTCAATGAGATTATTTTCAAAATGATAGAACTATTGAGGATGCCTATCGCTCTCCTTCTCTTCTCTTCTTTCAAAACCGCCTCGAGTTCATTGAAAAGTTCGTTGATGCGGTCAAAATATGTCTGAGGGTTGACCCCCCTCCTCATCTCTTCCATCTTTTTTAATTCATCTCTGTAATCAGATGTGTCGTATCCCAGCCTCTCAAGTGAGGTGAGCTTGACCTCAATTTCCTTCAGGAGGTAATCGCCCTCCTTCACCCAGAATGTTCTGTTGATCTCCTCTATCTCTTTCTTAATTTTAAGGGCACCTTCTATCTTCTTCTCCACTCCGGGGAGGTTCTTGACAGTTTGCAGTTCTTTTCTGAGGTAACCCACTGGAAAGTCGTTTTTCTCCATCTCGTTCAGCTCGTCTCCTATGCTTTTCAGAAACTCTTCGAAGCTCTCCCCAAAGTTCCTGTAAAAGTTGTCTAGAAAGTGAAAATATAGGTCAAAAAAGAGGTAGTATTTTTCCGGGGAGCTCTCCCTCCTGTCGATCTCTTCAAAGCTGTTGAACAACTCCTCGGAAATAACCCCATGGTCGTGGAGAAGCTGGACGGTTTCGTACTTCTCCTCATATAGCTCCTCCATCTCCTCAGTGCTCTTCTCCATAAGGTATTTTATGGTCATGTTGAGGCGTTCAATGGTGTGAGCAGCGTCAAAGGTTAGACCTTTAGCGAGCTTCTTTTCAATTAGTTTGATATTCTCCTCAATATAGACGTTCACCTCTGAAGCGAGCCACTTGTCCTTTACCTTTTTTATCTCCTCTATGTTTTCTTTCACATTTTCCGTAAGCGATTCCATTTCAAGGAGTATTGTGCAGAAGTAATCCACATATTTTTCGGGAGGTGCTCTTCTGACAAGATCCTCAAGGTTTATTGACCTGTTCACTATGCTCTTAAAGAGATGCTTCAGCCTATCTTCATAGGAATCCCTGTAATAGTTCAGGTTCAAAAGACGCATTAGCCCCTCTTTGAGCTCAAGGACCACACCACTCCATCTGATGTGTGGATCAACGGAATATCCTCTTTTGAGGGCCCTGACCGCTTCTCTATACTCTCCTCTGAATATGTGCGCCTTTGCGAGATATATGTATGCCAGGGCGTCGTCTTTGTTCTGCTCAAGATAGCGCGAAAGCGTTTGCAAGGCCGCAGAGTATTCACCGAGGGAGATGGCTACGGAGGAGTACAGCATCTGGAAATGGGGTGAATCGGAGAACTTGCTGCGGTATCTCTGCAGAAGGAAATACGCTTCAGGAAGGTTCTCCTCTTTGAGGAGAAGTCTCACCACCTTGACGCACTCTGTGCTGAAGTTTATATTAAGGTTTTTAAGGAGAGGAAGGAACCTCTCCGTGACCTCTTCAACCCCGTCCCCCTGGAACAGGTTGATGGTCTCAACTAGGCAATCAACCCACCTTATATCTCCTTTCTCCAGTGCTGTGAAAAGCTCCTTTTTTGCTTCCCGCGGCATATCGCTAAAGAACTTTAGTTTCGCAAGGATGAGATGAGCTTCGGGGCTTATATGTTCGGGCTCCGCCTTCCCAAACTCCCTATCTAGGATTTTCTCAGCCTTCTTGTACTCACCCTTCTTGATGTGGATCAGTGCATGTATGAGAGAGAGGTCACTGCACTGGGGAAACTCTTTCGCAAGCCTTGTGACAGCGTTCTCATAGACATCCAGGTCTTTCTCTATCATCTCCTCTGTCGGGAAGATCGTTAGAGTGTTCTGGGAGAGGCTCCCTCGGCAGTTCGGACAGACCTCTCCTTTAGAGCCATCTTTTAATTCCATCCCGCACAGCAGGCACTTCAATCTTCAGCCTCCGAACTTTAAGTTTTTAGACCCTTGTCCTATTTATAGATTTTCTGACCACTCCCGGGGGGTAAGAATCATCAATGTCCCCATCAGCGGCGCGAAGGGGCTGTAAAGACCTCCTTCAGCTCGCTCAAAGTGAGGATCTCCTGACTCCTCCCTTTAAGGTCCCTGATTAGAACAACTCCTCTTTCCGCCTCCCGCCTCCCGATCACCACCACCTTCCCGTAACCCCTTTTCAGGGCCGTTGTCAACGCTTTCCTCAGCCCGCCCTTCACCTCCAGGACTTCAACACTCACCCCCGCCTCCCTTATTCTGAGGCTTGCCTCAAGGGCGTAGGCTTCGATGCCCTCGTCAAGTACCGTGAGGAGAACCTTTTCCCTCTCGCTCGTCCCTTCTATCCCCCTCTCCGTGAGGCTAAGAAGAAGGCGATCGAAGCCTATGGCAAAACCTACCCCCTCCAGGGGCTCCTTCCCTAGGAATTTGAAGACATACTCCCCACCTCCGCAGATCTGTTTCTCGGCGCCCAGCCTGGGGTCTTCTATCTCAAACACCACACCGTCGTAGTAATCGAGTCCCCTAACCACCCCCGGGGAGATGCTTGCGGATTGGGCACCTAGGGCGCGCAGGGTTTCTACCATTCTCTGAAGGTTGCCGTACATCCTCAAGAGCTCTTCCCTTATCCCCCCCTCCACCCCCTGTTGCTCCAATATACTGCTTAATGCTTTCTCTGTAGGGGATGTGACAAAATCACGGTATAGAGCGGCTGCCCGGGGGTCTGCAGTGGAGAGGGCATTTTCAAAGGCTTCTGTGTCCCCCCTGTCGAGGGCTCTCAGCATTTCCCCTTCCGTCTCACTGTCAACTTTAAGGAGGCCGAGGAGTCTTCTTATCAGTGTGATGTTGTTCACTTTCAGGGGAAGATTTTCAAGGCCTGTTGCCCTGATAGCGGTATAGGCAGCCATTATGGTGTCTAGGGTTCTTAAAGATGTCCTTCTGCCTATCGTTTCAGCCCCCATCTGCCAAAACTCTCTGAACCTTCCTTTCTGAGGCCGTTCGTACCTAAAGCAGTTCTCAAAATAGTATATCCTAACAGGCTGCGGTCTCCTGGAGAGGCTCTCCGAGAATAGCCTCATGGTTGGGGCGGTGAGTTCAGGCCTCAAAGCGAGCCTCCTCCCCCCTTTATCCTCAAAGACGTAAAGCTGCTCGACGATGTCCTCACCCGAGCGCTCGGTGAAGAGCTCAGCGTGCTCGAAGGTGGGTGTCATAATCTCCTCAAAACCGAAGCTCTCCAGAGCCTCCCTCATGGCGAGCTCGGCCCACCTTCGCCTTTTCATCTCCTCCGGGAGGAAGTCCCTTGTGCCTCTGGGCCTGGTAAACATCAGAAACACCTTGATTAGACGAAGGGGAGAATCTATTTAATAATTCATATCCCCGGAGCTATGCCTTAACACCCCTTAATAGTCAAGATTTTTATACAACTTTACATTCACTTTATTCTGCCTGGAAAGGCCTCCGCCCCGTCAAAGGGTGTGGAGAAAATTTATTAAGTGGTTGTGTATAACCACGCCTGCTCAAGTGCACTCCGTGAATTGGAGCGTTCACGGAGGAAGGAGCTGAGACCGAGGCAAGAGCCAGTGAGGTCGTTGAATGCTCACATCATACGCATGTTGGACGAGTACTGGACTGGTAGTTCTGCGGCTACTACGCCACATGGGGGATGGCTTGGCTCGGGCGCCGATGAAGGTCGTGCCAAGCTGCGATATGCTCGGGGTAGGCGCATGGAGCCTTTAATCCCGGGATCGCCGAATGGGACCTCCTGACCCTTCGGGGTCAGTCCCTTATGGGACAGGGAACGCCGGGAATTGAAACATCTTAGTACCGGCAGGAAAAGAAATCAATAGAGATTCCGTGAGTAGGGGCGACCGAAAGCGGAAGAGGGCAAACCGAATCCCCCGGGGAAACTCGGGGGAGATGTGGAGTTGCAGGTCCCGTTAACCGCCTCCTCGTCCTACTCGAAGTCGGCTTGGAACGCCGCCCCAGAGAGGGTGAAAGGCCCGTAGAGGAAAGGATGAGAGGCGGATTTCGGGTTAACCTGAGTAGGGTACGTCGGATATCGTACCTGAAGCCGGGTGACATAAACATCCAACCCTAAATACGTCCCGAGACCGATAGCGCACTAGTAGCGTGAGTGAAAGCTGAAAAGTGCCCTTGACGGGAGGTGAAAAGAGCCTGAAACCATGTGGCTACAGACTGATACGGCGTGAAAGGGGAAGCACCCGAGAGGGTGTGGACCAGCGTCGTATCGTGCGTTTCGAATAACGCGCCAGGGAGTTCCGTCCAATGGCGAGGCTAAGGGGGGAAACCCCGGAGCCGAAGGGAAACCGAACGTCCGCAGCCCCGTAAGGGGTCAGGGACGGGGTGCGCTCGCCCTTGAGTCATTGGAGGGAGACCCGAAGCCCGTCGATCTATGCGTGGGTAGGTTGAAGCCTGGCGAAAGCCGGGTGGAGGACCGAACCGGTGCTGACGTGCAAATCGTTCGGATGACCTGCGCATAGGGGTGAAAGGCCAATCTAGGCGGGCAATAGCTGGTTCCCCCCGAGACTACCCGCAGGTAGACCTCAGGGGAGGTAGTCCGTGTCGTAGAGCACCGATTGGGTGTTTAGGGGGAGAAATCCCTCGGCATCCTATCGAACTCCGAAGGCACGGACGCCGTAGATCCTGGGAGTTAGGGCGTCGGGATAAGCTTGACGTCCGAAAGGGGAACAACCCAGCCCGGTGTTAAGGTCCCCAAGTGCTGGCTAAGTGTCAAAGAACAAAAGGCGTCCGTGGCCTAAGACAGCTGGGAGGTAGGCTTAGAAGCAGCCATCCTTTAAAGAGTGCGTAACAGCTCACCAGCCGAGGTCATGGGCACTGAAAATGGACGGGGCTCAAGCCGGCCACCGAGACACCGGAGGGCCTACGGGCCGCTGGTAGGGGGGTGTCGGGCGCGGGTCGAAGCAGGGCCGTGAGGTCCTGTGGACCGCGTTCGAATAAGGATCCTGGCGAAAGTAGTAGCAGAGAACGGTGAGAATCCGTTCCGCCGAAGGGGCCAGGGTTCCTCGACAATGATCATCAGTCGAGGGTTAGTCGGTCCTAAGGCAGACCTTAATCGGGTATGCCGAAAGGGAAGCAGGTTAATATTCCTGCACCACAGTCCGTATATGCCCTGTAGGGTTCGCATCGGGGTAGGCCGAGCAGGGGCGCCAACCTGTCCAAGCGTATAAGCCCCCGGAGTGCTGTAATGGCGAGAAGGGGGTGAAAGCGTGATGGGGCTGCCGTAAGGCGGCTTCGGCTGATCCCTGGTGCCCGTGAAAGCCCTTCAGGGTTCTCGGGCTGTGTCCGTACCGAGAACTGACACAGGTGCCCCTAGGTGAGAAGCCTAAGGCGTGCTGGGCATAACCCGGGCGAGGGAACTCGGCAAATTAGCCCCGTACCTTCGGTAGAAGGGGTGCCTGCCCTGCGAGGGGCAGGTCGCAGTGACAAGGGGGCTCCGACTGTTTAATAAAAACATAGGTGGCAGCAAGTCCGAAAGGATGTGTATTGCCGCTGAATCCTGCCCAGTGCCGGTACCTGAAAGCCGGGTTCAACCGGAAGAAGGGCCGGTAAACGGCGGGGGTAACTATGACCCTCTTAAGGTAGCGTAATACCTTGCCGCTTAATTGGCGGCTTGCACGAATGGCCCAACGAGGGCCCCACTGTCCCCGCCCGGGACCCAACGAAATCGACTTACTGGCGCACAGTCCAGTACCCCCCAGAAGGAAGCGAAGACCCCGTGGAGCTTTACTGCAGCCTGTCGCTGTTGTACGGGGCGGGATGTGCAGCGTAGGTGGGAGCCGTCGAAGCCCGGGCGCTAGCTCGGGTGGAGGCGCCAATGAGACACCACCCTTCTCGCTTCGTGCAACTTACCCCGAAAGGGGGACACCGATAGGTGGGCAGTTTGGGTGGGGCGCCACGCCCTCGAAAAGATAACAAGGGCGCCCAAAGGTCGGCTCAGGCAGGTCAGAAATCTGCCGTTGAGTGTAAGGGCAAAAGCCGGCTTGACGTGATTCCGCACAATGAGGAATCACGATGCGAAAGCAGGGCCTAACGAACCAACCAGCCTCATTTATGGGGGCGGTTGATAACAGAAAAGTTACCCCGGGGATAACTGAGTTGTCTCCGGCAAGAGTTCATATCGACCCGGAGGCTTGCTACTTCGATGTCGGCTCTTCCTATCCTGGTGGTGCAGCAGCTGCCAAGGGTGGGGTTGTTCGCCCATTAAAAGGGATCGTGAGCTGGGTTTACACCGTCGCGAGACAGGTGTGTTGCTATCTTCTGGGGGTGCATTGGTCCCTGAGGGGAAGGGCCCTTTAGTACGAGAGGAACAAGGGCTCGCGGCCTCTAGTCTACCAGTTGTCCGGCAGGGCAACGCTGGGCAGCCACGCCGTAGGGGATAAGAGCTGAAAGCATCTAAGCTCGAAGCCCCCCCCGAAAAGAGGGGCCTTAGGGCTCCCGTAAAAGACGGGTTTGATAGAGCCGGGGTGTAAGCACCAAGGGCAACCGAGGTGTTCAGCCCGCGGCTACTAACCGCCCAGCCGCTTCTAAACTGCCAGTCCAGTCGTCAGACTTCATGCGTATGATGTGAGCAGAGAATAAAGCTCAAGGTGAATGGTTGGACGGCCATAGCGGTGGGGAACACCCGGTCTCATTCCGAACCCGGAAGTTAAGCCCACCCACGTTCCCGGTTGTACTGCGGTGCGCGAGCCCGCGGGAACCCGGGATCGCTGTCCGCCATTCACCGCCCATTTTAAAAAATTAAAAAACACTTGTCTTCGTGTAGGTTCACTTTCCAACCAGTGCGCTCAGTGCCCCCTCAATTGTGGGATAGGTGGTCGGTGGCGGAGTGAGCATGGGGTGGGTCCCGACCTGGGTGGATGCGATATCATCGGCGGTGAAACGGCACTGTATCATACTGCCGACGATGTTTATAATCTCTCCAACACTTCGCCCGCCAGAGAGCTGGGCGCCTATGAGCCTCTTAGAGTCCTTTGCAAAAATCATTTTCATTTTAATCTTATCCGTCCCGGGCATGGTCCCGGGGTGGTGGTCCACCGTCTCCACGCGGGTCACTATGAGCTCATAGCCTTCCTTCCTGGCTGCCCACTCCGGTAGCCCGGCGGAGGCGAAAGCCCGCCCGGCTATGGAGGTTGAGAAGATGCTCACCGTGCCGGGGTTCGCCTTTTCTATCTTCATCTCGAACATGTTGCTCCCAACGAGCACCGCCTCCCTGCACCCCACAGAGGCCAGGAAGGTGTTTATGGGCTTTTGGGTGAAGAAGCTTCTTCTCTCTGCGCAGTCGCCTGCGGCGAGGATGTCCTCTGCGGAGGTTCTCATATACTCATCCACCCATATCCCGCCCATCTCGCCGATCTTGAGGCCCGCCTCCTTAGCGAGCTCCGAATTGGGCCTGGCACCCACGGCTACCACAACCACATCTGCTTCCACCACGCCTCCGCTCTTGAGCTCGACCCCTCTTACCCTCCCCCCCTCACCCAAGAACCTCGAGGCAGTCTCTTTCAGAAGTATCCTTGCCCCCTTCTCCTCAAGCAGCTTCCTAGCCTCTCGGGCGAAGTCCTCGTCGAAAGTGAGCGGAAGGAGCCTATCAAGCATTTCAATGATCGTAACGCTTTTTCCAGCCCCCAGGAGGTCGTCAGCCAGTTCCACCCCGATGAAGCCTCCTCCAATAATAGCTATTTTCTTTGCATCCTGAGCGGCCCTCTGGAACCCCCTCAGATACTCCTCATCCTTCTTCACATAGAAGATGCCCTCTAAGTCCTTCCCTTCCAGCGGGAGCTCCCGGGGAACGGAACCTGTCGCCAGAACGAGCTTCCGGTAGGTGTAATGCTTCCCCTCGCAGAGTATGGCGTGTTCCTCAGGGAGGACTCTCTCAACCTCACCCACGTGGATCTCCACGCCGAGGCTCTTGAGGCCCTCGTCAGACGTGAGGTTGTTATCAACGCTTCCCAGGGTGCTACATATATAGGGTATGCTGCAGGGGACAATGCCCCTCTTCTCCCGCCTGAAAATGGCAACGCTCTTTTCAGGATAGAACCGTTTCACATTCTTGGCAACTGTGGACCCAACGGGCCCTCCACCTACGATGATGACGTCGTAATCGGCCATTTTAACACCTCCTTTGACACTTCTGTGAATGTACTCTTAATATTTAAAAGCGAAACTTAGGAGTGGTTCCCATAGGATTAATATCCAAAGGCATATTCCACCTCATGGACCTCCCCGTGAAAGGATACACTGTCGGAAGACCTGAGCTTCTTGAGGCCCCCATTCGCTGGAAGGGGGAGAGAATCCTGCTTAAGCTCCCCCCGGCTCTTCTGAGACACTCCCTGGAGCTCTCCACCTTCGTCCGGGAGGTGACGGGGAAGGAGGTGATAATCTCCGCAAGGCCCTCCTTCGGGGCATGTGATATCTCCCCGGGAGAGTGCTCCCTTGAAGGACTCGCTGGCGTCCTTGACCTCGGCCATGCACCTATGCCTACCGTCTACAGCAGGAGAGGGTGCAGAGCCCTCAGCGTACCCCTTGAGGCCGTGGTGGACAAAGGAGTACTGGAGAAGGTCCTGGAGAGTATACCCCTTAAGAGCCCTGCTACAGTAGGGCTCCTGACAACAGCCCAGCACTTGTCTCTCCTTAAGGTGGCTGAGAAGGTCCTTGGAAGGAGGGGCTTCCGTGTTCTTGTAGGAAGGGGGGGGAAAAGGCTATTCTTCCCCGGACAGGTCCTAGGGTGCGACCTGTCTGCAGCCAGGGCAGTGAGGGACGATGTGGACCTCTTCCTCTACATCGGAACCGGCCAGTTCCACCCCCGGGGAGTGGCTCTTTCGACCGGGAAAAGAGTCCTCACTTTGGACCCTCTAACCGGCCTTTGGGGGGAGGTAGAGGAGGGGGAGAGGGAGAGGTTCATAAGGAGAAGGTATGGGGCCATGATGATGGCAAAAGAGCTCATCGAGGCGGGCGAGCCGGTAGGCATATACATGTCAAATCTCCTTGGTCAGAGAAGAGAGGCCCTAGCGTATGAGATACGGGATAGGCTTCTTGAGAGAGGCATCGAGGCCCTTCTATTTCAATCGGAGCTTCTGACCCCGGGGCAGGTGAGAGACCTCTCCCTGAAAGTTCTTGTGAACACCGCCTGCCCCAGAATAGCGGTGGATGACTACCCCCTCTACTCCGAGGTTGCGGCGATCCTTCTCACCCCCCTGGAGATGATTGCCATACTAGAGGAGAAGCCCCCGGAGGATTACGTACTTGACGAGTTCTGACGGTTAAAAAACGTTCTTTGGGAACATAACGTTCTTAAGTTGTGTTGTGGTATCTCTATCGGGCCGATAAGGATGGACTTCAGTCGACGTGATTGCAGGCTCTTCTTCTACCGAACGCTGATAAAGCTCCTGCTGTTTTCAATAGCTGCCATAACATGCACTGCTTTCCTCCTTTATTTTCTTCCTGGCGGATTTCCAGGAGAGATCCTGCTGCTCCTGAACATCCCATTAGGAGGTCTCGTTATACTTGTCCTTATGAGATATCGGGAATATCTGCGTTGGGCAAGATGTTTGGAACTTAGGTTCTCGGACAAGGCGGCCGAGGAGAACTTTGATTTCGGTGTAGCTCTTCAGGGCAACTTTGATCATAATCTCGGGGAACTTGTTTGGAGCAGCCAAAAAGGTTTTAAAGTCTACGAAAGTGGTATTCAGCACAATTTCTTTTTTGAGGGCGATGGTCTGCAAGAAAGAAAAAGGTGGGAGGATATAGAAAGAATCTCTATCATCCCGTGTCCACCTTCTCTTTTTAGGACAGGTAGAGAGTATTGGCTAAAGATAGAGACCTTGGATCTGAAGTGGGGGGTAGTTAGATCGACTGAGAGAGAGAAGGATGAGATTATAGATATATTAAAGCGTCTGATGGGCGAACATTGGAAGAGGGTTTTCGCCGGGGAGAGAAAGAATGAGAGCCTCTTCCGACATTCAGAATATCAAAGGTATCGTGATATGATAACCTGAGGCCGAGGGTCCGAGCACGTAAAGCTCACTTCATTCTTCTAGAACGAATCTGCCCTCCCTTATCTGCCCCTTCATTTTCCTCTTTGTCAGATCTACAAGACCCACAACATTCTCCTGGAGTTCTGGCAGGTAATGGAAGAGAAGGAGCATCAGGGCGAGCATGAGCCCCAGGGAGAGACTCTTTCCGATGTAGTTGTGGGCTACATAGAAGGTGAAGATCCCCTCGTAGGTGACGTAGATGACCCCAGCGTTTCGGAAGAGGTTTCCCACGTATATTACCGGGAGGGTGTAGAGGTAGGAGAGGCGCTTTCTCCTCTCATCATCCATATCTACGAGCCTTCTTAGGCTCCTCAATCTGAAAGCGTTCAGGAACCCCCCCTTCCTCTCAAGCTCCTTTATTTTTCTCCTCGCCCACCCTATCCACTCCCACCGGTTAAGTTCGGTGGTGTAAACGGCGCTGAAGAATATTGCCAGGGCTTGAAGGGCGGTGCAGGAGAAAACAATGGAGACGGTGATGGGCTCTCCCGCGGCGGCGTGTATGGGAACCCCCTCCGTGGAGTGGATGGGGATGTGGGGGGAGGCCCATACAGGATAGCCCACGGCGGATAGAACAGCGACGCTCTGAAGCGCTATGAGCCATATAAGAACACCCCCTACATAAGGAAGGTGCTTGAAGGTGAAATATATGAGGGAGGCGTAGAAGGTGGTCCTGTAAAGCCAATTTAAAGACCGGGTATCTTCCCCCCATATGTAGTCCTTCCGCGCCTCATCCCCCATGTAGGCGAAAAAGACAACCCCCAGGGATATTATAGTGGCGTTCACCACGTCCCCCTCGTTGAGCAGATACTGAGGCACGTAGAGGGCCCAGTAGAGGGAAAAAACTATCCCCCCAGAGGCGAACAGCAACTTAAACCTTCTGTCCTTCTTTCTGTAAAGGTACTCTCCGGTACTCAACAGGAGCAGGGAGAGAAGCATGAGGGGGTAGAGAAGGTAGGCGGGGGGCCCCATCAACAACCCTCACAATGGGGGTCCCTCTCAGCCTGCGTGAGCAGGACCCCTCCCTGGGGGGTTATAAGGACATCGTCCTCTATCCTGACTCCCCCCAGCCCCGGAACATATACACCGGGCTCTATGGTTATCACCATTCCCTCCTTCTGTTCTCCCTTTATCGTAGGTCTGATTCCCAGGGGCTCCTCGTGCACCTCAAGGCCCACCCCGTGGCCTAGGGAGTGGGGGTAGTTGACGCCAAAACCCTCCCTCTCTATAATCCCCCGGGCGGTGAGGTCAAGGTCTTTCAGGGGATTCCCGGCCTGCACCCTCTCTAGGGCAGCCTTCTGTGCCTTAAGGACCACCTGGTAGATCCTCTCCAGCTTACTGTTCTCCCCAATGATGAAGGTCCTTGTCATGTCTGAGCAGTATCCATCCACCACGACTCCGAAGTCGCATATCACGGCATCCCCCCTTCTTATAACCCTCTCGGAGGGGTCATGGTGAGAGTAGGCCGCATGGGGGCCAGATGCGACTATAGTCTCAAAGGATAGGTTGGCCACCCCCCTCTCCCCCCTCAGATGGTGGTTGAGCTCCCGGACCACCTCCAGCTCGGTGAGACCCTCCTGGAGGAACTCCCTCAGGAACCTGTATCCTGAGTCCACAACCTTTGTAGCCTTTCGTATAGCCTCTATCTCCTCCTTCTCCTTTATCGCCCTCATCTCCTGTATGGTGGAGTCCCTCTCAACGCGGCATCTCCTTGAGAGAAGCCTGCCGTCTGTCAAGACCTTCTCCGGGGACCTCTCCTTGATGAGATCCCTCACGCCCTCTATCCCCGTCTTGTAACGGCACTTCAAGGCCCTGTAGGTGCAGAAAGTCCTTACCTCGTCCACGGCGGTCATCTCCTGCGCTCTGAAGCCCTCGAGGGAGGAGGCTATGCCTATCCTCTCTCCCTCGGCAGTGATTATAAGGTGCGTGAGGGGCGGCTCTTTGGGGAAGGTGTGGCAGCAAAGATACCTTATGTTCCCCGGGGCGGTCACTATGTAGAGCCCGGCCCCCTTCTCCTCCATCTTCTCAGTAAGGCGTTTGATTCTTCTCCTATAAACCTTCTCATATCTTTTGGGGTTCTCCATGTGATTACCTCCTTCAAGATGAACCGGTGAAGGTGAACCTCTTCGAGAGCCTTTTCGGGAGCGGGAGGGGGAGGTAGGGGAACCCCTCCATCTCCTCGTAGATGATTCTTTGGATATCCTCAAGGGTCATCTCCTCCACTTTCCCGGAGCGGAACCTCACCGGCAGGAGGCCCTCCTCTATCTCCTTCTTCCCCACAACAACAATCATGTTCACCCACTCCCTGGAGGCGTCCCTGATCCTCCTGCCCACGCTCAGGTCCCTGTCATCTATGTCCACTCGCCCCTCAAGGAGACTTGCCATCTCCTCGCACACCTCCACGTACTCCTCGCTTACTGGAATGAACCTAAGCTGTGTGGGTGCGAGCCACAGTGGGAGGGAGGGGTACTCCATCTTGTGCGCTTCTTCCAGCAGGGCGTACAACCACCTCTCCAGGGAGCCTATGGAGCAGTGGACTATTATGGCCCCCCTCTCCTTCCCCTCTCTATCGATGTAGGTTATCCCATAGCGCTCAGAATCCTCCACATCGAGCTGTACCGTGGCAAGCTGGAGGTTCCCTCCAACAGAGTCCACGGCCTGGAGCTCCGACTTTATGACCCAGTAGTGCTTCATCCCCGAGAGCACATCTACAAAGGCCGGGGCTTCCGAGCGCTTCATCAGGTTAAGGATTTTCTCTTTGCTGCTCTCCCAGAAGTCCTCAACGACCCTGAAAACCAGGGCGAATTCCACTCCGGTCTCCGCCGCTCTTTCAAGGTAGAGGGTGAAGATTTTTTCGAACTCCTCCCAGCCCATTTCAAGGTCGGCTGCAAAGGAGTGAATGTCAGGCATGTGAAAGGCCCTAAGCCTTTTCAGACCCTTCAGCTCCCCACTCCTCTCGAGCCTGAAACTCATCGAGTACTCATACATCCTGAACGGAAGGTTCCTCCAGGAGAGTGTTGCTTCGGAGATCATCCTGAACAGTCCGAAGTCTGAGGCGAAGCGGAGGACAAAGGGCCTCTTATCGGAGCCGTAGACAACGTAGTGCCTCTCATGGAAGGATTCCGTCTGACCGCGGATGTCGTCCCTCTCCCAGGAGTATATGAAGGGGGTGGAGACCTCAAGGGCTTCAAGTTCCCTGGCCATGGAGTCGGCCCACTCCTTCAGAGCGTTCAGAATGAAGGTCCCCTTGGGGTAGAAGCGAAAGTGACCAGAGTCTGAAGCCTCCTCATAGTCTGCTATCTCAAGTCTCCTCATGCTTTTGATGGAGGGGGGCTCCTCCCCGGGCTTCACACCCTTCTCCTCGGCAAGGATGTATTTGAGGAGGGCTGGGTTCTCTCTGAGGAGTTCCACATCCTCAAGCTTCTCATCCAGGTCAATCTGAACTATCTCTCCCGTGGGGTCCACGATGAAATATCTGTGAGATATGCCGGCGGTGACCTCCTCCCTCCCCTTCTTCACCCCCTCGGCGGGGGAGATCTCTCTGAGGGCCTCTGAGAGGGGATGGCCCTTCACATGGATTTCAAAGCTCTTGTACCATCCGAAGGGCACCCGGTGGACCTCAACACCCCCTTCCTGAAGAGCTGATGCTAGATCTTTGATGAGTGCAAGGGAGACCCCCGGGGACGCCAGGGCGGAGGATAGGTGCGCATAAGGGTAGATCACAACTCTCTCGGCCTCCACCTCCCTGGCCTGCCTCGTGATTTCCTCAGCGGCCCTTTTTACCACACCTTCGTCATCGTTCTCCTCCACAGTGGTGAAAACCACAAGGGCCTCCTGAAAACTCCCTTCGGGGGAGATGGCCTCCTCAGGCTCCTTAAGCGCCTTCTCCGTTATCCTGTACTTTATAAGAGAAGCGTGCAACATCAGCATCTTCATTTTTCGGCCTCCGGTTGTGCTAACCGATGTGTGTCCACTATTTATGATTTTACTGCCGAGGAGAGGGCACCTTTAAGGTACTCCTTCAGAAGTACCCTCCGCTCCTGCTCGGCCGCCTCCGCTCTTCGGAGCATCTCGATGTAGAACTTCTCTCTGTAGCCGCCAACCGGCAGGATCTCGGAGAGCCTTTTCAGCTCCTCGTCCTCTCCCTCCGCGAAAACGCCCTTCTCAACGTGGGTTGAGAGGACGTCTTCGATCTTTCTTAGAATGAGATAGGAGAGGTAGTACTCCTCTATTCTGTAGAACTCTACCGCCCGCTTAAGGGCGAACTCCACCGTGTAGAGGAAGATAGGATTACCGATCCAGCGGGGGGCCATATGGTAGAGGGAAGCCATGTAGTGTCTTGAGAGCTCCCGGCACATCTCTTTGAACTCCTTCGAGCTCTTGGAGAGGCCCTTCAACTCTTTCTCCACTTCAGCATAATAGCGGGCCAGGTCCATAGCGGACTCAAGTGGGTTCTTCTCTATCTTTTTAAGGAGTTTCAGTTTGCCTTCAATCTCAGGAGCCACATCAAGGCCCGCACCCTGGAGCTCCCATGCGAGGATGCGAAGGTTCACAGTGGAGTCTAGGAAATCCTTCAACTTCGTCTTTACCTTCTCCGGGAGCTCTTCGGAGAGTTTTAAGGTGATCTCCTCTATGCGAGCCTTGAGCTTCAGGTGCTCGCCTTTTGTGTAGAGGGAGGAGAGTTCCTCCCGGATTCCTTCATATCTTGACGACTCCTCCGGGAAGAGGGCCTCAAATATGGGGAGGAGCGCCATGACCTCTGAGTAGGGCTGCTCAATGCTGCTTCTGAGCCTACCTTCCGCCTGCCTGGAGACCTTCTCGTAGAGCTTCTCAGCAGCCTCTCGGGCGATCTCTGCTCTTCCAGAGCTGAGCTCTTCCTTGATACTGCTCAGGTATCCGCTGTACTTGCTCCTCTCCTCCTCGGGGAGTCCCACCATCTTTATGGTTATCTTACGTATGTACTCCTCCGCCTTCTCAACGTCCTCTTTTTTCCTCCTGGCCTCCTCCAGAACCCTCGCTAGTCTCCTGAGGTTCTCCTCCGCACTCTCCACACCCTCCTTCGTTCCCTTCTCAAGGTCCACCTTCACCTTGGCCATGAGCTCCCTTATCTCATCCACGGTGTCTTTGAGCTCAGGAAACTTCATAAGCTCGTCCATTTCCGCTTTGGCCTGAAGAAGTGCCCTAGTTATGTTCTGGGTCTTCCTGCTCTGATAGATGCTCTTTGCCTCTACAAGAATTCTCTGGCCCAGGTTGTATGCCTGAGGGAGGTTCTGGGTGAGGAAAAGTCGGACCGCCTGGTTGAGCTTCTCCCTGAGTCTTCCTATGGTCTCAGGGTCCATCACGTCAGAGGCCCTCTCTAGGTCCTCAATGTATTCCTGCACTCTGTCCAACAGTGCCTGGGTCCTCATCTCCAAAGTGTACTCCAGCTTCTTCTTCAGGGCACTACCTATCTCCTCACAGATGTGGAGGGCCCTGAAATAGCGCCCCTCCGAGAAAGCCTTCTCCGCCTCCTCCAATCTTTTCATAAGTTCCGGTTCCGCTTCCCCGGTGCTGAGCACCTCCCGGAGGGTCTCTATCTTCTCCTTGACCCTGCCTCTGAGCTCAAGGATCTCACTGGCAGTTTCAAGGTCAGTTATCACGCCCGGGGAGGTGCCTTCTTCCTCAAGCTGTGAGGTAAGCATCTTTCCCTTCACGATCTTAAGCCTGCTTGAGACCTCTTCATCCTCCACCCCCAGCCTCTCAACCATCTTCACGAAATCAACCGCCTCTTCTTCGGCCCCCTCCTCAAGTTTGACCTCGGCAAAATCGAGCAGTTTCATTGCCAGCGCCTTGACCTCCAGCAGAACACCTTCCGCTGCCGGGGCCTCCGTGTAGGGTTCCTCCACAATCACATCAAGGGAAGATGCAGTATAAGCGCTCGCCAGATCTCCCGTTGGGAGGTCTATGCTCTCCACTCTCTTGGAGGCCTCCTCCGCCCCTCTGGAGATCATCTCCACCTTTTCCCCCACCTCACCTAGTTCCTCCTCAGTGTCCTTGAGCCTCTCCATTAGGGCTTCGATCCCTTTAAGGATTTCCTCTTCATCGCCTTCGTCTCTCATTAACATCAGCCGCTTTACTATCTTCTGTTTCTTTCCCCGGGCCCTTGTGGAATAGGACTTCTTATTATTAATAAAATTTTGTTCCAAAAACCTCGCAGCGAGAGGTTTCTGAAGGACGGCCTCGTCGGACCGGGGTACGCCCATAGCAGGGCTGCGTAGTACGATTTGTGCGATAAAACCTTAAAACCGCCCGAAGGAACACCGTCTAAAGCGAAAGGCTTATTAAGGGGTCCGACTTATGGGAGATATTGCTCACAGGCATCACGGGGATGGGATGCCTCTTTCATAAGGGGTGTGTTGGGGACGCATAACAGGGCAGAGATCGTTCAGAGACAAGGGCCATGAAGGCTAAAAAAGTTTCGAGGCGAGAGTATGGGAACATACCAGGAGAAGCTCACTGTCAAAATCGACCCTGACCTGATGCTTGACGTATACCGGGTCATGCAGCAGGGCGGCTACAGAACGGTGAGCGAACTGGTCAGGACAGCACTGAGACATTTCATAAGTGAGAGCACAAGGAAACACACCCCAAACACCCTCCTTATAACCCTCCCGCAACAGCTGAGCCAGCAACTGCAAAGGGCGCATGCGAGAGGTTTCATAACAGATATTGAGAGGTTTGCCGAAGAGGCCATTCGCTACCGCTTGCATGAGGTTGTAAGGGAGAGCAAGGAGGTGGATGAGTTCCTGAACTCTCTTCCGCCTCTGGAGGAAGAGCTCCTCCCCGAGGAGCCCTTTGAGGAGAAGAATAAGGGAAGCGACGGTGATTAGATTGGGTCAGATGCCCAATCATCCGAGGTACATATTCCCATACATGACCTCGGAGAAGAGGCTTTCTTGGATGGTAGATGAGATAGAGGAGAGTACGGAAGCCCTCCGCGAGGCTGCATCCACCCTTCTCACTCTCTCCACGATGCTAGCCCTTCGGGGCTATGAGGGGCGCTTCTTCCCCTCTTTCTATGTGATGGGCGAGCCAGGGCAGCTCACGAGGAGACTACCGAGAACGCTGCCGGACCCCTTCGAGAACCTGAAAAATCCCCCTAAAGTGAGTGATAAGAGGAACTGGAGGACATTCTTCAACTACTCACAGTTCCCCGGGACGATGCTTCTCAGCCCGGAGGGGAGGATCCTTGGGGTGGGTAGGAGTCTGAAGTTCCAATCCGAGAAGAGCCTGGAGGAGTTTTCAAAGAACACCGGGGCGCTTATTGTGACTGTGGGGGAGGACAAATCTGTGACCATAGTGTACCCGGAAGGCAGGGAGGTCCTGCGGCGGGAGAGGCTTCTTCTGGGTGACCCGAAGAGAGAGATATATCTCAAACGCTCTGAGGAGGGGCTCTACAGATATTATATGACACTTGAGGGAGACTTCTCCTCCCTTTTCAACGGGGGAAGGCTCAGACTTCTGAGCGGCGGAAGATCCTCACAAGAGTACCGTAAGACCTTAAGGAACCTTCTTAGCACTGCTTTCTTGCTCTCCCTAAAGGGATTTGGCTGCAACCCCATCGGTGCATTTTTCATACTTGGAAGGTATAGCGATGTGAGAAGATACCTTGTTCCCCTCCCCACCGCAAGGTATTACAGCTCCCGCTCTCTGAACATCATGATAGGGGACTGGAAAGAGCTCTATCCTTTCTTCACTCTTGACGGCGCCGTAGCAGTTTCACCAGAGGGGAGGGTATGGGGTGTAGGGAGGTATGTCAACATCTCAGGTAGGGAGCTTGAGAGGGGGGGGACGCCTCAAGTGGGTGGGAGTAAGACGCAGGCGGCATCTCTCATAACAGAGAAGGCGCCCTGCATTGCTGTCACAGTCTCCGTGGACGGGGACATAAAGGTCTTCGAGGGAGGGAAGCAGGTGGCCGAGTTTACCAGGTGCCTAGAGGAACTCCCCCCCGACAGATCACGGGTGAACCTTTTCGGGAAGATAAAGGGTTATCCCTACCGGGGAAGAAAATGAGTATCCCCTTTGAGGCCCTCTATGTACCGTTCGGCCTACGGGACTACAGCGTAGCACCAGCGTGTTACTCTGCTTAAAGTGTGTAGCTCCGTGGGGAGCTACAGTCCGGCGGTAGGGCTGCCCGGGGACTGCGTCGCCCTAAAGGGGTATTCTACTTAGATGGGAAGGGGAGTTCTCTGGTAGTCTTTTATAAGCTGCTCGGTGTTCTGAATGGCCTTAAGGTAGATCTCCGTGGTTTTCAGGGAGGAATGACCCAAGGCGATCTGAACCGTGGTTATGGGCACACCTGCAAGAAGAGACTGGCAAGCGAAGGTGTGGCGGAGGGTGTGGGTGGTGATCCTCTTCGGCTTCACTATCCCAGCGTCCCTGGCCATATTCCTCACGATCCTCTCAACCGTGGCGTCGTTGAGCTGTCCTCTTTCCAAGGTTACCCAGGTGACCTCTTTTTTGATAATGTTCCCCTCATCGTCGTAGGTGAGGATAGTCCTTTTTACCTTCCTTCTAGGCGTATTTTTCTGGCTCAGGAAGAGGATGCCGCTTCTTCTCTCTCCTATGTATTCCTTTATCTGGTGGAGAGTGTCGGGGTCCACGTAGACTACCCGGTCCCTGTTGCCCTTGCCGTCCACCACCATTATGAGGTTCTTCTGAAAATCGATGTGTTCTATCTTCAGGGAGGTGAGCTCGTGGCACCTTAGGCCTGTTTTATAGGCTAGAAGGACTAGCAGGCGGTCCCTTTCGCACCTGGCGGCGTCAAGCATCCTTCTTATCTCCTCTACCGTAAGGTATATTGGCAGGCTTTTCTTCTTTCTTTTTGGCATCCCATCCCCCCTTTAGGGGTTCCGTATGTGAGAATGCCGTAAAAGGGTTCTTTTACGGCATTTTACTGTATATGGGCTTATAGTATATAAAGAGTTGCAGTGGAAATATACCTTTGAATACTGCTATTTAAGGTTTTCTAAAAAACTTCACCGAACGCTACTTTTTTGCTGTTTCGTGGGGGGGGTTTTACATAGTTTTTGAGCCCCCTCAAGCAATATATTCGCCCTCCGGGGGTATACGCTCCCCCAGTAGCGCAACAGAGATACTGTATACCCCCCCCAAGGTATAGGTCTTTTCTGAATCTCCCAAGGTGATCGGAGGGGGTTGTTCTCTTCCCTCGGGGCACGTCTGTTTTTTAGATAATACCCCCTCACAGCTATACAGTAGCTGGATAGAGCTACAGGGGCACGGTATAGGCCTCTGGGATGACCGAGAGGAACACCCGAAGGGGTTTCCCGGGGGGATTGAA
>Ga0164318_10000502_pt1 | contig 30247 bp, 26 predicted proteins | sample GuaBasSedimGuay9_FD_113734 | JGI IMG/M metagenome (GOLD analysis project Ga0164318, IMG submission 113734) | Subseafloor sediment microbial communities from Guaymas Basin, Gulf of California, Mexico - Guay9, Core 4571-4, 0-3 cm | ecosystem: Environmental > Aquatic > Marine > Hydrothermal vents...
AATACAGGCCCAAGTGGCGGAATTGGTAGACGCGCTACATTCAGGGTGTAGTGACCGAACGGTCGTGAAGGTTCGAGTCCTTTCTTGGGCACAAAAAGTCATCTTTTTAAGGTGACTTTTTTTGTTTGGCAGAACGAACAATGTGCTTACATCCCAAATTTTAAAACACTTAATTCTTAATTTCTTTGTATAAGGGGCTATTATTTGAGTATTAAAGTTTCATTTGATTTTAAAATAAATTGTATCTTAGGTGTTATTAAGTACAGTCTGATTATTTCGATAAAAACCTTATGGAAAAACAAAAAAAGGAAAATGTAGTTGATCTTTTCTGGACTGGAGGTTGGGATTCAACATATAGGCTGTTAGATTTGATTTTAGTGCATAATAAGAAAGTGCAACCTCACTATTTAATTGATCCAAACCGAAGATCAACACGGCTGGAGTTAAAAGCGATGAGAAAGATTAGAGAAGAACTGTTGAAAAAAGATGCAAGATCACATGAATTTCTTTTTCCGGTCAAATACGCAGAAGTTAATTCTCTGAAAGAAAATAATGCAATAACAAGTGCGTATGAGAGATTAGTTAGAAATGTTCCGTTGGGAATACAGTACGAATGGATGGCAAGGTATTGTAATGAGAACGGAATAGAAGAGATGGAATTGTCTATTGAGCAGGGAGATAGTAAATTCAACAAATTTATTGAACCGTTGGTTTCAAAGATTAATTGGGATTGGAGTAGCTTTTCATACAGGGTTGATGACATACATGAAGGAGAAGATGAATATGAAATATTCAAATATTTTAATTTCCCAGTATTACATTTAAGCAGGTCTGAAATGACCGAATTATCAAAGGAAAAGGGATTCTTTAGTCTATTAGAGCAAACATGGTTTTGTCATAATCCGATTAATAATAAACCATGTGGTGTTTGTGATCCGTGCATTACAACGATTAAAGAAAAACAAAAGTGGCGTATTCCTTTAAAAAGCCGGATTCGTTATTACCTCTATGTACAGACTGGGTTGAGAAAGCTTCGAAAGAAATAACTTGTTGGAATTAAGTAGCTGAACAGTTTAAATTAATATTTAACAAAACTTGAAAAACAAGAGTAATAGTGTAGTTAACATCTTCTGGACAGGAGGGTGGGACTCAACATTCAGAATTCTACAGTTGTTAATTACTAAAAAAAGAAATGTCCAGCCTTTCTACATAATAGACCAGGAAAGAAAGTCTCTGAATGCAGAGTTTAAGGCAATGAGTGCGATTAAATCGGCTCTGTTTGAAAGATATCCTTATACAAAAAAACTACTAAGACCCACAATCATTAGAAATTTGTCTGAGATGAATTCCGATCAGAATTCACTTTCTGATCTAAAACAAATAGCAAAATCATATTCTCTCGGATGTCAATATAGTTGGCAAGCTTATTATTGTAATGAAATTGGGGTTAATGATATGGAACTATCTACTCAAAAACCTGGAAGTACATACGAACTAGTTAGTAATGAATCAATATTATTGACAGAGGGAGATGACTCATTTTATGCTATTGATAAGCAAAGTAAAGAATCAGACTTATATACGTTATTAAAATATTTTAGATTCCCGCTTTTGGAATATACTAAAATAGAAATGTATCAGGAAGCACTTGACTCGGGATATGAAGATATATTGGAATTAACCTGGTTTTGTCATCGGCCAATACATGGAAATATGGCATGTGGTACATGTCGCCCATGTTGTATAGTATTAGAACAGGGCTTAGGGAGAAGAGTATCACTTCTCGGTCGCATCAGATATTATTTAATTATAAAAACTGGTTTAAATAAATTGAGACAACACTCTTAAACCTCAAAAGACATAAATACAAAGATTAGTTTACACCCTCAAGATTAGTTTCAATAAATAAAAAATGCCCTTCACGGGCATTACTCTTTACTATAGACCTTTTCTGTCAAAAAGTTTCAGCTTAGTTTATATACCAATTAACCATCTTTACAATACCCTCTCTAATATCAATTTTATGCTGCCAGCCTAACTTATTAAGTTTACTCACATTCGTTAATTTTTTCAATGTTCCATCCGGCTTTTCGGTGTTGAAAACAAGGTCCCCGTTAAATCCGATTACCTTTTTAATCAGATAAGCCAAATCATAAATACTTATATCCTTACCAGTACCGATATTTATATGGGTGTTTCTGATTTCACCATTCTTATTTGCAGAACTCAGATCACTGAAGTTCACCTTTTCCATTATAAATACACAGGCATCAGCCATTTCTTCACTCCATAAAAATTCCCGTCTTGGTTTTCCTGAGCCCCAGATCTCAACTGTAACAACTTGACGCCCCCCATCTCCGTTGTCATTACTTTGAGTTATACCGTACTTAGTTAGCATTTCGAGGATGTTTTTAGGCGAAGAAGAACCATTAACACCCTCAATAGGCCTTTTATTTAAATCATTTTGAATGGAATTCCAGTCGTTATTTTCCAGACATTTACCTATGTAGATTTTGCGAATCAAAGCAGGCAATACGTGAGATTTTTCAAGGTCAAAATTATCATTAGGTCCGTATAAATTTGTTGGCATGACAGAAATGAAATTAGTACCATACTGAATATTATAACTTTCACAAAGTTTAATACCCGCAATTTTAGCAATGGCATAAGGTTCGTTAGTATATTCGAGTGGAGAAGTAAGCAGGGAATCTTCCATCATGGGTTGCGGAGCTTCCCGGGGGTAGATACATGTGCTGCCAAGAAATAAAAGTTTCTTCACTCCTGACAACCATGCATTGTGGATCACGTTGTTTTGAATAACCAGGTTGGTATAAATAAACTCTCCGCGATACGTATTATTAGCTACAATACCACCTACTTTAGCAGCTGCAAGGAATACATATTCGGGTTTTTCTTTTGCAAAGAAATCCGAAACGTTTTTTTGATCTGTAAGATCAAGCTCTTTATGAGTTTTAAGTATAAAGTTGCTGAAGCCCTTGCTTTTTAAGTTTTTTAATATAGCAGATCCTACCAGCCCAGTATGGCCTGCTACATAAATCTTTGATTCTTTTTTCATTTTAACATGTTTATTACTCGAAGTAGTTCAATATTTTATATCCACCTTGCTTCAGGTAAGACTCTTTTTTCATTAATTGTAAATCAGACTGCATCATGTCGGTTATAAGCCCGTTCAGGTCATATTTCGGTTTCCACCCCAAAACGGTTCGCGCCTTTGTCGCATCTCCAATTAGTTGCTCGACCTCAGTCGGTCTGTAATAAGTAGGGTCAACAGCGATGACTTCATAACCATTATTATCAGAAGCCATATTACGCTTGTTGATAATCCGGGTTTTAATACTATCTAAATTTTTAAGTCCCGTTTTATGTTTAAAAACAGATTCATCAATGCCTGTCAGAAAACCTTTTTCATTTTTCCCTTCACCAATAAATTCGACTTCAAGTCCTATTTCCTTGCATGCCAGGCGGATGAAATCCCTGATAGCCGTACTGATTCCGGTTGCAATGACATAGTCGTCAGCTTTGTCCTGCTGAAGTATCAGATACATGGCTCGTATATAATCCTTGGCATGCCCCCAGTCACGTTGTGCCGAGAGATTTCCCAGATACAATTTATCCTGCATTCCCAAAGCAATACGACTTAGTGCACGTGTTATTTTCCGGGTTACAAAGGTCTCTCCCCGAATTGGTGATTCATGATTGAAAAGTATTCCATTGCTTGCATGCAATCCGTATGCTTCACGGTAGTTGACTGTAATCCAGTATGCATAGATTTTAGCAACACCATAGGGAGAGCGTGGGTAAAATGGCGTTTTCTCTGTCTGCGGCACCTCCTGTACCATACCAAATAATTCAGATGTAGAGGCCTGGTAAATTCTGGTTTTGTCTTTCATCCCCAGCAAACGTACAGCTTCAAGAATACGCAAAGTACCCAAGCCATCGGTATTAGCTGTGTATTCGGGCGTATCAAAACTGACTTTTACATGGCTCTGGGCTGCCAGGTTGTATATTTCATCAGGCTGTACCTTTTGAATAATACTTGTGAGGTTCATGCTGTCTGTAAGATCACCATAGTGTAAAATAAAGTTACGGTCATCTGTGCATGGATCCTGATAAATATGATCAATTCTGTTAGTATTGAAGAGCGAGGAGCGCCTTTTGATACCATGCACAATATAGTCTTTTTTAATTAGGTATTCTGCAAGATATGCACCATCCTGGCCCGTTATTCCGGTTATTAATGCTGTTTTTTTCATGGAGTTTTATTGTTTCGTGTCCTTAATTTAGCAGATATAATATCTTTTATGAATAGAGGCGTAGAAATGAAATTTCGTTTCCACATACGTTTTGGTTCTTTAAGCAATCTTCCGAGCCACTCAAGTTTTAGACTGATCATCCAATTGGGAGGCCGTTTGATTGTGCCGGCATAAAAATCAAATACGGCACCTATGGAACAAATGATGCCTGCTTCTATCTGATTTTTGTTCTTGTAAACCCATTTTTCCTGTTTGGGTGCTGTCATCCCCACAAACAAAACATCGGGTTGGAAACTGTTTATGGAAGCAAGAATCATGTTATTCTCTTCTTCTGATAATTCGCTTGTAAAGGGTGGCGCGTAATAAGAACAGGAAATATGTGTATAATCGCTCTTCAATCTATGCGAAATAAGACGTAATATTCGTTCGGAAGAACCCATGTAAAATACTTTACCTGATTTGGAGTTCATTTGCTTCAACAGAAAGTGATGTATATCTGCCCCTGTTATACGTTTGATCTTTCGTTTTACAAGAATCTTGGATGCATAAATAATGCCTATACCGTCAGGTAATAGTACATCGCTGCTCATTAATGCTTCCTTAAATAAACGATCTTTCTCTGCTACCACATAACTATGCGGGTTGATTGTACTAATTACATGTTTTTTATCTATGTCGAGATGGTTTAGGTTATCTGAGAATACGTTATAACCTAATACATTAATAGTCTGCATTAAAATGCTTTTTTAAATCTTTAATCAGCTGGTATGTAATCTCTAACTGGCCTTCAGGGTTTAAATGTATTGGATCATAAAACAAGTTGTGGTTGTGCGCATACGGTTCCAGATAATTTAAAAATATGACATTGTCAAATTTTATTTCCATGCTTTGAAAAAATTGAATGCTCCTGTCAAATTCAGGGCCAGCTGCCTCATTAAGCAAATCGATAGTCGGAATATAAACGAGAATCACTTTGACCCCACTTTCCTTTAATTCATCAAGAGTATTAATGAAAATATTTATGTTCGCAGAATTTGTGTTTATTTTCCGAAAAGTATTATTTTTAATTGACTCTTTTAATCGCTGTATGTTGACATGACCATATTTCAGATTTGACCAGTTTCCTAAGTAACCTCTGAAGGAGCCACTGATCAATTGCTCATTAAACCTGGTGGTCTTTACCAATCGATGTGTCAAAAACTCGGATAGTGAGGCGTGTTTTTTTATATATGCCCTAATAACAGGGTCGTCCATAAACGGATAAAACAGAGCATAGGAATTTTTACTTAATCCTTCACCTGTAAAAAGCCATGAGTCCACTCCGTAAATAACATAAGTTAATTCTTTATTGTCACTCAGTAGTTGTTTGATCATCATTTGCCTGTCGGCAACGTTAACTCCTTCGCGTGTATATTTTGCTACTTTTAAACCGAGTTCCTTTTCCAGTATTACTTTATCAATCCCCAGCATCGTCTGTGAATGCCCTACTAAAGCAAGTGGGGCGTTCGAACCTAAGCCATAGTATCTGTCAAGCCCTTCTGTTAAAATAGTTCCGATGATCATATCTATAAGGAAAAAAGTAAAGATAAAAAGGACTATTATGCGCACCGTGCGTGGGAAATTTTTGTCTGCCCGTATGTCTTTACCAAATCCCATATCAGAACTGAAAATATATAAAAGCATTGGAACTTATTCCCAGCAGGGAAATGCCTGTCAGAAGGAATACATAATATGTGAACTGCAGTGCAGCCGGAACCCTGGGTTTGGAAAAATAAATACTGGCAATACCATTGTATTGAAGGATTTGCACAATAAACAGAAATAGAATTAGCGCAATTGATAATACAAAACTTACTGTTGATGCGCCTAAATAGACACTACTGTTCAGGTCTGTCAGGATCATTTCGGAAATATGAAAAGCGTCGTGAGTGCTTTCAGCTCTGAAAAATATCCATGCATAACAAACAAATAGGAAAACGGATGCAATCTTAAACAATCTGTAAAATGAAGTATTCTTGAGAGACTGAAGGGAAGCTTGTTTAAGTGACTGGTCGCCGATATATTCAACTAAATAATAAAAGGCATGCAAAGCTCCCCAAATGATAAATGTCCAGTTAGCTCCATGCCAGAAACCACTGACAATGAATACGAAGAAAATATTAAAGATCCATCTGTAAATGCTTACACGATTTCCACCAAGAGGAATATAGAGATAATCGGCAAACCAGGTTGATAACGAGATATGCCACCTTTTCCAGAAATTTGATATCGATGAAGCAAGGTATGGAAGATTGAAGTTCTGCATTATTCTGAAACCAAGTATACGGGCACTCCCAATCGCCATGTCGGAGTAGCCGCTAAAGTCGCAGTATATCTGTATTGCAAAAAAGAAGGTTGCTAAAGCAAGCGTTGCCCCCGAATGTCCATTTGGGCTGGCGTACACATTATCTACATAGATTCCTAGACGATCTGCGATAACAACCTTTTTAAATAATCCCCAAATGAACATTTTGCTGCCTTCAATCAGGTTTTCCGAATTAAAGTGGTGTTTTTCTTTAAACTGTTTTAATAAATGGGTAGAGCGTTCAATCGGACCTGCTACCAATTGCGGGAAAAAGGCAACATAAACGGCAAAATTAACAGGGCTGTTCTCCACTTCTGTTTTGTTGCGGTAAATATCAAGTGAATAACTTAAGGCCTGAAATGTATAAAAAGATATACCAACCGGTAATATAACATGCAGGTAGGATATATTGTTATTTATACCAAGTTGCTGTAACAAAGTGATGAAATTGTCAATGAAAAAATTAGCGTATTTAAAATAAACTAAAGTTCCTAGTGAAAACATTAGCGCAAAAGCAAGCCAAAGTTTCTTGTGTAATTTATTATTCGTTCTCGCAATTTTATATCCTGACCAGTAATTGACGAAGGTTATGGCAAGCATTAAAAATGCAAATTCCCATTTCCAGGCCATGTAAAAAATATAAGATCCTACCAGCAGTAAGATTGACCTGTACCTGTAGGGTAAAGAGAAATAAGTTAAAAAGATAATAAAAAAGAAAAATATGTATTGCCAGGAATTAAATAGCATTATACAATTTGATTAATTAACTGGGTGTAAATATTCATTAAACGCTCATAGATGGCCTGTGCTGAGTATTCCGCTTCCGCTTTTTTTTGTCCATTCAGACCAAATTGAATACACTTATCAGGGTCATTAAAAAGAGAAGAAATACTTTTTGCAAGTTGTGTGATGGATCCAGGTTCAATTAAATACCCGTTTTTGTTATGATTGATGATAGAAGCCATTGCCCCCAGATTTGATGTGATTACCGGCTTTCTGTGCAACATGGCCCTTGTAATTACATTTGGGAATCCTTCGTACCATTTGCTTGGAGCAACAATAATTCTTGAGTTCCGGAATACCTGGTCAAGTTCGGCGCCTGAAAGAAATCCTTTCCATTCAATATTGGCAGGGGAGTGCTTAACAAGTTGTGTAACGGAAGGAGATATTCGGCCTGCTACAACGAAAGGTATATCGGGCAATAATCTTGCAGCTTCGGTGAACTCAACAATACCTTTTTCAATACTTACACGTCCGACAAAAGCAACATGCTCTCCTATTATTTCAGGGGATTTTGTTATGACAGAGGGAGTCAGGCCCGGTACAACATGCAATTTGTTTGAAGGGATACCTAACTCGAAAAATTTTTCTTTTTGAAAAGAGGATTGAACAATGTATGCATCAACATAATTAAATATGGAACCAGATAACCTTGCCCACATATTCCTTAATCCATACCCCATGCTTTTCCCTATATTGCCTTCGCAATTTTTCCAGACACACCAGCTTTCCTTAAGTTTTCCGGTACACTTTTCACACACATTCCCCTTACGGTCGAGGAACAGTCCGTTCGGGCAAAACAAACGATAATTTGGACAGCGCATGACAACAGGGGTGTTGTGTGATTTTATGACTTTTAATATCGAAGGCGAAATAAACGGATAAAGATTTTGAACCTGTACTATGTCAGGATTAAACTCATTTAGTAAATGTTTTACCTGCCTGACAGATGACATGTTATGGAAACCGGAGACAAATGCGTTTATTTTATTGGCAACGGTCCATTGAACACCTTCCGTAGTTCTGCGGTACCATTTTACCTGATGTCCGTTTAACTCAAGTAATTTGGCCAGGCCTTCAGCGGCATGTTCTTCACCGCTTGGTTGGGCATAATTGTTATGAATAAATAGAATTTTCAAATGAAAGTGAAACTTACGGTTGCCCTGATAAGTGTTTGTTTTGATAGGTAATGATTAATTCTTTAAGGATAAGTTCCTGCATCCAGAATCTGCCTGGTTTAAATTCAAATAGATAGGCACCATTCTTCATAGACCATTCATAATATCCCGTGACATTATCGATAACTAGCTCATCCGGGTCGTCAATGTCAAAGAAAACGGAGGATTCAATAACCAGATACTGACCCGACCTCTCCGACTTGATCATGTCAACTGCCAGGACAGTTGAACCGAATGCTTGTTTTGTTATCAGCGCGGTTTTCATGGCTTCGACAGGTAACTCAGGTACAATGTATTTATAAATTCCGGCCCCGGAAGCCCTGAAGTCATTCTTTGGGGCAAAGCGATAATAACCGAACACTTTTTCACCTATGATGACTATTCTCAGATCAAATTTCGCATCCTCAATAAATTCCTGGAAATAAACATAATCTTTTTGTTTGTAATCTGACCAATAGGTCTTCCTTCCACCGGAAAAGATTTTATTTATGAGTTTTTCTGCCTGTTTTTTTGTTTTTATCATTTCAACACCTCTTGATACAGATCCGCAACTTATCTTTGAGATCAGCGGAAAAGTACAACAATCGATATATTTTAACGTATCTGCTTTGCTGTTCGATGTAAATGTGGGTACATGAGGTATTTTGTATTTTTCCAGGAGATAATTAGATCTAACTTTATCTTCGTACGACCATATTTCCTCATACGAAGGGAAACAAGTAATATTCAGATGTTTTTCTATAAAATATAATTTTGATTCCGCTTCGTGCATACGGGAAGGTGAAATGTCGGGCCGGTAAATAATCAGGTCATATTTTTTTGCCTGCTCGGCCCAGTCGGCATTATGTATCTCAAAGAAGGAATAGGGGATATTATTATTTTTCAAAAAGCGTTCGTATTTAGGCCAGTGTGATCTTTTTTGAACATAGACGCCGTAATTATCAAGGTCCTTTACAAGTCCAACTGTTGGCAACTTCTTTTTATTCGTATTTTCCAATACTACTTTATCTGCTGTGTCGATATATTGCCAGTAAGTTGCGTCCTGAAAGTCTCCCTTTCTCTTTTTCAGTGTAACAATAATTTTTTCGAATAAAGAATATTTAGATAAAGACTGCCTTAATCTGTATATATAATTGTAATTGCGTTTTCTATGAATAATCCGCACATCCTTTTTTGTTTGCATGTCAGGCAGAGCTATATAGTTACCGAATTCTCTTTCATAGCTTTTAGGATAAAAAGAAGAAAGGCCGTTTTGCGGGAAAAAAGTCAGTTCGCCAAAATAAATCTTTGATTGCACTTCAAATAAATCGACCCGGACGAAGGGGAAGCCGGCTGATAATTTTCTGGCAACAGCAAGCATTTCTTTAAACTGTTTCGGCTTGGGATCATTTATTTCTGAATTAGGAACACCTTTTCTTACCGGAAGTTTGTTCCATTCTAAACTGTAAAAATTTATGTAATGATCATTATTAAAACGGTTAACATCTACATGAACAAATTTCGGTTGACCGTCAAAACAGTAAAACTTATAGTCTTTTAACCCGTCATTTTCATCTTCTTCCAGATATCTTTCGCAAATTATTTTTGGTTGAACGTGTTTGTATACCCACTCACCCCATAACTTATAGAAGTTCTGCGTAAGCCAGAAGTTCATTTCGGCTTTAGCCCCTTCAATATTGAGTTCGTTTTTGTTCCTGCAGATTATTACCCAACCTGAACCATGGGTAGGTTTTAAAACAAAACTGTCAGGTAATTCTTGCCAGTTAATTTCTTCTGCTGAGCCATAAACACCGTAATTCTTATTTAAGTACTTATCGCCAATTCTTTGTTCAACAAAGCCCCTTACTTTATATTTATCTACTAAGCTCGGAAGGTCAGGATTGCGGTAATAAAGTTTTAGCCAGTTGATCTTTTCGTTGAACGTTTTTGGGTTCTTTAAGTTAAGAAATCTCTTAAACGTTACAAAGTACCGGATGCTGACATATAGCTTGTCAGATGCAAGTTTTCGTAACAGTAATAAGGACACTCTTTTTACATTCAAAATATTCAGTGTTTCGTATTGTTATATGCCATGTTACACGCCTGCCAGATTGACTGAGCAGCTTTTTCAGGGGAGTGATTATTCACAATCTGCTGTGATTTTAAACCCATCAAGGTAAAAGAATCTTTGTGGTCAAGTGTATGTTCAAGTGTATCTACAAATTCTTGGTTGTTCAGCGGGTCAAAAACCCAGCCGTTTTCCTCTGTTACAAGTTCAGGCCAGCAACCGTTATATTTTGAACAAATGACAGGCAATCCGGTTGACATGGCTTCGGGAACAACCAGTGACCAATTATCTTCAAGCGTTGGGATTATAAAAACATCTGCCATAGCATAATAAGTGGCAATTTCATTGTACGGAATTTTCCCTAACAGATAAACATTGTTGATGTTTTTTGTTTCTATCAATTTTCTGATTTCCTCAATCTGATCACCGCCGCCAATTAATACTAATGCCGTTTCTGGGTTGTTGTTTAATTTACTTTTATTCCAAGCGACAATAAGCTCTTTTATGCCTTTTCTCGGAATAATTTGCCCCGTATAAAGGAATACCAGATCTGCATTGAATCGATGTTTCAATTCGGTGCTTATTTCGCTCGTTACTGACTTTGAAAATTCTGTGAGCCAGTTAACATCAGCTACCATATGGCCATAATGTATTTTTTCAGGAGAATAACCTATAGACTGAACATATTCGCCGCATAAGCTACCGGAACAAATAATTCTGTCGATCCATTTCATTGCCAGCTTTCTGTATCTCTCCCTGTACCATTGCACATTTCTTTCCGTATGAGGTGTTCGTTCATAACACATTACATGGGGAATGTTCTTTCTGAAACGGATGTATAATGGGGCATAGGTCCACTGAAAAAAACCATCAGAGATCATCATTTCGGGCTCTGTATTTACAAGGGTTGATATCAGGTTTTTCTGATAGGGTATCCTTATATAGGAGTTAGCGAATGCTGAATTTTCTCTTTTTTGCCCGATCAATACTTTTTCATCAGATAGCCCAATAGCTCTGTTTCCCAACAGGTTTTCAAGTTTTTCTGATAAGTCGCTTTTTACAATGTCTTTGTTGTAAATTACTGTCAAATTATCTATTGATAAAGTATTCAACTCTTTGTAAACGGGGAGTCGGTAGTCAGCAAACGCTCGGGTAACCCAGGTGATTTTCATATTATAAAAATAATTTATGCTATAGGTTTAATTCTTGTACGGCTTTAAATTTAATACCACTGATTAGCGTAATAACGAGCACAACAGGTATCCAGGAACCATATACTCTGAAACCGACACCAGGAGCAGTTAATGAAACAACAACAGCCATGATGATGGTGCTGGCAAAAGCTGCTTTCCATTTACTTCTTTTAAACACCTTTGACGTAGCAATTCTGAATGCGTTGATAAAATAAAAAATTAACGGGATTGTGCCTATAATGCCCGTTCCAATTAAACCGGAGAGAATAAAATTGTGTGTTGAGATTGCTCCTGTAAAAGAATTATAAATAATATTGGTTTCGCCCGCAACAAATCCATAGCCAAATAAAGGTTTTTTGGTGATCGCATCCCATGAAACTTCCCATATTTTATCTCTTCCTGAAGTGTATTCCATGCCAATACCTTCTCGTCCGTAAAACAAAGTGTTCTCTAAAATTACATCACCCCATATAAAGAATGAAATAGCCGTAATTAAACCAAGTGTTAAAAGCCAGCCCTTGTTTTTAATGTTCCCATAATAGAATCCTAACAAGCCGAATGCTATCCCGAAGAATATCTTATTAGAAAGTGATAAAACAGAGAATGTCATAATGACGTATTTTAAGATCTTCCTTTTGGTTAGTAAAAGCGCTAAGAAAAAGAAGATAGGGATGGCAAGGCGTGCAGATGAAAATGGCCAGTATAAGTAACTAAACCCCTCCCATCTTATTGAGCCGGCTATAGACCATGAAAGATCCCATATTATCCACAGTATAGCCCACTCAATGATATCTTGAAATGAAAGGTGCTCGATTAGACGGGAAACAACAAGGGAGATCAGCATTAAATATGTCAGGGCTTCAAATGCTCTGTAACCTGTGATCATAATACTCGGAGACCAAAGCATGCTTATAAAGCATATAAATATAAATATCAACAAATATATTTGTGGCGACCTGAATAATAGATTTGTTTGATTTCTTTTTGAAAAAAGCAATAGATAGAGCGAAATTACAAAGCAGATAGTTATGTATGCGATTTGAATGGAAGCGGAAAGGTCAATTGTAGAATAATCTTGTAAATCACGTCTTCTACTTGTTAAGAAACTGATTATTTGTTCGGATAAGAACAAGAGTCCGGGAACACCTGCAACAGTGAAAAAATCTTTTATTAAAAATATATCCTTTTTGCTGGTCATTATTTTATAAGACGAAATTTCTCTTTCAATTTTAATAATTCGCATGTGATTTCCCAGGTGGCTGTATACCGGGAAGACAGCTTTAATAAAGTGCTCATTTTATTCTTTGGAAAGTTGTCTCCATATCTAAGCGCTGAACTCCTTGCTAATTGGGTTCTGTTTGATTGAATCATTGAATAAATTAAATTTCTTGCAATTCGACCTCTTGCTATTTTATATGAATGTAAATTATCCCTGTTTATTCTCTTAATAATTCTTTCTTCCCAATTCTCAATTGATGGAGCTGACTCCCAGCGTTTCTTGTTTTTTTTAATCCAGCCCTGTTCTTTGGAGACTTTGCCGCCATCACTTACAAATAATACTTTTGGTATAAACCCCCACTTACCAAAAGTGGCAAGATATGCCCAAAACTCAAGATCCTCGGTAATACGCAACTCAGATCGCTGCCCCCCGGTTCGCTTTACTACATTAGTTCGCATCAATACACTTCCAGTGCAGACATGATTGTGCTCAGCCCAGAATTTATAAAAATTATCCAGCACAATTGACGTTTTAGGTTTGGTATGTTCTTCCCTTAAAATTTTAGGGCTAATAGCATCTGGTTTACCGGGGTTTTTATGTAACTGCCCCGTGCTAACTGCAATGGCATCGGTGTTTTTTTCCAGGAACCGAATAGTCTCCTTTAAAAAACCTGGTTTCCAGTAATCATCAGCATCTAAAAAAGCCAGGTATTTTCCTCGAGATGCTTTAATGCCTTTATTACGTGCAGATGCAGGTCCCTGGTTTTCCTGATGTATTAATTGAAGATTAGGAATGTTCATGTTTGTAATAATCTCAGCTGATTTATCAGTGCTGCCATCATCAACAGCGATAATCTCTAGGAAATACTCGCCTTTTTGGCTTAATACTGATCTTAAACACCGTTCAATAAGAAGTGCAGACTGGTAAAAAGGTATTATTATACTGATATCCATAGAAGGACTTAAATATGAGAATATCCTTTTTTATCTCTTTTTAATCGGTTTCTGCAATTTACACAACAATTATTTCCATTCTTAAAACCAATTAAATATGCTTTTGCGTAAAAGTAACTTCTGAAGAATATTAAATTTGGGATAAAGAATGCGGCTCCGATATCAGATTTCCTGATAGCTCTATGAATACCATTATATGAATTTATTTTAATTAATTGAATTAGTGGATGAAGCATAGGAACTAAAAAGGCAGGGATCTTTTTTTCAAAATACCATTTAAAGACTCTTGGAGTTTTTATAAATGCTTCGCCATCACCTCTTCCATAGTTATATTGCTCTTTCCAGAACTGCCTCAGCTTTTTTGGCCTTCCCCAATAGGTCATGGCTTCTGGTGCATACGCAAATTTCAGTTTTTCCTGTATCATCTGCCTGCCGAATACCGAATCGTCTGCATAAAAAGTAAGATCTTCCGGAAGGCCGCCAAGTTGCTTCCAAACCTTTTTAGTGTACGCAATGGAGCGATTACCCGGCACGAAACCCGGTCCTAATTTTGGCATACCACCATTCTCAATGTAATACTCGGCCCTGGCAACTGCCGATTTTACGGTTTCTTTATCTATGCAGGTGTTTCCGGCAACAACATCAATAGAGGAGTCGGTTTCGAATGGCGTAATAAGCTCTTCACACCATATTTTATTTAACCGGACACCCATATCAGTTGACAGAATATGCTCGTGAATAGCATGTTCAATGGCAACATTTCTACCGTGGGCAGCAGCTCCTTTCTCCTGGATAAGTTTTACCCGGTTATCTTGCTCAGACCATGCAAGAAGCATTTCGTAAGTGCCATCATCAGAAAATGCGTCAACGATGACTATTTCGTTGGGTTGCCGGCTTTGTTCGAGCACATTTTTCTTCCACCTCGGAAGTGATTTGATCTCATTCCGACATGTAGTGACAAGGGAAAATTTAAGCCTGTCCATTTGAATCTTCAAGTCGTTTTAACCAATTATTATAGATATCCGTTAAAGTCTGCCTGAAAGGAATGGTTGGTTTCCAGCCTAGTTCATATAATTTGGCAGGATCTCCGAGTAATACTTTTTCATCTGAAAGCCGAAACAGTTCAGGATCAGTTTGCACTTCTACATCTATACCACTTATCTCGATCAACATATCAAGAGATTCCTGTATTGACCATGCTTTGCCCGTACATTGGTTGTACACTTCCCCTGATTTGCCTTTCTGCGCAAGTATCCATAATGCATTCACGCCATCCCTGACATCAACAAAATCCCTTGAAGAAGAAAGATTGCCGACTTTCATAACGGGTTCTTGAATCCCAAGCTTTATAGAAGCGAGCTGACGTGCGAAATTCTGAAGTGCGGTGACAGGTGGATGGTCAGGGCCTACATGGATAAATAAACGCGGTAAAACAACGTCCATACCATAGTTAAGATGAAACTGACGTGCCATCATCTCCATACTGGCCTTGGAAACACCATAGGGAGTTATTGGATGTAACGGAGTGTTGTCTTCCTGAATTGGAATTAAATGATCAGGAACAAACCCGTATTCTGCACTTGAGCAGGCAGGTATTATGCGAGCTTTGGGAGAAAGCTCTAGGCATGTTTCAAAAACATTTCTTGAGCCTGTTATATTTAAGGCATACGTAGTGTCTTCTGCCAGCCAGGATTCGCCATTATATGCCTGTGCTGCTAAATGGTAAACTAAATCAGGTTGCCAATCTTGCCAGACTTTTTTCAGAAACTTATGATCCAATATATCACCTGCATAATGTTTAAACGGTAATTTTTTTGTATTGTATCTGGAAGATGAGGTTGCCCTGGAAATACCTGCCACCTCACATCCTTCTTTTTGAAGTACACTTGCCAGATGTTTCCCAATCATCCCGGTAATACCGGTTATCATCACTTTTTTCATAGTTAGTAGTTTATAGGGTACTATTTTGATCTTAAAATAATAACGGGTTTAAATCATTAACCCAGGCTTTTACGAGTGTTAACTCCTCTTTTGGAAAGATGCCTTCTCGGGTAAGCGCTTCATAACATCTGATCAGGTTATCCGGAGTATTTTCTATCCCGCTCGCGAGTTTTGTTGCTTCTAAAACCTGAGTTAGTCTTTCATTGCTAAAATAGCCGGGCACTTCAGCTTCAAAATCTTTCATCAGGTCATGAATATTTCTGTCCTGATCTGCTTCTGGTGCATGAAAAACAAGTTTGTAATCCATTTCCCATAAACAGCGTTGTGCAACAAAGCTTTTCCAGATATCTGTCATGCGAAACGAACAGTAGCTCGGCAGGTAGAGCAATGGAAAAGCTTCTTTCCACCACCACGTACTTTGTGTGTTAAACGGGCACCACGAGCCTTCCTGCAGAGCAATGCTCTCATTTCTTTCATAATAAAATTCCCGATCACGTGTTAAGCGCCAGATGGCATCTACATCAGGCGAAATATTTGCCAGTCCCTGTTGAATAGGAGCTTCTATTTCCTGGATTTTCCCATTATGCCTTGGTATAGTTTCCGAATCTGTAATTCTGTCTATTAGAAATCCTCTGGGCCAAATGTTCTCACTGCTAAAGTGTTTGTAAACATTAATCCAGGAAGTGTTTTCTGCAATCAATGACGAAGTTTTTTTGTTACGTACTTTCCAGTATTCGTTCGGTTTGTTATCATCGTCAGTTTCGTAAATACAATCTTCTCCCTGTTGCATAGCAAGCAAATATCCTATATTTTTCCTGGAATAATGACCTGTAGGTAATTTGTTTGCAAGTTTGAAATCAAGGGTTAGTTGCTTTTCAAGCGAGTAAAACTGCGCGTTAGGAATATCATAGGAAGTTGGGCCTTTTTTGTCACCAATAATTATTAGTGAACCTTTTTCTGAAAGTTTTCTCGCCAGAATTCGGACACTTTTTGTAGGATTTGCAATTGTAGTAATAACAGTTATCATAATTATTTTTTATTCATTAATAAATTATACACTGTTTGCAAAGTCAGGCCGTTATTCAGCTTAAAGACCAAAGCAATCAGGTAATAGAGAGCTATGTATAGAGAGCCAAATAAAATTATATTGAAAAGATGTGTAAAAGAATGTATGTTCATAAAGAATTTGATTAACAGAAAAGGAGTGAATCCAATTAATAAATATTGACCGGTAATTCGTAAAAGTTTAAATATGTCGATACGTAAAATTCTTTTAACAACAATCAGGTGGATAATTAAAAACAAAATACTATTTATTATTTGACCAATTATCAAACCTAAAATACCCCAGCGGATAACTATGACAATATTTAATATTATAATAATGTTTTTAAGTAATTCAATTTTTAAATTCAGGAATGATTTCCCTTTACATAAAACGGCATTCGAGCTTAAGGCAAAAAATGGAAGAAATAATGAGGAATAACAAAGAAGTTCAAGATAAGGTATGATAGGTTCCCATTTAGAAGTTAATAATAAGATTACAATATCTTTTGATAAGAGCGCTATCAGCAGTAAAGCCGGGAAGTTAATAAGCGCTGAAGTTTTAAATAGTTTATAAAAATAATTTTCAAGCTCTTTACTTTGATCGGAAAGTGATACAAAAACAGGGAAAGTGGTTTTCCTCATTACCTGTTGGATTTTAGAACTTGGAATACTTTGTATTTTATTTGCCTGGGAGTAGTATCCCAGGGCAGTTGGGCTGTACAATTTTCCAATTAAAACGTAGTAAATATTATGAAACAATTGGTTAATGATAGCAGCAATCATTAAATTACTACCATATGAGAAAAGAGATTTTAAAGCTTTAAATCTAAAAATTCTGATTGGTTTCCAAGGATCATAAATCCAAAAGGCTAACACGGTTGTTGCTGTCATCATAATATTTTGAACAACTAATGCCCAAACTCTACCTCCCATCAATGCAATGATTATTGCGGTTGTTCCTGAAATGACCAGAGCTAATAAATTGATTTTGGCCGGGGTTTTAAAATTCATTTTACGCGAATACATAGCGTAATGAACAATATTGAAACTTGCAAGAATAATTGATAATCCCAGCCATCTGACAATTGTTTTTAACTGAGGCTGGTTGTAAAAGCTGGCAATACTCTCAGAAAATATAAAAATCAACAGATAGAGCAGGAGGGATATGATAATGTTCGTGTAAAATACGGTGGACTTGTCAGCCGAGTCGATATTCTTCTTATAAACGAGTGCTGCAGCAAACCCGCCATCTACAATAACTGATGAAACTAATACAAAGATGTAAACCATGCCAATCAGGCCAAAATCTTCAGGCTCCAAAAGACGTGCTAGTAATATGGTTATGCCTATTTGCAATAGTTGTTTACCAAAGACCTCAATACCATACCACTTGATCGCTTTTCCGGTTTTTTTTTGAATGGGATTATTCATTTAATTTATTGGAATGGTTTATTATGAGGGATACAATCTGTCTTTACTTATTAATCACAGAGCCAATAATTTAGGTCGCGATTTATAATTTTGGATAGTTTCTTAACATCATCCCTGAAGAAGTCAGACATTTCTCTTTTTAAGCTCTGAGGTAGAGGTTTCCTATTTATCTTAGTTCTGTTTGTAAACCCAAATCTTTCTCCATATGGCAACTTAGTAAGATTTTCATTAAGAACTCGAATAAAATTTTGCATCCCTTTTGGAAGTTTTCTCCGAAAAACTGATAATCCCCTCCATTTATGATTAAGTCTCTCGTTATATCTATTGAACTCCTTCCGGTTATCATCTTGCACGCCCAGAAATTTTAATACTTTTAAATACTCTTTGCGGTTTGACTTTATAAAATCATCATATACAATTATTTTAATTTGATTTGAAGGGAAAATATTGAATACCTTTTCTACTTGGTTTCCCAGCATCGCAACTTCACCATACTGAAGATAGCTTGGGTTTCTGATGTTTTTAGGTAAATTAAGTCCCTTTTTACGCTTTTCTTGAAGTGCCCACGCTTTTGCAAAGTCTCCTTGATCTTCTTCGAAATCAAAACGTAGATGTTCGTGAAATGAGTAAGCTAAATCCAGAGGGTTTCTTACAATAATAATCAGTTTTGCTTCGGGATTAAAATTATATATTTCTCTGATTGCTGTTTTTGAGAACATGTACATTACAGATCCTTCGCCAACTACTAAATGTTTTTCATTAGCTGACTCAAAAAGTTTTTGATATTCGTCAAAATCATTGCCACATAACCAGTTTTGGGGCTTTTTTAAATCTTTTGCAAAATATTCGGGTTCTTTTGGGTCTGAAAAAAAGATTTGTGGATGTTCACTTAAAAACACACTTAAAGCGGTAGTACCGCTTTTAGGTGCACCAACGATAAAAAAATTTGGTACTGTCACATCTCCCATGATATTTATTTAAGAAGTAATCAAAACGGCTTATTTATAACTGATATCAAGAATCGATCTGTTTTTTAAATAAAATATTATTCCACTTCTATTATGAAACGCAGTATATGAAAAAGTTAACCCGGGTAATAATCCAATATTCTTTTGTTAGCAGAGATTAAATTGATTTTCTTCTGATGACGCTACTAAAAACTTTATTCAGGTTTAAAGCCAAATAATGAGGAATTGATTCATAAAAGTATTCGTCGATAATACGTCCGCCAAATTCCATTTTGAATCTATCGATTTCATGGTTGTCCTTCTTTTTTGTATGGTGAGCCGTGCCACCGAAATCATAAGTTATTACACCCTTTCTCTTGAAATATAACATATCCTGGTAGTGTAAGAACCTGTTAGCCCATCCTGCCAAGTTGGTATTAGTACCCTTTTCCAGCCTGACGGAAGCAGAGTTGATCATCCTGGCAATGTTTGCCTTTTTATCCGTAATATGAGCATGCATCACGAGTGTTTGATCATGTATCATTGCTTTTGTAAGTGTGAGGGGCTTCAGTTGCTGAAAACTTTCATATGAAAGGAAAGCCTGACCTTTTTTTAATGCAAATTCATTATAAAACGTTATAAATTCTTTCAGATTTGTTTCAATATCGAATACTACCTCATTTTTAACAGCCCTTCTTATTTTGTTACGTGTGTTCGGCTTAAAGTGCTGGAATATAACCTCTTCGTTCTGAGTCAGATCGACAAGTAAAGTGTATCTGTGTTTTTTAATAAATAATGGTGCGAAAAAATTACCCCTCACATAATTGTAATTCACTATTTTGAAACCGTCCGAAACTTTTATTTTCTTTGCGTAAAGTTTATGCTGAATCTTTATTCCTCCTTTGTTCGTGCTGTATTCAATCATCTATTCTTTAAATTTGATGCTTGCCGAAAACCTCGATCCCATACCATTTAATGGCACTTCCGGTTTTATTTTGAAAGAGATTTCTCACTTAAAAAAGTAATATTAAACAGTTGAGCTAGTTTATATATTAAAGAAGCTGGTATTGGTTTTTCACATTTTCAGCACATCTAATACGGGTAATGATGATAAAATATTTCTTTAAATTTAAGTGCCAAAAACAGCGGAATACTTTCATATACATATTCATCTACTATCCGACCACCAAATTCCTTTTTAAATTCATCTATATGGTGTGATACTACTTTTTTTGTGTGTTCGGCAGTACCTCCCAGGTCATATGTCTTAAAACCGAGGTTTTTGAAATATTTAATGTCTTCGAAATGCAGGTAGCGGTTAGCCCATCCTGCAATTTTTGTATCAGCACGTTGATCTAACCTGTTAGTTACTCCATAAACTGCTCTGACAACACGATGCTTCTGGTCGATTATGTAATAGCGTGCAGCCAGAATAGTGTTGTTGTGGGTAACTTTCGTGACGGTATAATCGTTGATGCCTTGCAGGCTCTCTATGCTCAATAGTTTTAAACCTTTTTTTCGGGCAAATTCATTATAAATAGGAACAAACTCCTTTAAGTCGCTGTCAACTGTCCATGCAAGATTGATTTTAGCCGCTTTGCGTATCTTCCGGCGGTTATAATAACCGAATTCCTTAAAAATACTTTGAATATCTTGAGTAAGATCAATTATAATGGTTTGCCTGCGAACTTTAATGAAAAGCGGGTGATGAAAGTTTTTGCATGTATAGCTGTAATTTGCAAATTTGTAAGAATCAAGAGTTTTGATCTTGTCAGGGAAAAGCACATGCTTAATTTTAATGGAGCCTTTTTTTGTATAGTATACAATCATGTTAATCGTTAAAAGGAAGTGGAGTAAGCGTCAGGTTGGTTGATAGTAATTGTTTTTTATATACGCTTAGGTGTCAAACGAGGTTACTTATAATAGCCTGTGTACCAGTTTACAAAGCGGCTTATTCCAGCCTTGATAGTTGTAGCTGGCTTATATCCGAAATCTTTAATCAGATCATTTACATCTGCTTTTGTATTAACTACATCACCCGGTTGCATTGGTAAAAATTCTTTAATAGCTTTTTTTCCCAGAACCTCTTCAATTTCGTGAATGAAGTCGAGGAGTAAAACAGGGGAGGAGTTACCTATGTTATACAGCTTATAGGGCACGGTTTGTTTTTTCACTTGTGGTGTTTCGATAATCTTATTCATACCTTCCACAATGTCATCAATATAGGTAAAGTCGCGGTGCATATGCCCCTTATTGAATATTTTAATAGGCTTTCCTTCAATGATGTTTTTTGTAAAAATATAGTAAGCCATATCCGGTCTTCCCCATGGGCCATATACGGTAAAAAACCGTAATCCGGTAGTTGGTAAATTATACAGATGACTATAAGTGAATGCCATAAGTTCGTTGCTCTTCTTCGTAGCTGCATACAAGCTGATCGGATGATCAACATTGTGTGTGATTCTCAGTGGCATGTCAGAACTGTTGCCATATACGCTGGAAGAACTGGCGTATATTAAATGACCGATATGATTATGTCGGCATGCTTCCAGGATATTAACGTATCCGTTAATATTGCTCTGGATGTAGGCAAACGGATTTTTAATAGAATAACGCACACCAGCCTGTGCGGCCAGGTGACATACTGTAGTGAATTTTTCCTCTTCAAACAATTTGTTCAGTTGTTCCCTGTCTTCCAGATGCATTCTGATGAAGCTATAAGACGGTTGTTTTTTTGATTGAATTAATGTGTTGTAGGGAATTTCTCTCTTCTGATTTGAATTAGATGTACTGCCTTGAGAAGAGAAGTCAGTGTTGATTCCTGTTTCACTAAGACGGGCATATTTAAGGGATACATCGTAGTAATCGTTTATGTTATCCAGACCAACCACTTGATAGTTGTTTTTTAGTAAGCTTTTAACCAAATGGAAGCCAATAAAACCTGCTGCTCCGGTTACGAGTATTTTTTTTTCGGGATTCTTCAATATTAATTATTATTTAAATTTAGGGTTACCCCAAATAAGTAGTTGTTGTGTTGATTTTAACTGATCTGGCGCAGTTGCTGAAGAAACGATAGTGAAGCTTATACTGCGATTGACCAGTTTCTCCGCCTTTTTAACAAGTGAAGTTATATAACTATGATCAAGATCTTCGCCGACAAGAATTAGTTCTATTGTTCCGGAGTCAATTCCCCTGGCTAAGTTTCCTGTTAAGTAGGCCGCTTTCAGATCACCAACTTTCAGGGCAACTTTTTCAATGATACTGTCAATACCGACAATCTTTCTTAAGATACTGTTAAGGTCTTTAAATAGAGGATGCAGGGTATTTGCCCTGTATATTTTTTTATTTCCCTGACGTTTAGAAGAAAGCAAGCCTGCTGTTTCCATCCTGTTCAGCTCTATCCGAATGGAATTGGTTGAATCACCAAATTCAGACGATAATTTTCTTAAATAGCTGGTTGTGTCGCTATTTAGGAAGAACTTAAGTAATAGTTTGATCCTGGTTTTATTTGTGATAATAATATTCAGCAACTAATTCTGTATTTGGTCTAACATTTAGAAGACATATCTTCTATAGAATAAAAAAACTCAGTTCTTCTGTATTTTATTTAAAATCAAGAAGTTTTACAGGCAACTTCAAAAAGATTATAGTAAGTTAGCAGCTTAAGTTTGTACTAAAACGCGGGATTTCTCAAATGCTGTTTTGTTGTACGAATACCATCTTCCGAAAAGTTTAATTTTCAATCCGGAGCCAATAATTCGTGCACCAATATTTTTTTTAAACTTTATGGCAGCAGTATTCGTTTTTATGGAAAAACTGTAAAGTTTTCTTTTCCCTTCCGAGGTCAATATCTTATATAACTCATGGCGAAGAATGTAAGCCAATCTTTTTCCGCGGTATGTGGGCGCAGTATATGCGTTATATAAGTAAGCTTCATCTTCATTTAATTCATATTTTTCTGTCAGAAACTCAAAAGAAATAAGATTCGCCCATGAAAAGGCGATTATTTTTCCTTCCAGCCAGGCTGCTACACAAATGTCTCCCCTGTCAAGTCTTTCATGCAATCGTTCAAGATTTCCCATCATATCAGGAAAATCAAGAAATTGAACCATATCATTTTTCTCAGCGAGTTTTATCTCAATTTTTTTTAAAGGAGTTGCTATCTGTTTGGCAGGACCATTGCTATTTGAATTTTCTTCATATACATAGTATGGGTATAAGGAAACCCCAACCAATTTAAAAGCATTGATTATCGTTTGAAGAAGTGAATCATACTTCAGTTTACTTACGATAAATTTTAACCGTTTTTTCATTTTGACAAGCCAAGTATTGACCTGGCTTCCTTATGTGATAATGGTTTCCTTCCCAGCATTTCTGCAATGTCTCTGATACGTATCAGTAAATCTTTGTTTGAAGCAAGACGCGTGCGGTTTTCATCAAACCAAATGTTGTCTTCCAGGCCTATCCTGATTCCTCCGCCGGACACCAGAGACATCACGTTCACCTTAAGTTGTGCATTACCAACGCCACCTGCCGACCAGATTGAATGATCAGGTAATTCTTTTTCCATCAAACCAAGACTTAACATATTTGCCTGGGCACAGGCGATATTTCCTAAAATCAAATTGAAATAGTAAGGAGGTGTTAACAGATCTTTTGCAATTAAATATTTTGCATAATTTATCATGCCAAGGTCAAAAGCTTCCAGCTCTGGTTTAATACCATTCTTTAGCATTTTAGCTGCCAGTGATTTGATCACATCAGGGCTGTTAATACTAGCTTGCTTGTTAAAGTTTAAGGAGCTAAGTGTTAAACTTCCGAAATCCGGTTTATATATTCCGGTCAAATCAAGTACTTCAGATCTTTTTTCGAATTCAGGCCAGTTGCGTCCGCTGGTTGATACACATATAATAAGGTCTTTTGCATGCTTTCTTATTCCTCCAATGATTTCCGCGTAAACATCTTTCTTATAGGTGGGTTTACCTGTATCAAGGTCACGAGCATGCAAGTGAACCATATTAACTCCTATTTCGACCGCCTCCAATGTGTCATCAATGATTTCTGACGGTATTATTGGAACATGACGGGACATTTCTTTGGTTGGAATCATGCCCGTTGGTGTAAAGTTGAATATAAAGCTTTTCATGGTTAGGAGTATTGGGTGTGGTTATTATATTTATTTAAGGCTTAAATAGTCCGGTATTGATTGCACACTTATATACAATAAAGAAGTACGTATAATGTAACCTTGTATGAAGACTATAAAAACTTGGAAAAGGAGAAATTAATTAGTCAAATTAACGGCAATATTTAAAGCTTCGCCACCTCAGTCACAATTAATACTGAAGATTTTATGGGGTTTTGAGTAAAACATTTACTCAAATAAAGAACTAATATATAAAAGTTTATTTAAAAGATCAATGTTGCGTGTTAAAATGGTGCATTTTTATTTAAGTGTACCCGTTTGGCAAATGTCATACTTTGCTCTCAGAAGAACAGTTTTTGCAAAAACTTAGGCTAGATGTTTATTCTCAGAATTTTGTTTTGTGAAGCAAATAATAAACCATTAAATGCTTGAAATTAACCCGAATAATAAATATTAGCTCAAAATATTTGTTATTTTTGAAAAACAAACCATCTGCCCTATGCTTAAAATAACTTCATGGTATATTGTGCTGCTGTTCTTTCTTATTGCATCTTGTTCAAGACCATTAAGCGAAATGACGTATATGAACGGGATTGATCCAAAAATTTATCCAAATGGTCCTGTGCCGGATGATTATGAGGTAGGAATAAACGACCAGCTGTATATACAAGTCATTAGCGATGATCCTCAGAATGCGGTTTTCCTTAACCTTGTGCCCGCAGACAGGGGAGGGGCATCTACATCAGATCTTGAACTGGTAACATACATTGTTGATGAGAATGGTGATATATATTTTTTGCTTTTGGGAAAAATACATGTAGCTGGTATGACAGTTAAAGAAATCCGCGATCTTTTACAAGTTAAAGTGGATAAATACCTTGACAATACAGCGGTATTTGTCAAGTTAGTGGATAGGAACATTACAGTACTTGGGGAAGTTGATAACCCGGGCCAGCATAAGATGGTCAAGAACCGATTAAGTATATTTGAGGCTTTAGGTACAGCCGGAGATATTACTGACTGGGGAAATTACAAAGAAATAATGCTTGTAAGGGAGACTCCGGAAGGGAAACTGGTAACAAATATTGATTTGCTTAGCCCCGATTTAATAGATTCGCCCTATTACTACATTTTACCGAATGATGTTCTGTATGTGAAGCTTGACAAAAAAATACGTGGGACAAAGAATGTAGCACCATTTACAGGACTCATGCTATCTTTATCTATTATTACAACCGCATTACTTGTAGCTAATTTCTTTGTAAAATGACAAATAACGATAACAGCGGACCTGTGCTTAGAAATCTCTCTTCTCAAACAAGTGAAGACTATGAGATTAAAAAAATATTAAAGAGATTACTATCTTACTGGTATTGGTTTTTGATTTGTATTATACTGGCAGTAAGTATAGCTTATGTATATAACAGGTACGCTACACCAATATATGAAATCACCAGCAGCCTGCTACTGGAAGTGGGAAACTCAAATTCTCCACTGACTAATAAAAATGCAAACGAAGACAATGTATTCCAGGGATTTGGAATTACAGACAGTGACCGCAATATCTTTAATCAGTTAATCGTATTAACTTCTACTCCCATATTAAACAGAACACTTGAAGAATTAGATTTTGATATTAATTATTACTCGGTTGGCCGCGTTAAATCAAGGGAGATATACAAGGAGTCCCCATTTGAAGTTATATGGGATTACGAACATCCTCAGTTAATATATGCTGACTTTCTCCTGGAGATATTACCTGATGGAAAATTGTTGATTAAAGTTGAAGATGAACATGCGGCAATTTTTGATTTTTTAAATTCAGAAATCGTTACTTACGTAACTAACCTGAGTTTCTCAAAGGAAGCAGCCTACAACGAAGTGATTAAAACAGATTACTTTTCTTTCATAATAAAACCAAAGAGAGAGCGAAATAAAATTGAAACAGCTACTTATAAATTTCGATTTAATATACGAAGCGACCTGTTGAAGCAATACAAGAATGACTTATCCGTCAACATGCTCTCACAAGAGACATCTATCATAGAGCTAAGCCTTAAGACATTAAATGTTGCCAAAGGCATAGATTTCCTTAATACGCTTGTTGCGGTATACCAGGCATATACACTTGAGAGAAAGAATGAAAATGCCAGCAGAACAATTAATTTCATCAGTACGCAACTTCAGACGGTTTCAGATTCACTCGGTATTTCTGAGAATGCCATGCAGGCCTTTCAGTCTAAGCATAAATTGCTCAATATCTCTATTCAATCAGAACAGCTGCTTGACCAGGTGAATGAGTTGGAAAAAGAAAAAGTAGTCTTGGAAACAAAGAATAAGTACTATAAGTATTTAAGAGAATATATCATTAATAATCAGGAGTTGGAAACAATTATAGCCCCCTCGGCTATGGATATCGATGATCCCCTTTTAAATGCCCTTATTTTAGAATTAAATAATCTAAGCATAGAGAAATCAAGTATGACTTCTGTGAAGAACACGGAGCATCCAAAACTAAAAAGGCTTAATGCTCAGATTGAAAATGCCAAATCTAATTTATTGGAAAATGTAAACAATATAATATCTCAATCAGAATTAGCATTAACGGACGTGAAAAACCGGCTTTGGAGGTATGAAAGAAGAATACAGACCCTTCCTGAAACAGAACGTAATTATATAAATATTGAACGAAAATACCAACTCAACAATGAGACTTATACGTTCCTGTTACAAAAACTTACAGATGCACAAATAGCTAGAGCATCTAATGTGTCAGACAGCCGTGTAATTGAAGATGCACATATAAAAGGGATTGGTCCGGTGGAGCCTAAAAAGTCAAGAATATACTTAATAGCTTTATTTCTGGGATTATTTGTGCCTGCACTTATAATTCTAATGAAATACTTTAGTACGAATAAGATCACAACTGTTGATGATATTAAAGAGATAACCAATGCTCCTGTTGTTGGGTTGGTATTTAATACCCGAAAAGATTACAAAGGAAATACGCTTATACTCGACAAGCCAGGTTCTCCTGCCAGTGAACAATATCGCTCTGTTAAAAATAAGATCAACTTTATTTCCGGGAAGAAGAGTAATCCGGTCATAGCTTTTACATCTTCAATAGCAAATGAGGGGAAATCATTTAGTGCACTGAATATTGCTTCTTTATATGCTTTATCAAAGAAAAAAACGGTTCTTCTGGATCTTGATCTTCGCATGTCATCAATGGCGAAGAATCTTGAATTAGATACTGACAAAGGTGTTGTTTCCTATTTGACAGGAGAAGCTGGCATCGATGACATTACATTCTCGTCAAAACATCCTGATCTTGACATAATCCCTGCCGGTCCAATTCCATCGAATCCTGCTGAGTTATTAATAGATGAGCGTTTGGAGAAGCTTATGGATAAGCTCAAATCAACATACGATATGATAATAGTTGACACCTCTCCTGTTGGCGTTGTTGCAGATGCGCTTCAGATAACTTCTCAATTTGATATCATCATTTTTGTTGTACGGCAACGGATGACCAAAAAACAGGTATTCAAAAGTGCTATTGAAGAATTACAAAACTTTAATGTGGATAAATTAGGTGTTTTGTTTAATGATGTCTCCAGCAGAGATATGAAACATGGTTATGGATACACTCTGGGGTATGGGTACGGTTTAGGATACGGCAGGACTGCAAAGAAATAAAAGAAATCAAACCTTTTCAGGTTAAATAAGAATGGAAGCACTACAAGTCACAATTACCGAATTTAATAAAATAAACTTGTAATAGTCTTCATGGTTTTATAAAGCTGACGGTAAATAGTTTTTTTACGATTAGGCTCTAAATAGATCGGTGTGCTTAAAATAATAAAACCGAAAACAACTATCAATCCAAACAATATATTGACATTTAAACCTTTCTGGCTTAGCCATAGCGCCAGAGTGATGAAAAAAACATTGATAAAGATTGTAATTAGGGTTACCAATAAATGTATTTTTTGAAGCCTGAGTAAACAGTGATGTAAATGACAATTATCAGGAGAGAAGGGAGACCTTCCATTGAGGATTCGCACAAAAACGATTCTTAATATATCGATAAGGGGTATAATTAATATACTGAAAGCAACAGCGGGAGCGGCATTAATAGCATAAGAACTTGTTGAGATTAGGTTGAGCTCAATGAACTGGATGGTTGAAACCGCTATTAGAATACCAATAGTAAGAGAACCGGAGTCTCCCATGAATAATTTGTTTTTTTCCCCAAATACATTGTACATAAAAAATGCTGCAAGACTGCCCACTAGTGCATAACACATGATAGCATGCTGCGTATATCCCGCGATGTAAAACCATGTGCCAAAAACAACCGACGCAATTATAGCTATTCCCGATGCTAAACCATCTACACCATCGATAAGATTAAATGAATTAATAACTACAAGTATTAAAAATAGTGAAGAGACAAAACTGACAAAGTAACTTACTTCTGTTAAGCCAAATAGCCCCTGGAAATTAGTGATTCTGACATCTCCTAGAATAACGAGTATTAATGCAGCAATGATTTGCATGATAAATTTTTTATGTGCTGCAATAGCTAGAATGTCATCTTTCAGGCCAACAAAGAACATTATTGTTACAGCTGCAACAACGTATTTTAACATGCCAAAACTATAGCCATTTGATGCAATAGCAATACTAATTGTAAATCCAATGAAAATAGCGACACCACCAATTCTGGGGATAGCTTTTTTGTGAACTTTCCTGGCTCCTGTTTCATCAAAGAGCTTTTTTGCATAACAGATTCGGATTATAGGCGGGATTGCTATACTTACAATAATGATACCCAAAACCAAAGCCAGGATGACATATAATAAATCTATGTTATTTTGAAGGAGTTCCATTTACCTAAGCTCAAATTATGATAGCTTATCTTTCAGAAACCAAATAGTGTCAAAAAGCCTCTTTAGAGAAAACTAACGTACCATTATTCTGTTCATTATTACTCTTTAGTGCTTGTTCGCCGCTAACTAAATAATTGTACATTTTGGTTTTGTTATCACCAAATATCATAATTGGAGTAAAGTTGATCTAAGATACCAACTAATGAATTGTCGATTTATTAGCTGACCTTTACTTTAGAAATGAGACATTATTTCCCGTAAATAAATGGCTTGAAGTTGTTGGTAGTATAATTGGTTTTAGTTTGCCTATGGGAAAGGCTAGCTTGTAAGCAAAAGCAAATATATGAAAATAAGTGCTAATTGCAAACTAAATAAAAAGAAAAATGAAATTAAATTAACAAATGTTACATCGTTTAACATAGAGATTATCCGGAAAACCACTTCGTTTGTCTAATTTACATATGTGACATTTGTCAGTAAGTCAAGAAGATAGGTTGTGTACATTGTGTGTGCATGAAATGCACTTTATATTGAGTGAGAAGAGAAACTATTTATTAACACGTTTGTTATAATATAACAAATACACATGCAATAAATGTGAATTATTAAGAATAAGTTTTACTATTTTATATTAAAGCTTCTATAACTTTGCATATTTTAATATTAAGAACATTGAAGATCATTTCAAGGATACTTTTCGCTTGCCTTTCAGTTCTCTTTGCTTCCGGTCTGCTTGCTCAGGATGCTTACCAGGTCATACAGCCAGTCGAAGCTGTCATGAAGGCCAAGCAATATAAGGATGGGTCAAATGAAAAACAGATTTTCGCCTCCCTTGCTGTTAATAATATAAAA
>Ga0164318_10000504_pt1 | contig 30218 bp, 25 predicted proteins | sample GuaBasSedimGuay9_FD_113734 | JGI IMG/M metagenome (GOLD analysis project Ga0164318, IMG submission 113734) | Subseafloor sediment microbial communities from Guaymas Basin, Gulf of California, Mexico - Guay9, Core 4571-4, 0-3 cm | ecosystem: Environmental > Aquatic > Marine > Hydrothermal vents...
AAAGAGACTGTTTCAGTCAGTTTTGCAGATATTAATAAAGCTAAATTACAATAAGAGGAGGACAGAAACATATATGGCTTCTGGACTTGCTGATGCAATTAAAGCCCTTGTACAAGACAAGGGAATTTCTGAAGAACTTGTAAAACAAACTATTGAGGATTTTCTGTTTGCTGCATATAAGCGAAAATTTGGTACAACAGAAAATGCAGTAGTTAAATTTTCTGAAGATGATACTGATGTTTCAATTTATGCCCGAAAAAATATTGTGGCAGAAGTTGAAGATCCTGTATTTGAAATTCTTCTTAAAGAGGCTCTTCTTGAAAATGAAGAATCTGAAATTGGAGATGAACTGCTTATTTATATTGATCCTTTAGGATTTGATAGAGGTGCGGTTCAAAGTGCTAAACAAAATGCAAAACAAACTCTTAGAGAAATAAACAAAGATACTCTCTACTCTGAATATAAGGGGAAAGAGGGTGAGATGATAATTGGTTATCATCAAAGAGAACGAAATGGAAACATTTTTGTAGATCTTGGTAAGATCGAAGGAATACTTCCTAAGCGTTTTCAGTCGCCCAGAGAGACTTACAGACCGAATGATAGAATTAAAGCTTTAATTTATGAAGTTAATAAAACTCCTGCAGGCCTACAGGTAATTTTATCAAGAACTCATACTGATTTTGTTAGGCGTATTTTTGAACTTGAAGTTCCTGAAATATATGATAACACTGTTGAAATTTTTAAAATTGTAAGAGAACCTGGTTATAGAACCAAAATTTCTGTCTATTCGAACCGGGAGGATGTTGATCCGGTAGGTGCATGTGTTGGTATAAAAGGTGTTCGAATTCAATCTGTTGTAAGAGAGATGGAAGGCGAAAAAATTGATATTTTGAAATATGTGACAGATCCTAAAGAATTTATTAAAAATGCACTTTCTCCTGCAGAGGTTGAAAATGTTCTTATTCTTAGTGAAGCAAAAAGACAGGCTTTAGCTATAGTTAATGATAGCCAGCTTTCTCTTGCCATTGGTAAAAGAGGACTGAATGTTCGTTTGGCAAATAGATTAGTTGACTGGAATATTGATGTAAAAAATCATGAACAGTTTGAAGAAATGGATATTACTCTTGAGTCTAAAAAGGAGTTGGATGCTCTTTTTAATGATTCTCATGAGGATATGGATGAAATAACTTCTATATCTGAATTACCGGGAATGCCTGAACGACTCGCCGGTCTTCTTGCAGAAAATGGTATTGATCTTATTGAATCTCTTGTTTCAATTGACAAAGAAGATCTTGCCAGACTTGAAGGGATTACTGCTGGTGATGTTGAAACAATTCAGAATATTATAGCTGAAAGCATTGATATTGTAGAAGAATCTGAAGAAGAAATTTTTGATGATGATATTGAGAATAATGAATATACTGAGAATCTGGAAGATGAAGACGCAGAAGAGGAATATGAATGTCCTGAATGTAGTCATCCGGTTACAGCAGACATGGATGTCTGTCCGGAATGTGGTGTAGGATTAAGTTTCGAAATTGAAGAAGAAATTGAAGAAGAAATTGAAGAAAAAGAAGAAGTAGAAGTAGAAAACGATGAAGAGGAATGATATGGTATAATTCTGTATCAATAGTATATTTTAATTATTGACAAGCACAAAGAAAATATGATGTGCTTTTCATATGTGAGAAGAGGGAATAAAGGAATTTATGGCAGAAGAACAGGAAAAGACGAATAAACCAAAATCAACACTAATTAAACATAGAAAACCTGAACCTTCTTCTGAGAAATCAGCAGAACCTATAGAAAAAAAGAAGGTTGTAGTAGTTAAAAAAAAGGTTGTTGTTAAAAAAACAGTTCATAAGGTTGTTGCAAAAAAAGATGAATCTAAATCTGTTAATATAAAACCTGGTTCCGACAAATCAACTTCAAAAGATAAAAATACTGTGACGAAAGTTCAAAGTAAAACTGTTAAAACAGATGAAACGAAGGTTTCAGCAAGTCCTGCTGCTAAACCTTCTGTAAAAACAGAATCCCGTCCAGCTCAAAAAAACACAGAGACAAGACCTCCATATCGAGGTAATAACCAGGGTGATCGTCAGGGAGGAAGGCCTCCATACCAAGGTGATCGTCAGGGAGGAAGACCTCCATATCAGGGTAATAATCAGGGCGGAAGACCTCCATACCAGGGTAACAATCAGGGTGGAAGACCTCCATACCAGGGTAATAATCAGGGTGGAAGACCACCGTATCAGGGTAATAATCAGGGTGGGAGACCACCGTATCAAGGTAATAATCAGGGTGGGAGACCACCGTATCAAGGTAATAATCAGGGCGGAAGACCACCGTATCAGGGTAATAATCAGGGTGGAAGACCACCGTATCAGGGTAACAACCAGGGTGGAAGACCACCGTATAGAGGAAATACTCAGGGCGGAAGACCTGGTGGGCAACAGGGTGGAAGACCTCCTTTTCAAAGAGGAGCGCAAACTAACAGGTCTGGTAGTGCCGGTCCTTCAGCTTCTGAAGATCTACAGAAAAAACCTGCAGGAAAAAAGTTTTTTAAAGCTAAGAAAAAATCTTCTTATCAGAAAAATAAAAAACAGGAAGTTCAGCAGAAGAATTATCCATTTAAGAAAAAAACTATTGTTATGACTAATCCTGTACCAAAATCTATTGATATTATGGATTTTATTACAGTTTCAGATCTTGCAAAAAAAATGAATCTAAAAGCCTCTGAGTTAATTAGTAAACTCATGGGTATGGGCATGATGGTTACAATAAATCAACAGATTGATGCTGAAACCGCAGGTCTTATATCAAAAGAATATGATTGTACTGTTAATATAGTTTCTCTTTACGATGAAACTATTATTGAAACTGCTAAAGAAAATGAGACTGACTTACTTGACAGACCACCTATAGTTACTGTTATGGGTCATGTTGATCATGGAAAAACAAAATTATTAGATGCAATTAGAGAAGCCGATGTTGTCTCAGGAGAACATGGTGGAATTACACAGCATATTGGTGCTTATAAAGTTAAACTCAAACAGGGTAATGTTGTTTTTCTGGATACTCCGGGTCATGAAGCGTTTACTTTAATGAGGGCACGTGGTGCTAATATTACAGATATTGTAATTTTAGTTGTAGCAGCTAATGATGGTGTAATGCCTCAGACTATAGAAGCGATTCATCATGCAAAAGAGGCAAAAGTACCTATAATTGTTGCGGTAAATAAAGTTGATTTACCAGATTCCAATATTGATAGAGTAAAACAGCAGCTTTCTGAATATGATCTAATGCCGGAAGATTGGGGAGGATCAACACTTTTCTGTGAAGTCTCTGCTCTAAAAAAACAAGGGATTGAGAATTTATTAGACAGCATAATGCTGCAAACAGAACTACTTGAACTTAAAGTTAATTACGATTGCAGGGCAGAAGGTAAGGTTGTTGAATCTAAGGTTGACCATGGCAGAGGTATAGTTTCTACTGTAATTATTCAGAGAGGAACCCTTAAAGTAGGTGATTCATTTGTTGCAGGTGTATATCCTGGTAAAGTTAGAGCTATGTTCAATGACAGGGAAGAACGTATAGAAGAAGCAACTCCTGCTACACCAGTAGAAATTCTTGGATTCAGCGGGATTCCGGATGCAGGTTCACCATTCCAGGTAACTGAATCAGAAAAACAAGCAAGAATGGTTGGTGAAAAACGTCAGGAACTTGAACGTCTTGGAGAAGCAAAAAATGTTAAAAAGATTACTCTTGATAATATATACGATTCAATTCAGGAAGGTGAAGTTCAGGAATTAAAAGTTATAATTAAGGGTGATGTACATGGTTCTGTAGAAGCTTTAAAAACATCAATGGAAAAATTATCTACAGATGAAATTAAACTTAATGTTATACATGCAGCAGCTGGTGCTATTATAGAAAATGATGTCAATCTTGCTTCAGCTTCAAAAGCAATTATTGTAGGGTTTCATGTTAGACCAACACCTAAAGCAACAATGCTTGCAGATCAGGAAAAAGTTGAAATAAGAAAATATACAATAATTTATGATGCTCTTGAAGATATTAAATCTGCCATGGAAGGTCTGTTATCCCCTGAGCTTAAAGAAGTTACTATAGGAACTATAGAAGTCAGATCAACTTTCAAAGTACCCAAAATTGGCCTTATTGCAGGTTGTTATGTTCTTACAGGTAAAGTAACACGAGGTGCAACTGTACATGTAATACGTGATGGTATTGAACTCCACACAGGTAAAATAACATCCTTAAAAAGATTTAAAGATGATGCAAAAGAGGTAGAAAAAGGGTTTGAATGTGGTATCGGTATAGAAAACTTTACTGATCTTCAGGAAGGTGATACTTTTGAAGTTTTTGATATCAAAAAGATTGCCAGAAAACTAAAATAATATGAGTGATAGTTTTAGAACACAAAGAATTGAAACTCTTATAAGAGAAGAAATTGGAAAAATGATTGTTTTAGGTACAATTAAAGATCCCAGAATTGGCAATCTTCTTTCTGTTTCAGATGTTGATATTTCCAGAGATATAAAATATGCAAAAGTTTATATCTCTGGGTTTGAGAGTAAAAAAAATATTGAAAAATCAGTTAATGCACTTAATCACGCTAATGGTTATATACAAATGCAGCTTGCAAAAAGATTAAAAACCAGAAATACTCCCATTCTCAGTTTTTTTGTAGATAATTCAATTAAAAAGGGAATTGATATGATAAAAAAAATTGAGGATCTTAATTCTTGATATCATCTCATTCAGGGCTTGTATTACTTAACAAACCACAAGGTATTACTTCTTTTAGAGTTCTAAACTCTTTAAAGAAACAGCTCAACTCAGGAAAAGTAGGACATACAGGTACTTTGGATAAGTTTGCTGAAGGACTAATGCTTGTTTTAACGGGTAAAATGACTAAATTAGCTCCCTATTTTACAAATATGGATAAAGAGTATATGGCTACTTTTAAATTTGGAGAAGAAACTACAACTTTGGATCCTGAAGGAGAAATAATTGCCAAAGCAGATATTCCTACCATTGAAATTATACAAGAGAACATTCATCTTTTTTTTGGTGAAATTATGCAACGACCACCGGATTTTTCTGCAATACATATAAATGGTAAAAGGGCATATAAGCTTGCTGCCGCAGGTGAAAAACCCGAAATACCTAAAAGGCCGGTAACTATTTATAATTATGATATTGAGAGCTGGAACCCTCCTTTCTTATCTGTAAAAGTAAAATGCTCTAAGGGTACTTATATTCGATCTTTAGCAAGAGATTTGGGATCTGCGTGCAATTCAAGGGCATATGTTTCAGCTTTAAAAAGAACAGAAGTTGGAGATTGGAAAATTGCAGATTCTGTTATTCCTGATTTGTTTAATCCTGATATTCATATAGTAACCGGAAAAAATCTTTTTAATTTACTCGGTTCTATAAATATTTTAACAGTTGACAGCATCCAATCGGAGAAAATACTTAAAGGGTATCCCATAAATATATGGATAGATAAGCTTATTAAACCTCCACAGGGTTATTCTGCTGTTTTTGATGGTAATGATATTTTTCTTGCTTTGATAGAAAACAATAATGGAAAATATTCTTATAAATTTGTTCAGGATAGGTCTTAATGGAAGTTATAAGCTGGAATGATTTTACTAATGGTTCCCTTAAAGAGATGGGAAGTGTTTCTATAACAATTGGAGTATTTGATGGTATTCATAAAGGTCATCAATACATTTTTAGTAATATTGTTAATGATAAATACAAAAAATCAGTAGTAATAACTTTTAAAAATAATCCAAGAATATTTTTTAATGATAAAAGCTATCCTGGAGATCTATTTTCTATTAAACAAAAACTTGAAACCCTTTCTTCTCTGGGCATAGACATAGTCATACTGATTGACTTTTCCTATAATTTTAGTAAACTAACAGGGAAGGAGTTTCTCAATCTTATTGCCGATAATTGTGAAATTAATCATATTTTACTTGGTGATAATTTTAGATGTGGTCATAATGGCATGACAACATCATATGAAGCAGTCGAAATTCTTAAGAGTAAAAATGTGAAAGTAATTATTCAAGACATGACTTATCTTGATAATCAACTTATAAGTAGTACTCTTATTAGAAAAGCTATTCTGGGTGGGAACCTGGAAAAAGCAAAAAATATGCTTGAAAGAGTCTATTCTCTTGATATCGCCGATATCCCTCAGATAGTAAGAGATGAGACCATTATTATAGAAACGAAAAACATAAAACAAGTCCTTCCGCCACAAGGACATTATGTTGTACGTATAGGAAGTTCAACGGAAATGCAGGTAAGTAATATTAAATTAAATGCATTAGAAATTGTAATTCCATTACAAAAAATGGAAAAACTGGATTTTATTAAATTTATACAAGAAGAAGGAAGGTAAATTATGCCCTTAAAAAAAGATCAAAAAATTGAAATTATAAAAGAATTTGGATCAGATGCAAAAGATACAGGTTCTACAGAGGTACAGATTGCATTACTCACTACAAGAATTTTAGAATTAACTGAACATTTCAAAATCCATAAAAAAGACCACGCAGGTAGAAGAGGCCTTTTAAAACTTGTAGGACAAAGAAGACGGCTTTTAAAATACTTAAAAAAGACTAATCTTGAAGGTTATAGAGCTATTCTGACAAAACTTAACTTAAGAAAATAGGAAATTATAATGATAAATCAAGTGAAAATTAGAATTGGTGAAAGTGATCTTATTCTGGAAACAGGTCGTATGGCAAAACAAGCTAACGGCTCTGTTTATGCAAGTTATGAAGGCAGTGCAGTTTTAGCAACAGCATGTTGTGGCAATTCTCCTGTTACAGGATTGGATTATGTACCACTACAAGTTGAGTACAATGAGAAATTTTATGCAGCTGGTAAAATTCCAGGAGGTTTTCTTAAACGGGAAGGACGACCAAAAGATAAGGAAATACTAGTTTGCAGACTAATTGACAGACCAATGAGGCCTCTTTTTAATAAAGCCTTTGGAAGGGAAATTCAGGTTGTACCTACAGTTGTTTCTTCTGACCAGATAAATCCACCGGATATGGTTGCAATGGTTGCTGCATCCGCTGCTGTAGTAATATCGGACATTCCATTTGATGGTCCTGTTGGTTCTGTTAGAATAGCACAGGTGGATGGGAAATTAATTATAAACCCTACTTTTGAACAAATTGATAAAAGTACACTTGAAATTATTGTTTCCGGAACAAAAGACGGTATCACGATGGTTGAAGGTGGTGCAGATGAAGTCAGCGAAGAAACTATGCTTGAAGCTATACATATGGCTGAAAAAATTATTAATGATATTTGTGACATACAGATTGAACTTGCAAAGGCAGTTGGAAAAGAAAAATTATCTATACCTGAGGTTTTGGAAACATTGGAAGCTTCAGAAAAAATACAGGAATATGCTTATTCTAAAATGGAAGCAGCCTGTTTTGTAATAGGTAAATTTAATAGACATGATGCCATAAAGGCAGTAAAGAAAGAAACTTTGGATAAGTTTAAAGAAGATATTCCAGAGGAACAGGAAAAGCTTTTTTATGCTTTGTTTGAAAAAATGGAATATGAAATTGTACGAAAGTCAATTTTAGAAAAAGGTATAAGAACAGATGGCAGAGGTGTTGAAGATATAAGGCCAATTTCATGTGAAATTGATATACTGCCAAGAACTCATGGAAGTGCACTTTTCACGAGAGGTGAAACTCAAAGTCTTGCAGTTACAACACTTGGAACAGTTTATGATGAACAAATGGTAGATAATATTGATGGTGACAAATCATACAATAATTTTATGCTTCATTATAATTTCCCTCCTTTCTCAGTTGGTGAAACAGGACGAATGGGAACAGGCAGAAGGGAAATAGGCCATGGACATTTAGCTTACCGGGCAATTGAAGCTATTCTTCCTGGTAAAGATGTATTTCCCTATACAATAAGAATTGTATCTGAAATTTTAGAATCTAATGGTTCATCATCTATGGCTTCTGTATGTGGAGGCACACTATCATTGTTAAATGCAGGTGTTCCAATTAAGAAACCTGTTGCCGGTATAGCAATGGGACTAATAAGTGATCAAAATAATGCAGTTGTTTTAAGTGATATTTTGGGAGAAGAAGATCATCTTGGAGATATGGATTTTAAAGTTACTGGATCAGCAGAAGGTATTACTGCATTTCAAATGGATATTAAAATTTCCGGTGTAAGTTCAGAACTAATGGCAAAAGCTCTTAGCCAGGCTAAAAAGGGAAGACTTCATATACTGAATATAATGAATGAAACCATAAAGATACCAAGGGAAAAATTATCCCAGTATGCACCTAAAATATTCTCTTTCTCAATTGATACTGAAAAAATTGGTTTGGTAATTGGCCCTGGTGGTAAAAATATTAAAGCAATTGCAGAGAAAAGTGGTGCTGAAATTAAAATAGACAACGATGGAAAAGTTGTTATCTATGGCAAGACTCAGGCTGGAACAGATATGGCCGAAGCCATGGTCAAAGGTTTAATTGAAGAACCTGAAGTTGGACGGATTTATACCGGAACTGTTAAAAAAATTCTTGATTTTGGGGCATTCATTGAAATACTTCCAGGGAAAGAGGGCCTTTGTCATATTTCCAAACTTTCCAGAGAAAGAGTCAATAAGGTAAGTGATGTTCTGGAAATGGATCAGGAAATATCTGTAAAACTTCTTGAAATTGATAGAATGGGAAGGTTGAACCTTAGTTATGTTGACGCATTGGAAACATTAGCAAAAAACAAGTAGGAATATGCAAAAAATTATTATATACGGTAATTATGAAGCTGGAAAGGAGCCTGTATATGGTTCCGGACTGGCTTCTGGTGCCGACATAAAAGCCAATATTACAAATGATATAATAATAGAGCCTGGAGATACTGCTCTTATACCAACGGGTATAAGGTTGCAAATTCCCGAAGGATACGAAGGGCAGATACGCCCACGTTCAGGACTTGCACTAAAACACTCAATAACAGTTATAAATTCACCTGGAACTATAGACTCTGACTATAGGGGAGAATTGCAAATTATATTAATTAATCATAGTAAAAAGTCTTATACAATACATTCCAATGACAGAATTGCTCAATTGGTTTTTTCACCGGTAATTCAGGCTGAATTCATACAAAAAAAAGAATTAACTGATTCGGATCGAGGAAGAAATGGATTTGGTTCAACGGGGATTTAGAAAGACCTATTCATATTCTACTATAAATAGATATATTCTATTTGAATTTATTTTGTCCTTTACAATTGCATTTTTGTTTTTCTTTTTTATTTTTTTTGTTAATCAACTTCTTTTAATGGCAGAAGAAATTCTTTCTAAAAATGTATCACTTATACATGTATCTTTAATTATCCTCTATTCTATTCCTGCAATTGTAGCGTTTGCATTACCTTTTTCATCATTGGTCGGAGGATTAATGACAATAGGTAGAATGTCTTCTGATAATGAAATATTAGCAATGCAGGCTTCAGGTATATCATACAAAAGAATTTTTATTCCAATATTTGTTATTGGTATTTTATTATCTTTATTATCATTTGTTGTAAGTGATTATTTTCTTCCAGTAAGTACCATGAAATTCGGTAAACTTTACAGAGAAATACTATATTCTTCACCAGAATTGGAATTGGATTCTTTTTCAATAAAAAATTATCAGGATAGTATATTAATAACTGGTAAGGTGGAAAACCGAACTATAAATAATCTTGTTATAATTGATAAAACCGAAGAAAATAATAATAGAGTAATAATTGCAGACAAAGCAGCATTATCCTCAGAATTAGATAAACTTGGAGTTACTTCTCTTGAACTTTCTAATATCCTTAGTCTTACTCCATTATTAAAACAAAGAGGAGATTTCAACTATTTCACATCAACAAAAATGATATACAATATTCTTCTTAAAAATTTTTCCTTCTCTATACGTAATTTAACTCCCAGAGAAATGAGTTCGATGGATGTATATAATTCTATTAAGATAAAAACAGCTAGACAGGAAAGTAGTATTTTAGAAAATGAAAGAGCTATAGAAGGGCTAAAAGAAAATTTGTATATTCAATATTATCAAATTTCACCTATATTAAATAAACTGGAATCTATTTCAAACGAAATTTTTATTAAAAATAATAAAAAATTTTTAGATAGAAATCTACAAATATATAAAATAGAATTTAATAAGAAATTTTCAGTTCCAATGGCTTGTCTTATTTTTATATATTTTTCCTTTCCTATTTCTTTAAATTCAAGAAAAAGCGGTAAATCTCTTGGATTCGGAATTGGTTTATTTGTATCAATTTTCTACTGGAGCCTTCTATTTGCAGGCCAGACTCTTGGAATCCGAATGAATTTCTCCCCTTTTTTATCAATGTGGTTACCTAATATTGTTATTTTTATTATTGGAACTATATTTGTTTTATTTAGGTTTAAAGGATGAAAAAAATATCAAAAATGTTAGTAATATCTTTTTTACAAACACTAATTATCTCTATAGTCTTTTTTGTCTTTTTAATAGAACTTGTTGATTTGTTTGCAAACTTATGGAGATATCTAAATAATGAAGTTTCAGTTTTTTTAATTTTAAAAGTTGCTTACTTATATCTACCAAAATGCATAATATTTTCTATATCACCTGCTTTACTTTTTAGTGTTTCATACACATTAGGTACTTATTATAGTAATAATGAACTTATCGCAATTTTTGGTTCTGGTATTTCACTTTTTAAATTTACTTTTCCATTAATTTTTTTAGGTATTATATTTAGTATTGGAAGTTTTTTATTTAATGAAATATATGTTATAAAAACAATTAAAGCAAAAAATGAATTGTCAAATGTATTATTAGGCTACAGTCCTTCATTTAGTAATACTAATATTACTGTTGTAAGTAGTAATAATACAATTTACCATGCAGATTATTATAATGATAATTCAAAAACACTATCTGGGCTTATACTAATTCTACGTGACAATGAAGGGAATTTCACCGAAAGAATTGATGCTGAATGGGCAGAATATACTAATAATATATGGGAATTAAAAAGAGTACGTATTTTTTCTTTTAATACCATTAATAAAAATATTGAAGAAATTTATAAAAATACTCTTATTAAAGAAACTATTAATGAACCTCCATCCACTTTTAAAAGATTGGTAAAGGATATTAATGAACTAAAACAAAAAGAAGCAAAAAACTGGATACTCTCAATAAAAAAAGCTGGTTTACCAATATACAGAGATGCTCTGGTTGATTATTATGAAAGATTTTCATTTGCCTTAACACCTTTTATTGTTATTTTTATTTCCAGTTCTTTAGGGGGAAGATTTAAAAAGAATATTTTACTAATGAGTTTACTTTCCAGTTTAAGTATATCTGTATTATATTATGTTCTTAAAATGATATTGATTATTTTAGCTAAACAAGGTTATCTTCAACCAATTACAGGAGCATGGGGTGCATTTACCATAGCTGCAGTAGCAGGTATGGTAATGTATAAAAAGGCACGAACCTGATCAATGGAGTACAGATGATATTTAAAACTACTAATAAAGATTTAAAAACACGTGCAAGAACCGGAATACTTTCTCTTCCACATGGAGATGTCATAACTCCTGCATTTATGCCTGTAGGAACTAATGGGACAGTAAAAGCAATTCATCATGAAACTGTAGATAAAATGGGATATAATTTGATATTAGGAAATACCTACCATCTATATTTACGTCCTGGATTAGAGGTAATAAAACACTATGGGAGCCTCCATAAATTCTCAAATTGGAACCACAATATACTTACAGATTCCGGAGGTTTTCAAATATTTTCACTTGCAACTTTTCGTAAAATACGGGAGGAAGGTGTAAGATTCCGTTCACACATAGATGGTGCTTATCATAATTTAAGCCCTGAAGATGTAGTTATGGTTCAGGAAGCTCTGGGAAGTGATATACAGATGTGTCTTGATGTTTGTACTCCTCCGGATATAAGCTATAAAAAAGCTTTGGAAGCTTCTGATATTACTTCAAGATGGGCAGAAAGGGCAAAAAAAAGATGGTTGGAAAGTGATGAGAATTACCATGGGAAACTATTTGGAATTATGCAGGGTAATTTTTATAAAGATTTAAGAAAAAAAAGTGCAGAAGAAATTTTATCTCTGGATCTTCCTGGTATTGCTATTGGAGGATTGTCAGTAGGAGAGAGCTACGACAAATTTATTGAATTTCTTTCCTACAGTGCTGAATTATTACCAGATTCAAAACCTGCTTATTTGATGGGTATAGGCACACCCGATTATATACTTGAAGCTGTTGAGAATGGTATAGATCTATTTGACTGCGTTTATGCTACAAGAATAGCAAGAAACGGCACTGTTTTTACAAAAAAAGGTCTTGTCCCTTTAAAAAAAGCTGTCCATGCATTGGATGATGGGCCAATCGAAGAAGGTTGTACATGTAGAGCATGTACTCAGTACTCCAGGGGATATTTAAGACATTTGTTTAAAAGTAATGAAATACTGGGTCCTATGCTTGCAACTGAACATAATCTAAATTTCCTTTACAGTTTTGTTGAGGATATACGAAATAATATTGAAAGAAATACATTTTCTGAATTTAAATCTGAATTTTTAAGCAATTATGCTTCAAAAAAATCATAAATGGATAAAGAAAAGGATCTAAATAAAAGTTCGGTTTCCACTTTTGTTGTAATGGGCAGTACATTTATCTCAAGAATACTTGGTTTTTTAAGAACGGCTGTTATTTCATATGTTTTTGGTGCTTCAGGAACTGCGGATGTAATAAATTTAACATTTGCCATTCCAAATAACCTTCGAAAATTAATGGCTGAAGGGGCACTTTCTGCTGCTTTTATTCCTGTAATTACAGAAACTATTGAAATAGACAAAAAAAACAAATCAAATTCAACTCAAAGAGTATTTAGTAATCTTTTAGGATTTCAACTAATTATAATTTTACCTTTCAGTGCATTAGCTATTATATTTGCAAGACCTTTAATGACAAATATTTTAACACAATTTAAAAACCCTGAACAAATTGAGCTTTCTATATCTCTGTTTAGGTTTTTTATTAATTATCTTTTATTTATTTCTGTTAGTGCTGTTATAATGGGTTTATTAAACAGTTTAAATCATTTTTTCATACCTGCACTTACTCCAATCCTTTTTTCCATATCTGTTTTAGTCTCTATTTTATTATTGCATAACATAATTGGTGTATATTCTATGGCAGTTGGTGTACTTTTAGGAGGAATTGCACAGGTTGTATTTCAATATCCTAAAGTCAGACAATCCGGTTATAACTTACTACCAAATTTCTCTTTTAAGAATGCATATTTTTCAAGAATAATGAAACAATGGTTACCTGTAGTAATAACTTCTTCTCTTTTTACAATTAATCAACAAATTGCCTTTTTGTTTTCATCGGGCCTTGAACATGGCAGCACTTCAGCTTTGGTAAATGCACTTGTATTCTGGCAATTACCTTTTGGTATTTTTTCTGCTTCTATTACAACTGTTTTATTTCCAAGAATGAGTAGGCAATCTATACAAGAAGATACTGAAGGACTAAGATCAACTTTAAATTATGGAATACGTTTATTATTCTCATTACTAATTCCCTCTGCCATTTTTTATCTTTTCTTTGGAAAAATTATAATTGCAACAGCGCTTCAAAGAGGGATGTTTACTGCCGAGAATACTATAATGACTCATTATGTTTTAAAAGCTTACAGCCTCGGTCTTTTTAGTATTGGAGGATTTAATTTTCTCCAAAGATACTTCTATTCAAGACGAAAATATTATATTCCTTTTTTCACAGCCATAATTGTATGTATTTTAGATATCATTTTATCAGTGATATTAAAAGAAACTTATCTGCAGGTTTCAGGATTAGCACTTGCAAATTCAATTTCCTTTACTATTGGTTTTTTTATTTTATTATTTCTAAGTCGTAAATCCTTAAAATTTATTAATGGATTATTTTTATTAAGTACAATGGGAAAGGTTTTTATATCTGTATTACCTGCTTCAATTTTCTCATTCTTTTTAGTTAAATTTATAGGTGATAACTGGATTAAATTTTCAGCAGTTTATAACCTTTTAATTATAATATTAGTTGTATTTGTATGGCTTGTTTTGACATTATTTATGTATAAACTTACTAAACTTGAAGTTATAGATTTTATTTTAAAAAGGAAAAGGACCTAATATGAGTAATTTTAAATTATTTTTAACAATATTTATTTTATTTATTCTCATATCTACTATTTTTCCAGAAGATAATAAACCAGAAGAAATTAAATCACTAAAAGATGAAAGACTTGAAACAATTCAATATGGTATAGATACTCAAGTAATTGATTTATTAAAAATTCTGGAAACAGAGAAAAATTATGAATTTAACAGTGATCTTCTTGAATTGTTAAAATCATCAACAAACTCCCGCTTAGATCAAAACATCATTGGATTATTTCAAAAAGCTGAAGATGATTCAGCAGTAGAATATGCCTACAAGCAGTTAGAGGAGGATTATAATTTAAGAGATAATATAAAAGTTGTTTATTTAAATTATATTTCAAAGTATCAGACTACTGAAATATCCGAATATTTGTTAAGTTTAATTGATGTAGAAAGCAATGCAATTTCTATAGCAGCTATAACGGCATTGGGTCTTTCCGAACTTGACAATATTATTCCAACACTTATTGAATATTTGGAAGATAGTCTTTTTGATTCCTTGAGAAAACCCTCTATAATTGAAAGTCTTGGTAAATTAAAAGCTACAGAGGCTATTGAGATTTTATCTGATATTGCTACTGATATTTACAGTGATGATAAATCTTTGAGATGGAGAGCTGTTGTTGCACTGGGAGATATTGGATCTCCTGAAAGTCTTCCTGTTCTTAAATCTTTATACTCTGATGATGATCCAAATCTTCGAAATAATACCATAACGGCATTGAAAAACTATCCTACAGAAGAAGTAACCAATCTTTTAATTCAAGGCCTTAAAGACTCATTTTGGAAGGTTAGAGTCAATGCAGCAACAAGTTTAGGTGAATTAAAAATTAAAAAGGCTGTACCCATTTTAATTTATAAATCTGAAAACGATCCTGATACAAGAAATGTAAAATCGGCATCTCTAACTGCACTTGGAGAAATTGGCGGAACTAAAGCATTTGATTTTATACGAAAATTATATCAAAATGAAAGAGCGGATATTGGTCTTAGAAGTATCGCTATTGGTATTTTAGCTGAGAAAGATCTTTCTCATTCGTTAAAAACAATTGAAAAGGTTATGGAAGATGAATGGGGAAAAGATAAGCCTTTAATTTTAGATTATACATGTAAAGTTCTATCTACAACTAAAAGTTCATCTCTAAAAGATCTTTATTCCAAAATGCTTTTGTATGAAGAATCTTTAAACTTAAAATTGTATGCTTTAAGAGGAATTATGTTGAACTCTATATCATCTATGAAACCGGAAGTTGAAAAATTCACAACAGAAGAGAGTCAAGGCAATGTTAAAAAACTTGCACTTGATGTACTTAAAAGTCTTTAATACCTAAAATCAGGTAATCCGCTTTTATCTAACAAATGCATAATTCTATTTAGACGGTCAACAGGAGAAATCCATTCATTAAATACGATAGAAGTTTCTATTCCATTATTATTAATTACTTTAATTGGAATAGAAAGACAGTTTGTAAGCTTGTTCCCCTTTAAATCTGGGAAAAAATCCTCAGATTTAGGAACAAAACTAACAATTCCTTCTTCCATAACTATTTCACCTATTCGTTTTCCAGTAGCAATAATAAAAATTAAAAAATATTCTGATCCTGCACCACCAACAGAAAGGGGATGTGCTTCTCCAATTATATGTATATTTCGATGTCCAACTTGTCTATTTTGATTTTTAACAATCATTTCAATTGCAATTTGACCAGATTTTTTTTCTGAATCAATATTTCTATATTTTTTAGAAGTTTTAGGTGTACCAAAAGAATCTTGTTTAAAACCTTCAGAACCGCTCTTTTTATTTGTATGGACATTGGAAAAGGTAAAACTTTTAAAAATATTTACCAATATATATATTACAGCAATCAAAAGTACTATTCCAATAAAAATATATAAAAATATTCTTGTATTAATCTCTTTTTTTATACTTGAAATTTGTGGGTCAAAAGAAAATTCTAATTTTCCTTTACGGGGATAAGCCCTAAGATTGTCATTGAAATAAAGCTCAATGGGGATATTATAGTTTCCCTTTTCAATTTTATTTGACAATTTTAAAATTAAAGTAACAGTTTTTGTCTCCTCTGAGTCTAATTCAACACTGGTGGGTTCCTGAAAAAGCATACCCTTAGGAGAATTTATACCAGTTAATTTTAATAACACAGATTCGTTAGAATGATTAATAAATTCAAATACAGCTTTAAAACTGAGACCAACTGCTCCAATATTATCTGGGTAAATAATTTCAGGAGCAAGGGTTATATCAAAAGAATCAATACCTTCATCTCCATTAATTGTAATAACAGGTTTATCCAGAGTTTCTGCTATTTTAGGAAGCATACTAATTACGTTTACATTGGTGCTGGGGTCTGAAGAAACGTCGTTAGTCGTTTTGGTATCTGTAATTTCATTATTTTGTATAGGAAACTGAACCAGGGAGACGTCCCATCCCTGCCTTCTCATATTTTCGGCTATTTTAACTATATTATCACTATTTTTTGAAGATACAGGAAAGGGGCTGCCAGGAGGAGGATCATGAATACCATCAGTAAGTATTAAAATTCTTTTAATGGTGTTCAATTGAAGTTCTTCCGTATATTCATATAAATAAGAAAATGCAGAGATTAAGTCCGTATATTTACCAATCGGCTGTAAGAGTAAAATTCTATTTAAAATTTCTTCAATCTCTTTTTCAGTTTTAATAGTTCTTGAAATTTCATATTCAGGATAATCGTTAAAACTTAAAAGATGAAAAGTATCACCTTCTTCAAGTTGTTGTTCTATAATATCCCTGATTAAATAATCTATTGTACCTGAATAATAGGGGAACATACTCTCTGAAGTATCCAGAAGTACAATGTTATCTATTTGTTCAGATACAATAAATTGTATTGTAATCAAAAACATTACAGTTATTATTAAAGACTTTTTCATATTCTTTCCTCAGTCAATACTAATAATTTTTTTAAAAATCCAGAGCTGTAATACCTTCAACTTTATATTTATAATCTCTTTCATTTATTTCAAAAGAAATTTCATCCCCAACCTTATGTTTCCATAATTTGTTTCCAAATGGAGAAAGATAAGAGATACAAAAATTAGAAGGATCAGATTCCCAGGGACCAAAAAAGGTAAAAGTTTCCTCTTTGTCTGTTTTTATATTAAGAAGCTTAACTTCTGTACCAAAAGAGATACTATCCGGATTAACTTCAATTGAATTAAAAATAGAAGCTTTTTCCAAATCTTCTTTAAGTTTACCTACAGCTGTATTTAATAATTCCTGTTTTTCTTTTCCTGCTTTGTATTCAGCATTCTCTTTCAAGTCTCCCATATCAATGGCAATACCAATTTCCTTTGAGTTTTCCGGAATTTCAACATCAAGAATATACTGTAGTTTAGCCTGTTTTTCTTCAAAACTTTTTCTGGTTACAATAAGACCTCTGGAAACTTTTTCCTTTTCAACCTGTCCATGAAATTTGAAACTAGGGAATCTACTAAGTACTGTTGATTTTAGTTCCAGTTTTATAGCCGGATCAAGATCTTTAACATCATTGATAAGAGAAAAAATCCTATTTAATGAATCTTCATCGGCATTTTCAATATGATCAGGAAGGTAATTATCTTTGAAAAGGAAATTTAATATCTGCTTATTAATTTTTCTATTAAAACTAACTTCCCTTTTATTGTTAATTTCTCTAAAAGAGATATCAAGCAGATGGATCATCCCAATAAGTACTTTTTCAAAAGGGATTCCAAAATCATCAAACCATGAATTCTTTTCAGTATTTCTGGCCAACCAAATAAAAGCTTCTCTTTTATCTTTATAATGATAAAGTGCTCTAATATACAGATCCTTCAACAGATCAATATATTCTTCCTCTTTGAGTATTTCAATAATAAATTTAGTTAGATGATATGGAAAAAGTTTTACAAATATTTCAGGCCATTCTTTAAAATTTTCTTTAGTTACTTTAAGAAACTGCAGTCGTAATTCACTATCTTCAATTACTGAAAAAATATTTTCAATATCTTCCATATTATTTAAAAGATCTTTGAACTGAAAAGGAATTCCCGGATTAAGAAAAGGATATATAGCTACAATATGTGTAATAATTAGATAACTGGATACAGCATATTCATGAGAGTTGGAATCCTCTTTTAAAAATCCTGTAAAATAGTTGAACATTTCTCCAAAATATTCAGATTCAGGGTCTGAATTTTCAAGGAATTCTCTAAAAATCTTTAATTTACCAAAATATCCTCTTTCTGCTTTAAATCGATTGTAAGTTTTTTCATCAAAAGACATTGGTGTGTCCCTAACTACAAAAAAATCTATTTTCTCCGGCACATTTCCAAAAGACGGATCTGTTTTTAATTGTTTTCTGGCTTCTGTACTCCATGTAGACCATTCGCCTGGAGTTAATATTGAAGGAACAAGTTCCGCTTTAATCTGCTTCATATTCGCAGCATTATTAAAACTTTTTATTACCATCTTCAAAGCCCACGCAATGTTGCCTTTAACAGCATCATGAAGTTTTTCTTTTGGCCAAACACTCTTTAAAACCCAAATATGATTCTTTGTTAAACTTGTAAGAGCACTTACAGCCATTTTAAGAGACATTACATGACCTCTTTTCCTGGCAAAATCTATAATTATATTGTCACCTTTTATCTCTTTTATTAAACCAATACCCCATGTTTTATGAGAAACAAATGTACCTTCATCTACGGAAATATGCTTTTCAAAATCACCGATAGCATCATGAACATTACGCCAGCTCTGATTAAGATTAGATAATCTAATATATTCTTCAAGATTACCATGTTCTTTATATAACTGTCTGAAAGATTCTGTTATCTCTCTTCTTGCTGTTACATTTTTTGGATCATAAAACAATATTCTCTTTAGAATGCTTATACATTTTACCCATTGTTCTCTTTTTTTATGACTTTCATATAGATCTTCGAGTAGTTGTAGTGCTCGTTCGGGACTGTTTATTTTTGAAACTTTCTTTTCAATATGAAAAAAGAAATCTGTTTCATCCGGAATCAAGGCAACTAATTTATGCCAAACTTCTTTTACATTGGAAAATAATTTTTTATTTATGTAACGATGGATAGCTCTCTTATAGTATTCAACAGCAAGATCAATATTTGAGTTAGCTTCTTCATTCTCAGCAAGTTGTCGAACAATATCTGCTTCTTCATAGTCTACTTTTATAAGTCTCTTCCAAATTTCATTTTTCTTTTCATCTTCATTTTCATGCTCAAAACATTCTGAAAGGGTGCGGAGAGCAAAAATATTCTCACCATATGACAATATTCTATTACATAAAAATTCAACAATATTCCATTTATGATTATCTGTAAAAATAGATATTATTTTTATAAGATTTCCATCATCAATGACCTGGCGTTTAATAGATATTATTCCTGAAATATACAGGGCAATAACGCTGTTTCTTGTGTGAACAAGGTGTTCATCACAGACCTCTTTTATCTGAATAATTACTTCAGGATCTTTAGTACTTTCTATAAGAGTATCAAGATCATTTAAATGGCTTATTGTGTAGCTATTTAAAGTTGCTCTTGTCCATTTTTCTTCATTTAAAAGTTCATTTACTTTGTTCACGACTAATTCTGACATTCCACCTATCCCCGACTAATTAATATACTGTTCATAAACCGATTCATCAATAATATGAATCTTCCTTAACACTTCTTCTACCTTATCTCTTGGCTCATTGGTAATAATATAATGATCAATTAACCAAAAATACCGGTTTATCAATCTGGGAACCAAAACAGACCTCTCATCTTCTGAATTAGTGTCTGTAATCCTATTTTCCAAAGAAAATATAGATTGCTTTAATTTACCCAATTCAAGAGGTTTTAGCTCTCGTTTTACATTAAAAATACCCCAAATCACTGCATAAACAGGAATCCATTCCTTAAGCACTATTTCAGAGTAACCTATAACTCGTAATTTTTCAATAAGCCTGATAATAAGCTCAGACTCAAGAAAATCTATGTTTACATTTTGAGAATTTATAAAAAAAGCTTCTCTAAAAAAAGCTTTTGCTATACGAGTCTCGTTAATAAAAGCATAACAATCTGCTAGTTCTCCAAGTATTTCAGGATCATCTCTTTTTTTCCGGCTTGCACTTTCTAAATATTCAAGTGCTTTATCATAATCTCCCATACCTTTATAACACTTACCAATTCTTAGAAGAAGTTCTTCATCACTTGATCCCATATTAGATGAAGCTGTTAAATAACCCGTAAGTGCAGTTTGAAAAACCCATTGTTTTATTACTGAAACACCCTGTCTAAAGGGGGTATTTATTCTTTTTAGAAAATTTGTAAATAATTTCCACTCATTATATAGATACTCACTCTTAGCAAAATTATCTGTACCAAAAGTAACAAGCTGATTAGATCGTTCAATCCAGAATTTAGAACATTTTAAACCAGCAATTACGTCTTTATTTTCAAAATCTATAGATAAAGCCTTCTCATAGATTTTTTCTGCTTCCTCAAAGCTCCCTTTATGAAAAAGATCATAAGATCTCAGGATCAATTCTTCTATGTCACTTTCTGTCACCGCGAAGTCTCCTGATGAACTTATTGATAACCTCTTTTAACGCAATATGTCTATTATATCATTAAGCTCATAATAGTCAATCAGAAGTGGTTTTTCCTTAATTAAACTAAACAGAAAATGTTTGCTTTTTTCATTAAAATCTGGTAATAAGATACTATTATGAATAGAGAAAAAAAAATTATCTTCGCACCGTCCTTATTATCAGGCAATTTTGCAAATGTAAGTGAATCTATAAAACTCATAGAAGAAGCCAAAGCAGACTGGGTTCACCTGGATGTAATGGATGGAGTTTTTGTTCCAAACATTACTTTTGGTCATAAAATGGTAAAAGACATTAATAATATTACAAAACTTCCTTTAGATGTACACCTTATGACAGTTCATCCGGAAAACCATATTAGTGATTTTGCTGATGCAGGGGCAGATTATATTACCTTTCATCTGGAGGCTGCAGTTCATTCTCATAGAATTATTCAGCAGATAAAGGAATTAGGTTGTAAAGCTGGTATTTCAATAGTACCCGGAACTCCAGTTACAGCTCTTTCTGAACTTTTACCTTATCTGGATCTTATTCTTATAATGAGTGTTAATCCGGGATTTGGTGGTCAAAGTCTAATTGAGAAAACCCTTGATAAAATAGAACTTTTAAATACTTTAAAAAATAATGCAGGGTATAATTACTTATTATCCATAGATGGTGGTGTTAATAGAGACAATGCCGCTCTTATTAGACAAAAAGGAATTGATGTAATAATTAGCGGTAGTTCATTCTTTAATTCCGAAATCCCTGAATTTGAAGCAAATTTAATAAGAGGAAACAAATAAGTTTAGTATATAAAAGGTTATGTCGAAAATAAAACGGGAGACCTGTTTTGAAAAATAAGTTATTTATAGTTTTTTTTATTTTAATAAGTACTTTAATTGTTGCTCAAAATACAAATGGCAGAAAATTAATGGAATCTGGTCTTAATAATTTTTCTAAGGGTAATTATACAATAGCTTTGAGTGACTTTAGAGATATTATTCTTGATTCCGAAAATGAAGAAATTCATGGTACTGCATATTATTGGATTGCCAGAGCTTATATGGCTCAAAACCTGCTCGAGAAGGCTGAAAATAATCTTGATTTTTTTATTCTGAATTTTGCTGGTAATAAATTATATCCGGATGCTGTTTATCAAAAAGCCAGATTATTGTTTAGAAAAGGCGAATATGACAACTCGGTCCAATTTTTTTATAAATTTATTGAATCTTATCCAGAACACCCATACGTTTCCAATAGTTATTTTTGGATTGCAGAATCTCTTTTCGAACTTGGTCACCTTGAAGAAGCAAAAATTATTTATTCAATGATTATTCGTGAATATCCAAAAAGTTACAAATTGGAAGCTGCTAAGTATAAACTATCTCTAATTACACTTAAATTCAGAGAAAATGAACTTTTAAAACTTTTAAGAATAAGCCATGAAGAATATCTTAAGGCACTGGAAGATTTCCAGCAGCGTGAAAAAACTTATGAGCAAACTATTAGTGACTATCAAAGAAAACTTGTTTCGACAAGTTCAGAAGACCAGCAATCTCTAATTATTGAAATGCAGCAGAATAATCTTGAAAAAGATAATTCTCTTGCATCATTAAAAAAGCAGATTATAGAACTTGAAAATACAATTTCAGATTTGCAGACAAGACTTTCTAAGGAAAGTTTAGAATTTACTAAGGAAGAAACTTCTTCTGTAAGCATTAATACCAGTTCTTTGAAAACAGAAAAACTTCTGGAAGTAAAAAATTCTGCCCTCATTTTAAAAGAATACTATTTAGATTGGCTTGCTTCCAGGATTGGAGATTAATATATGAAAAGAACCAGTATTATTATAATTTTAATTTTTTTGACTATTAATACTTTCTCTCTGGAAATGACAGAAGGTAGGATGAAAATTGTGCTTCATGAGGATTCGGGAAGTTTTTCTGCCTATTATCTGGAAAACATTAATACTGGTAAATATACACCTTTATTATTTGATAAAGATCCTGAGACATCTTTACTAAGTATTATGTCTGATAATAAAATTTATAAAATGGGGAATACCTCTGTTTTTTCCAAAGATCTGCTTAGAACACCAACAGGTGGTAAAATTGTATGGGAATCTACAGTTTTAAAAGTAACACAAGAGTTTTCATTTGTTAAATCTCAGTCAAGTTCACTTAGTGATGGTTTTAAAATAAAAATAACAATTGAAAATAGATCTGATCAAAATAAAATCATTGGTTTAACCTATCTTTTTGATACATTTTTAGGTGAAGAAGGTGAGGATCACTTTTTATTGGATTCCGGTTCAAATATTTCTTCGGAAAATTCAATATTAAGCAATTTCCCAAATTATTGGATATCTCCTTCATCTGATAAAACTTTTTTGGGTCTTCAGGGAATGGTAAGAGGACCGGGAATAACTGTACCAAATAAAATAATATTTGCAAACTGGAAAAGACTTCAGGATAATTTATGGAATTATCAGGTTAAGAAGAATAGGAATTTTAACCTTATACCATATTCTATTAACGACTCTGCAGTTTCAATGATATATGACCCTATTAAAGTGTTAAGAAATTCAAGTAGGGAAGTAGTTATTGTATTGGGAGTGTATAATAACAGCAGTTTTAAAGGAACTTCCTCAATAGAGGATTCTGGTATTGATACTCTATTCGAACAAACAGTAAGTACAGATGCAGATCCACAAAATACAGAAACTTCAATAAAATCCGATCTTATAGCAACTACAGATTTAATAAAAAAAATTGACAGCTTTCTCCAATTCCCGGATAATGTAACAGATGGCGAAATAGATCTAATTGTACAAATATTGGAAACACTAAAACAGCGCCAAAAATTGTATGAGAACAGGTAATTTCTTAAAATGCGCAGTAAAACTTTAAAAAAAGCTTCTAAATATTTTAAATCTGGTAAATACAATAAAGTTTTACAAATTTTAGAGCCTCAGGTTTTTAGATATAGACAGAATTTTAATTTTTTTTATTATCTTGGTATTTCATGTTTGAATACCTCTGATTTTGGAGGAGGATACTCTTATCTTAAGAGAGCAAAAGATCTCAAACCGGATGATATAAATACTATGGCAGGACTTGCTCTTGTTCATCTTAAACGACATGAAAATTCTGAAGCACTACAACAATGGTTTCAAATTCTGGATATTGACCATAAAAATAAACTGGCCCAAAAAGGCCTTGAAACGTTAAAAAAATATTCAAAGCAGGACGACTTAACTGAATATTTTGATTCTGGTAAATATTTAAATCTTTTACCAGGAAGAAATAAATTAGCTCCTATAATTAAAACATCATTTCTTTCTGTATTATTTATAGTTTTCACTGTATTTTTTTCATTCTACATTTATAATCTAATTATACAACCCGATATTACAAGACCGGAAATTTCAGCTATAAAGCTGGATAATTTTGGATCTTTAACCAATAATGATATAAAAACAGATTATAAGTTTACAGACAGTGAGATAAGAAAATTATTTGAATTAATAAGAAATTATTTTGATAATTACCAGGATAATCTTGCAATGAGAGAAATTAATAGATTACTTCTTTCAAATGCGGATAAGGAAACAAAAGAGAAAGTAAAACTTTTGTCATCCTATATTTCAATTCCTGGTTTTACTACTTTAAAAACAAATTTTACTTATCAGGAATTTTTATTAGAACCAAAACTCTATAATAATTGTTATATACATTGGAAAGGAAGACTTAGCAATCTTGTAGTTACAGATAATTTAATTGAGTTTGATTTTCTTGTTGGTTATGATGATAAAAAAATACTTGAAGGAATTATTCCTGTGACTTTAAATTTTGGAGCCAGAATTGACTCTAATTTCCCAATTGAAATACTGGCTAAAATTACAAAAAAAGATACTGAATATATTCTGGAAGCTGTTTCTGTTCATCAGTATCAATAATTATCACTTGGCACAAAAATGGTAAATATTATATGAGAATTGTTGTTCAGCGAGTAAAAAATTGCAGTGTATATATAAAAGGAATTCCTGTAGGAGAAATCAGTTATGGTCTTCTTGTCTATTTGGGTGTAGAAAAGGGTGATTCATCTACTGATTTAAACTATTTACAAAAAAAAATTATTGGTCTTAGAATATTTAATGATCAAAATGGTCAAATGAATCTATCAGTCAAAGATATAGATGCTTCAATAATGGTTGTATCTCAGTTTACAATCTGCGCAAATACAAAAAAAGGTAACAGACCTTCCTATAATAATGCAGAAAAACCAGAAACAGCAAAAAAGATGTATCAAAATTTTATTGAAAAATTAAAAGAAACTGGACTTAATGTACAAAGTGGCAAATTCCAGGAAACTATGGAAGTTTCTTATATAAATGATGGCCCTGTAACAATTCTACTTGATTCAAGAAAGATATTCTAATTTTTTTTGTAATAATTCAATTTTTTTACTGTACACTGAAGTAAAATCCAATTATAAACAATATTAACTATTATCCTATAAGTAAATGGAGAAAATATGGCTAAAAAAACATTTGTTCAACAACCAGTAAATCCAGACAAAGAAAAAGCTCTTGAAGCAGCAAGACTTCAAATTGATAAACAGTTTGGTAAAGGCTCACTGATGCAGCTGGGTCAATCAACAAAAGACCTTTCAATTGAGACAATACCTTCAGGTTCTATCCTACTGGATGCCGCTCTTGGCATTGGTGGTTACCCAAAAGGAAGGATAATAGAAATTTATGGACCTGAATCTTCGGGTAAAACAACCCTTGCACTTCATGCAATAGGGGAATGTCAAAAACAGGGAGGCATAGCTGCTTTTATAGATGCAGAACATGCACTTGATCCTATTTATGCAAAAAATTTAGGTGTAAATACCGATAACCTTTGGGTTTCACAACCTGATACTGGTGAACAGGCACTTGAAATTACAGAATCTTTAATAAGATCCGGTGCAGTAGACATTATAGTAGTCGACTCAGTTGCCGCGCTCACTCCACAGGCTGAAATTGAAGGTGATATGGGAGATTCTCATATGGGTCTTCAGGCACGATTAATGAGTCAGGCATTGCGTAAATTAACTGCAATAATTTCTAAATCCGGAACTTGTTTAATATTTATTAATCAGATTAGAATGAAAATTGGAGTTATGTTTGGAAATCCTGAAACTACAACAGGAGGAAAAGCTTTAAAATTCTATTCATCTATTCGATTGGAAGTCAGACGAATTGAAACAATGTCCAAAGGCACTGAAGATGCTATAGGTAACAAAGTACGTGTTAAAATTGTTAAAAACAAGGTTGCTCCACCTTTTAGAAAAGTTGAACTTGAAATTATATTTGGAAAAGGTATTAGTGCTTTGGCCAGCTTACTTGACGGTGCTCTCCAGTACGAAATAATATCTAAAAGCGGAAGCTGGTACTCTTATGGTGAGGAAAGAATAGGCCAGGGTAGAGAAAATGCAAAATTATTTTTAGAAAATAATCCTGATATTACTAAAAAAATAGAAAAACAGGTTAGAGGATTGTTATTCCCAGATAAAAAAGAGGAAATTTCTAAAAATGAGAAAGCTGATGCTACTGAAAAAAAGAAAATTACCAGTGAAAAAGGTTTATTCTGATATATATTAGAGTTAACCATTACTAGCAAACGTTTAAACATATATAGGACAAATTAGCCTGGTTATTGATACAACAGGCATAATAAAGGTATATTCTCATAATGGAAGCAGTAAATGAGCAAGGGGAAAAAAGCAGATTCATTCTTGAGGATTTTGAAGGACCTCTTGATTTATTGCTGTTTTTAATTCGTAAATCAGAAGTAAACATATATGATATACCTATTGCTCAAATAACGGAACAATACATCTCTTTTCTGGATCTGGCTACTAAGACCAATCTTGATGATCTCACAGATTTTTTCTTAATGGCAGCAACTTTACTATTAATAAAATCCAGAATGTTATTACCCGTTGAAATTAGTTTTGATGATGAACTCGAAGATCCACGACAGGAATTAGTTGACAGATTAATAGAATATCAGAAATATAAGAAGTTTTCAGAATTAATGGCTGTTAAAGAAGAAGAATCTGAATGGCATATAGAACGGAATAAAAAACAAGCAACACTACCTTTCCCTGAAAATGATGATCTTTGGGAAAAAATTGATGTATGGGATCTTCTTAGTACTTTTACAACAATAGTTTCATCTTTAAGCAATGAACGAATTATTGATTTATACGAAGAAGTTTCTGTTAATGAAAAATTAAGTCTAATTAATGAACTACTTGAAACCCGTGGTGAGTTTCTTTTTACAGATCTTATTACTAAGGTAAACTCAAGTTTGGATGTAATCTGTGCTTTTCTTGCTCTTTTAGAATCTGTAAAGGCGAGAAATATTATTATTTTACAAAATAAACTGTTTGGTGACATCAAAATTAAAATCAGAGGCAGTGAAGGAGAATGAAACTGGAAAAGGAAGTAGCATTATTAGAAGCAGTATTATTTCTTGAAAATGACCCTGTGGATGTAAAATATCTTGCAAAAGTAACTAATTTTTCTATTAGTATAGTAGAGGAATCTCTTGAGCAACTTCGTATTATTTATTCTGATGAAAATAGAGGGTTGGAGATTACTGATATAGGTGAAGGTTTTCAGCTAATTCCGAAAACTGAGCTATGGGAATACTTAAAAGATACTTATGGTAAAAAAAATGAAAACAAACTTTCTAAAGCAGCCCTTGAAACATTGTCAATTATTGCATATTCACAACCAGTTACCAGAGGCGAAATAGAAAATATACGAGGTGTTTCCCCCGATAGTATGATGAAACTCCTTATAAATAAAAATTTCATAAAGGATGTTGGTAAAAAAGATGTACCCGGAAAACCTTCTCAATATGGGACTACTAAAGAATTTCTGAAAGCATTCAGATTATCCAGTATTGCCGATTTGCCAAAACTTGATGAAATAGAACAGGATAGGTTTGAACTAAATGGATAGTGTAGAAGAAAATAAATTACGTCTTCAGGTTTTTATGTCACGAAGTGGTGTCGCGTCAAGAAGAAAATGCGAAAAGCTTATTACTGATGGGTTTGTAACTGTAAATGGTGAAATTATTACCGAAATGGGTTTTAGAGTATCCAATAAAGATATAATTACATTTAAGGGACAGATAATACATCAAACAAAAAAGAAAATATATCTTGCTTTAAATAAACCTCCATTGTATCTATGCAGTAACAGTGACCCTCAGGACCGAAAACTTGCTATAGATCTAATTAAAAATGATTTTCAGGATAGATTATACAATGTAGGCAGGCTTGATTATTTATCTACCGGGCTCATTTTTTTTACAAATGATGGGACCTTTACTAAAATTGTAGCACATCCTTCTTCTGGTATAGAAAAAGAGTATATTGTAGAATCAAAACAAATAATTGAAGAAAAATATCTACTTGAATTTATGAAAGGAGTTACAATAGAAGGTGAAAAATACAAACTTCATTCTTACAAATATAAAACAAAATATAAGGTAAAACTAATATTACTTGAAGGGAAAAATCGTGAAATTCGTCGTTTTTTTCAATCACGAAATCTAAAAATAAAAAAATTACATAGAGTTAAAATTGGAATTGTTGAGTTGGAAAATATTCCTTCCGGTAGTTATCGATATTTAACAGAAAAGGAAATTAACTGGTTCTTGAAAAAAAGCAGAGGAGAATCAAAAAAATGATAGTTGCCCTTGATGGTCCTGCAGGTGTGGGGAAAAGTACGATTGCAAGAAAAATTGCTAATAAAGCATCACTATTTTATGTAAACTCCGGTAACTTTTACAGGGCAATAACTTTTGAAACAATAAAAAACAATCTTAAAAGCGATAATATAATTGAAATTATTGCTATTGCCGAAAAACTTAAATTTTCCATTAAAGAAGATCATTTATATGTAAATAATATAGACATTGAAGAACATCTTCATTCCGATTCTGTCGACAGCATGGTAGCACAGGTATCTTCAATTATTGGCGTAAGAAATATAGTAAATAGTGCTGTTAGAGAAATTAGTAAATCAATGGATATAATAGTAGAGGGAAGAGATATAACTACCGTTGTTTTTCCAAATGCAGACCTGAAGGTTTACCTTGATGCTTCAGTATCTACCAGAGCAGCAAGAAGATTTAATCAGGGTGTTAGTACTTTATCACTTGAAGAGATTTCTAAAAGTATTCAGGCCAGAGATGAAATTGATAAATCCAAACCTGAAGGTTCCCTGAAAATTTCAAATGACGCTCTTTATTTAGACACATCGGACTTGACCATAGATGAAGTTTGTGAGAAAGTGTTACAGAAATTAAGCGTTATGTAATTATAAATTTCAGGAGAATTATCATTATTATGGCAGAGAGCGAAACGGATATTACCACAGATTCACAAACATCACTCCAGGAAGAATATCTTAATTCTTCCAGTAACCTTCAGGAAGGTCAGCTTATTGAGGGTACGGTAATTGAAATCAGTACAGAAAGCGTTTTTATTGATATAGGTTATAAATCAGAAGGCAAAATTCCAATAGAAGAGTTCAAGACAAAGCCTGAAATAGGTGATGTTGTAAGTGTCGTACTTATTTCCAAAGAAGGAAAAGGTGGACAGGTAATAGTTTCTAAAGGAAAAGCAGATGACAAGGTTTTCTGGAAAGACATAAAAAATGCATTCCAGGAAAAAACAGCTGTTGATGGTAAGTTTATTAGTTCAAATAAAGGTGGATTCGAGGTCAATCTCGGTCATGATATTATTGGTTTTTGTCCTTTATCTAAAACTGATGTTGTAAGAGTTGAAGATCCTGAAAAATATATAGGGATGAAGTCAAAATTTTTAATTGAGAGACTTTACAGTGATAATAAACTAAAAATTGTCGTTTCCAGAAGAAATTTTTTGGAACAGGAAATCAGTGCTAAAAAAGAAAAATTCTTCAAAGAAACTGAACTTGATTCTGTTGTATCAGGAACTGTAAAAAGTTTTACCTCCTTTGGTGCTTTTGTAGATCTTGGTGGTTTTGATGGATTGCTTCACATAAATGATATGAGCTGGGGTCATGTTACAAGACCAAAAGACTATGTTAAAAAAGATCAAAAAATAGAACTAAAGGTTATTAAGCTTGATCCTGAAGGACAGAAAATCAATTTGTCATTAAAGCATTTTACTCCGGATCCATGGTCAGTATTTGAAGATAAATATGCTGTAGATGA
>Ga0164318_10000505_pt1 | contig 30191 bp, 29 predicted proteins | sample GuaBasSedimGuay9_FD_113734 | JGI IMG/M metagenome (GOLD analysis project Ga0164318, IMG submission 113734) | Subseafloor sediment microbial communities from Guaymas Basin, Gulf of California, Mexico - Guay9, Core 4571-4, 0-3 cm | ecosystem: Environmental > Aquatic > Marine > Hydrothermal vents...
ATTGTTCTTTTAGGGGTAATTGCAATTTTAGTGTTTTTAGTTAAAGAGTTATTTTTTCCTTCGGAAAGTAAAAATAAGAAAGAAGAAGACTATGAAGAGAAAATGCAGGAGTTGGATGAAGAACTGGAAGACTACGATTACTTAGATGATATAACTGGAAAAGAAGATAAACCCTGGATATAACTACTAAGCCCCCAATATTTAAAATCTATATTTACACCTTCACCCCAGGATGGATCTTGTTGACAAATTTCAGATATAAAGTATAATAAATTAACAAAAATGTTAATTATCTATGCTTATGAATAATTACCGTAAACTTAGGAAAATACGAAAAGTTTATTTCGGCTATGAGGAGATAGCAAAGGTGTTGGGAATATCTTTCGATTCTGCACGGGTTGAGGCAGGACGCTTCGTAAAATACGGGTTAATTATTAGGATTAAACGAAATATTTATGTTTTAAGAGAGGTTTGGAGTAAACTTGACAGGGAAGAAAGGTTTTTATTAGCGAATATCCTTCAGGTACCTTCTTATATTTCTTTGATGAGCGCCCTTGATTATTATCGGATAACCACCCAAATCCAACAGGATTTCTTTGAATCTGTATGTCTGAGGAGGACAAAGGAAATTTCTCTTGAAGGGGTTATGTTTAATTACACAAAGATTAACCCCAAGTTATACTTTGGTTTTGTGAAGGTTAAAGATTTCTTTATTGCTACGCCGGAGAAGGCTTTCTTGGATGCGCTGTATTTATCTTTGCTAGGGCGCTATAAATTTGACAAAACTTCTCTTGATTATAATAAGTTCAATTTAAATAATCTGAAGACACTAGCAAAAAAGTTTCCCCGAAGAGTACAGAGAGCTGTTAAGGAGTATGTATAATTTACATAAGCACGAAATATTTGAAATTGAAGTCTTGGAGAAGTTAAATAATGCGAGATTCCTTGAGCCGCTTGTATTCGGCGGAGGAACGATGCTTAGGCTCTGCTGGGGCCTGCCTCGTTATTCAGTAGACCTTGATTTCTGGTTCATAAAAAAAATAAACCAGAAAAGATATTTTAGCAAACTAAAGGAATATCTTTCTTCACTATATGAGTTAACTGATTCTAATATAAAATTCTATTCTCTTCTTTTTGAGATACGGACAGCCAATTACCCTAATAGATTAAAAATCGAGATAAGAAAAGAGACAGAACCTTGTGATTTTGAACAGAAGATAGCCTTCTCACCTTATGCAACAAGGCAGGTTGCTCTCAGAGTTCATACCTTAGGCCAAACTTTAAGAAATAAAATCGCTGCTGCCCTTGACAGAAAAGATATAAGAGATTGTTTTGACATAGAGTTTTTATTGCGGCAGGGTTTATCTTTAGAGGCAGATGTTAATCAACTTAAGAGCCTAAAGGAGCTTATCCTTTCATTTAGAGATAAAGATTATAAGGTAACTTTGGGTTCTCTGCTGGATAGGAAAGAACGCGATTATTATTCTGCCAACAAATTTACCTATTTGTTGGCCAAGATAAACGGGCAGCTTTCAAAGTAAATTATATATTTATGCCTAAAGTCTATATTAAAACATTCGGATGTCAGATGAACGATAGGGATTCGGAGGCTTTGGCAGGGATATTTCTTGAGAAAGGCTGGTCGTTAACAGCTGAGCCTGAAGATGCAGATGTTATTTTAGTTAATACCTGTTCAGTTCGTGAGCATGCTGAAAATAGGGCAATATCTTTTCTGGGTAGTTTAAAGCGTTTAGGGGTTAGGGGTAAGCGGTTAGTTCAAAAAAATAGTGAGAATTCACTAAACGCTAACCGCTATACGCTAACCGCTAAACCTGTTATAGGTTTAATTGGCTGTATGGCTCGCAATAGAGGCAAGGAGTTATTTAAGAAGATGAATCATATCGATTTAGTCTGTGGTCCTAGTTCTTTTGATAAAGTGTTTGAGTATGTAGATAAAATTAAGAAGGAAAAAGTTCGAGTGATAGATTTAGAAGACCGAGTTCGTAATGAAGAGTTCTATCATGCTTCTTTTAGAGTCGATGCTCACCATGCGCAGGTAGTAATCTCTACCGGTTGTTCGAATTATTGCTCTTACTGTGTGGTGCCTTTCGTTAGAGGAAATTTGCGTCCTCGCCATCCTGACGATATAATAAGAGAGATAGAAAGAAACTTATCCTTGGGAATAAAAAGAATTACCTTATTAGGTCAGAATGTTAACGACTATAATTACGCTGGTACTAATTTTGTGAAGCTCCTAGAGAAGATAACTAAGATTGAGGAACTCAAAGAGATAGATTTTGTTACTTCTCATCCTAAGAATACCTCAAAAGAGTTATTCTACCTTATGGCAAGTTCACCAAAAATTAGAAAGCACCTTCATCTTCCCTTTCAATCCGGTTCAAATAGAATTTTAGCACTTATGAACCGAGGTTACACAAGAGAATTTTACCTTAATTTAGTAAAGGATTATAAAAAGATCGTGAAGGGCTCATTAAGTACAGATATTATAGTAGGATTTCCTTATGAAGATGAAGAAGATTTTAACTTTACCAAGCAGGTCTTAGAAGAGGTTAGGTTTAGGTACGCTTACATCTTTAAGTACTCTCCTCGTCCTAATACTAAAGCTTATTCATTAGGGGATGATGTTCCTGAGAAAGAAAAAGAAAGAAGGCACGCAATTTTACTTAACCTTCAGAAAGAGATAAGTAAGAGTTATGATAATTAGGGTTTCTGTTTTTGGAATATTTCTTTTATTTACTTTATCGGTTATTGCTCAACCTTCCTTAGAAGAAGCTTATAAATCTTATCTTTTAGGTGATTGGGGTAACTCTTTATTTGAGGGCTTAGAAATAGAGAAAACTTCACCTAGTCCCCAAATCTTTTATCTTCTGGGGATGAATTATCTTAAGTTGGAAGATTTCCCTAGAGCAAGAGATTATTTCCGTAAGGTTATTAAGAATTTTCCTCAATCTAAGCTGTATGAATCTTCATTTATTAAGTTAGGCGATGCCTATTTCTTAGAAGAAGATTTTAATAAGGCCATTCTTACCTACGAGTATGTTTTGAAGAATTTTCCCTCTACTCAATTTAAGCCACTTATCTATCTTCGGTTAGCTCAAAGTTACGCCAAGCAGGGATTATGGGGAAAAGAAAGAGTATATATAGATAAAATAAAGAAAGAGTATCCGGAAAGTGTTGAAAAAAAGTATGCCGAGATTTTAGAGAAGAGAGGGTTTTTCTTTACTATTCAAGTGGGTGCTTTTTCTCATAAGAAAAATGCTCTTAGGGTTGTAAAAAGGTTAAAGAAGCGTTACCCTGTTTATTTAGTGAAAGAAAGATTTGGCGACCTTCTTCTCTATAAAGTTAGGGTGGGAAAATTCAAAGAGAGAAAGCGTGCGGAAGATATTGCCTCTTCTCTAATAGATAAAGGATACCCTGCCCGGATATATCCTTAAGAAGATGAGTCTATAGTATGGTGAGCAAAATAATCTTCATCGTAGGTCCCACTGCCACTGGTAAAACTCAAGTAGGTTATCTTTTAGCTAAAAAGATAGGAGGTCAAATCATTTCCTGTGATTCTACACTTGTCTATCGAGAGCCTAAAATTATTACCTCTAAGCCACCTTCTTATATGCTTAAGGAAATACCTCATCACTTTGTGGATATAATTTCGGTAGAGACCAGTTACGATGTATTTACTTATTATCTTGAGGCAAGAGAAGTAATTAGGGATTTATGGGACAGAGGAGTTCCTATAGTTGTTTGTGGAGGGAGTGGGCTTTATTTCCAGGCTATTTTAGATGGAATTTTTGAGGGGGCAGGAAGTAGTTTCTCTTTGAGAGAAAAGTTGCGCAAAGAAGCGGATATAAAAGGTAATCTTTATCTTTACAATAAACTGAAAGAAGTAGACCCTCAGGGAGCAGAAAGAATTTCTTCCAACGATTTAAAAAGAATCATAAGAGCATTAGAGGTTTACTATACTACTGGTGAACCCATCTCTCAGAGACAAAAGAAGCGGTGGGGAATTTGGAGTAAGTATCCAGTAAAGATATTTGGCTTTTTCTTAAGAAGGAATTTGCTCTATGAGGTTATAAATTGGCGGACAGAAGAAATGTTTAAGAAAGGAGCAGTTGAAGAAGTAAGTGAGCTCATTAAACTGAATCTTTCTATTACTGCCAAAAAGATTATAGGGATAAAGGAAATAAAATCATTCTTAGAAGGAAATATTAGTTTAGATGAGGCTAAAGAGGCGATGAAAAGAAATACCCGCCGTTTTGCTAAGAGACAATTTACTTGGTTTAATAGAGAAAAAAGGTTAGAATGGATAGATGTAGAAGATAAAACTTCCTCGTATTTGGTGGAGTATATTTTAAGAAATGTACGAAACTCAAAAAACTGAAAGAGCTCTTCTAGTAATAGTAGAGGTTGAAGGAGAAAGACAAATTTGGTCTTCTCAGGAGTTAGCTGAGGAACTTAAGAACTTAGTTATCTCTACAGGGATAGATGTAGGAGGTCTTATATTTGTAAAACGGAAGGAAATTAATCCTTCTCTTTATATCGGAAAAGGTAAAGCCTTAGAATTAGCTAAAATTGTCCAGCAGGAGAGTGTGAATGTTATTATTTTCAATAATAACTTAAGCTTTACCCAGCAGAGAAATTTAGAGGAGATAGTAGGGATTAAAACTATCGATCGCACCCAATTGATTTTAGATATATTTGCCCGCCATGCCCATACTCAGGAAGGAGCATTACAAGTAGAGCTTGCCCAGTTAGAGTATCTTTTACCTCGACTTAAAGGTAAAGGAATAATGCTTTCTCGTCTGGGAGGAGGGATTGGTACCCGTGGACCAGGAGAAAAAAAATTGGAGGTAGATAAAAGACGCATCTCTGATAGAATTACAAAATTAAAAAAAGACCTAGACCATCTAAAGAGACATCGCCAACTTCTTCGAAAAAAACGTGAAAAAGAAAAGATACCTATCTGTTCTTTAGTGGGATATACTAACGCAGGCAAAACTACTCTCTTAAACGCACTAACAGGTGAGCATCAAAAGACTTCTTCTTATCTTTTTACCACTTTAGATCCTATAAGTAGAACTCTCCATTTAGAAGGTAACCTCAAAGCAATAGTTACCGATACTGTGGGTTTTCTTTATAAATTGCCTCCCAACCTTATCGAAGCTTTTAAAGCCACCTTAGAAGAACTTCACTACGCCCATCTTCTTCTTCATATAGTAGATGGAAGCAATAAAAACTATACTAAGTTGATTGGCGCCGTTAATACCATCTTAAAGGATTTATCTCTTCTAGATAAAAATATCATTTTAGTTTTTAATAAAATAGACAAGCTTACTGAGGAAGAATTAGAAATCCTAAAGGGTAAATTTCCTGAGGCAGTATTTATCTCTGCCCTGAAGAAGTTAAATTTAGATTCCCTTCTTAGAAGGATTGAGAAGGTTCTTTTCGGAGAGACAATAGAGGTGAGTTTAAATATTTCCTTAAAAAACTTAGACCTTTTAAACTGGATTTATGAACACGCCCAGGTTGTAAACACTCAGTATTACCAAGATAGGGTAGTAGTAGCAGTCCGGATAAAGGAAGGATTTCTCCCCTTTTTGAATAACGGAAAAGTTTTTTTTAAAAAAACATAACAATTTCAACAGAAAACAAAAATTCTTTTGAGAAAAAAATAAAAAAATTTTTAAAAAATACTTGACAAAATTTTAGTTTTATGTTATATAAAAAATCGGGATGAAGAGGCAGCGAAGAGAATACCCAAGTTGGGAAGAGTTAGAAGAGTTATTAGACATAGAAATCCCTGAGGATGAGCCTCTATATCCTTTAAATATTGTTTGTAAACTTTTGAAAATGCATTCTTGGACAGTTAACGAGGTTATCAAAGAAGGTCTTATAAGGCCCAAGAAAGTAGGCAAGAGAAAAAAGCTTTTCTCTTATCAGGATATAAAACGTCTTAAATATGTTAAATATCTTATGGAGGTAAAGGGAGTTAACATCAAGGGAGTTAAGATGATCTTTGAGATAAGAAGAGAAATTTAATTTTTTTCTTGTCTTCTTAGCAGATACGCTTAGGGAGTGCTAACTAAGGAAGCTGAGAGGAAAGGAGGTGAGACTATGAAGCTAGTAAGATACAGAAAGGATCCTTGGAAGGCTCTAGAGGATTTACAGAATGAGATTAACCGACTGTTTGATTTCTCCTTTGCCAAATTGCCTACTCTGAGAGAAGAGGTATTAGCACCCTCGGTAGACATCTATGAGGATAAAGATAACATCTATGTGGAAAGTGATCTTCCAGGATTTGAGCAGAAAGATATAAACATATCTTTAAAGGGCAACACCCTTACTATTTCTGCTCAAAGAGATGAGAAAAGAGAGGAGAAAAAGAAAGATTACTACCACTGTGAGCGTTTCCAAGGAAAGTTCTACAGGGAGTTAGACTTGCCTACAACCGTAGAGACGGATAAAATAAAAGCTAATTATAAGAATGGAGTTTTAAAAATCACTCTTCCTAAGAAAGAGGAAGAGAAGGAAAAGGAGATTAAGATCGATGTGGAATAGAAAAGAAACCTTAGTTAGCACTCCCTAAGCAAGATTAAGGAGAGAGAATGATACCTTTAAGAGATGATATTCCTCATAGAAGAAAACCTATAGTAACGGTAGTAATACTAGCTATTAACATATGTGTCTACCTTTATGAGCTCTTTTTAGGCATGGAGTTAGATAATTTTGTTTTTAAGTATGGTTTTATTCCTTATAAACTAATTATGCCTTTAAGTGTACATGCGAAATTGATTCCTTTATTTACCAGTATGTTTATGCATGCAGGATTCTTGCACCTTTTAGGGAATTCTCTCTACCTTTGGATTTTTGCTGATAACGTGGAGGATAGGTTAGGCCACTTTAATTTTCTGATTTTCTATCTTTTGTGCGGAATTTCTGCAAGCTTAATTCATGCTCTTTTTAATTGGGGCTCCAAAGTTCCTGCTGTAGGAGCTTCGGGTGCTATCGCAGGAATTTTAGGAGCGTACTTTTTGATGTTTCCTAAGGCTAGAGTATTAACTTTGGTACCTTTATTTCTATTTTGGGAGATAGTGGAGATTCCTGCATTTTTCTTTTTAGGGTTTTGGTTTTTATACCAGTTTCTATTAGGATTGGTTTCTTTGGGAAGGATGGGCGCAGGTATTGCCTTTTGGGCCCACATCGGTGGATTTCTTAGTGGGGTAGTTTTCTTAAGATTTTTTCTTAAGAGAAGAACTTACTGGTAATTTTCGAATCATATTTTGGGATAAATCTTAGGAGGTAGATATGAACTTAGATAATTTTACTCTACGAGCACAGGAAGCAATAAATAATTCGGTAAGTTTAGCAACCAAGCTTAAACATCAGAGTCTTTTACCTGAACATCTTCTCTACTCTTTGTTGGATACTCCTCAAGGAGTTGCTAGGGGGATTTTATCTCATTTAGGGTTAGATATAGGGGAATTAAAAGTTAAGATTCAGAAGTTTTTAGATAATCAACCTAAGGTGTTACCAACTACATCAGGAATGTATGCTTCCACCCGCTTTACTCAGGTAATTAATGAAGCCAAAGATTTCTCTAAAGATTTAGGAGATACCTTTATAAGTAGTGAACATTTACTTTTAGGAATAGCTAAGGATAGAGAAGGTTGGCTATTTAGGTATCTGAATCAGCAAGGAATTACTTTGGACGATCTTGTTCGAGCGATTAAGGAAATAAGAGGGGCTAGTTCTGCTCAGTCACCCGATGCTGAAGCTACTTACCGAGCTTTAGAGAAATTTGGAAGGGATCTAACTGAACTGGCGAAGAAAGGAAAATTAGATCCAGTGATTGGCAGAGATGAAGAGATTAGAAGAGTAATTCAAGTCCTTTCACGAAGAACAAAAAATAATCCTGTTTTGATTGGAGAACCAGGTGTAGGTAAAACTGCTATTGTAGAAGGGTTAGCTCAAAGGATTGCTTTAGGAGATGTTCCCGAAGGGCTTAAAGAGAAAAGGATTATAGCTTTGGATTTAGGGAGCTTGGTAGCAGGAACAAAGTTTCGGGGAGAGTTTGAGGAGCGCCTTAAAGCAGTATTAAAAGAAATAGAAGCCAAGGAAGGTCAGATTATTCTCTTTATCGATGAGTTACATACCTTAGTAGGCGCAGGAGAAGCTCAAGGTGCTATTGATGCTTCCAATATGCTTAAGCCCGCTTTAGCTCGGGGAACTCTAAGATGTATTGGAGCTACAACTTTAGATGAGTATAGAAATCATATTGAGAAGGATGCTGCTTTAGAGAGAAGGTTTCAGCCTGTCCTAGTGAGTGAACCTACGGTGGAACAGACAATTGCCATTTTGAGAGGTTTAAAAGAAAGATATGAAGTTCATCATGGTATTAGATTAGCGGATTCAGCACTGATTGCTGCTAGCCAACTTTCTCATCGTTATATTACCGGAAGATATCTACCTGATAAGGCTATTGACCTTATCGATGAGGCTGCTTCTAAATTACGGATAGAAATTGATTCTAAACCTGAAGAGATAGATAAGTTGGAGAGAAAGAAGACGGAGTTAGAGATTCAAAGGGAAGCTTTAAAGAAGGAGAAGGATCCTGCATCTTTAGAGAGATTGGAAAAATTAAAGAAGGAGATAGAGAGTTTAAACAAAGAACTAGAGGTTTTAAAACAGCACTGGCAAAAGGAGAAGGAGTTAATTACCAGTATCAGAAGGATAAAGGAAGAAATTGAAAAGTTAAAAATCGAATCTATGGAGTATCAAAAACAGGCTCAGTTAGATAAAGTAGCTCAGATAAGATATGGTAAGATTCCTCAACTTAATCAGGAGTTAGAGAAATTAAATAAAGAGTTAGGTGAGCTCCAGAAGACGAAAAAGATGCTTAAAGAAGAAGTAGATGAAGAGGATATTGCTGAGATAGTTTCTAAATGGACAGGAATTCCTGTAGCTAAATTAATGGAGGGAGAGTTAGAGAAGCTTCTAAAGATGGAGAAAGAGTTAAAAAAACGTGTGGTAGGTCAAGATGAGGCAATAAGACTTATATCTGACTGTATAAGAAGAGCACGTTCAGGGTTAGCCGACCCCAATAGACCTTTAGGGTCTTTTCTGTTCTTAGGGCCAACAGGGGTAGGTAAAACTGAGTTGGCTAAAACCCTTGCATGGTTCCTTTTTAACAGCGAGCATAACCTTATAAGAATAGACATGAGTGAGTATATGGAGAAGTTTTCTGTTTCTCGACTAATCGGTGCCCCTCCTGGCTATGTAGGATATCAAGAAGGAGGTCAGCTTACTGAGGCGGTGAGGCGACGGCCTTATTCAGTAATCCTTTTCGATGAGATTGAAAAAGCTCACCCTGAGGTATTTAATCTGCTTTTACAGGTTCTTGATGAAGGCCGGCTTACCGATTCTCAGGGCAGGATTGTTAATTTTAAGAATACCGTTATAATAATGACCTCTAACCTTGGTAGTGAGTATTTCAGTGACCCCACGGTTACTAAAAAGAGTATAGAGGAGAGGATAAAGGTTGAGCTTAAAAGATACTTTCGCCCTGAATTTTTAAATCGCTTAGATGAAGTTATCATCTTTAATCGCCTTACTATAGAAAATATAAAGGATATCGTGGAGGTTCAATTTAATATGCTGAAAGAGAGGTTAAAAGATAAGAAAATTGATTTGGAGTTAACTCCTCAAGCTAAGGAGTTTTTAGCAGAGAAAGGATTTAGTCCAGAGTATGGAGCAAGACCCATCAAAAGAACTATTCAGAAATTGATTGTAGATCCTTTGAGCAAAAAGATTTTAGAGGGGATATTTAAGGAGAATGATACAGTGTTAATAGATGTTAAAAATAAAGAGATAGTTTTTTCTAGAAAGGAGAGTTAGCCATGCGTGTAGATGTTTCTATGAAAAATTTAGAAAGAACCAATACTTTAAATGAAATAATTGATAAGAATATAAAAAAAGTGGAAAAGAGAGTAAAACTTTTTAAAAAAGAAGTTCCCGTACATCTTTCTCTTCATCTGGAAAAGAATCCTCATAAAAGTCAGTATTTTGCATGGGTTAACCTTTACTTACCTTTTAAAGTGCTGAGAGCCGAATCTACTTTTTCTAATGTGAGTAGAGCCATAGGAGAGTGTTTTTCTGCCTTAATAAAGCAGATAGATAAGTTTAAGCATAAATTGGAGAAGCACTTAAGAAAGAGATGACCTTATACTCTTGACAAAAAAGTTACCTATGATAGGATATTTAGCACTCAACGTAATAGAGTGCTAAAAAGAGAAAGGAATGAGGCATATAGATACCCGAGAAAGAGAGAGTCAAATCCTGGAATTGGTAGTAAAAAGTTATATAAAGGAGTCAAAGCCTATAAGCTCCAGCTACCTTTGTGATAAGTTCAATCTTTCTTGCTCTACCGCTACAGTGAGGAATATTATGGAATCTTTAGAGAAAAAGGGACTGCTTTCACATGTTTATACTTCTTCAGGTAGAGTTCCTACTAAAGAGGGGTTTAAACACTATATAGAGAATATAAAAGACGAGTTGTTAAAAGAAGAACTTTCCTTAGAGGTAGAGATTGATGTGAATCAGGACCTCGAAGAAGTTTTTAATAAGGCTTTGGATATTTTAACTACTCTTAGCGGATACACTTCTCTGGTAGCAATTTCAGGGTGGGAGGAAAGATTACTCCTTCGGGGGATAAGGTATATTTTTGAACAGCCGGAGTTTGAAGATATCAATAAGTTAAAGGCTCTTTTTTATGTTTTAGAAGTTAAAATGGATATCATTCAAGAGTTACTCTTTGGGTATATAGATGAGCAGTTTAAGGTATTGGTAGGAGATGAGATTGGGTGCGAGGAGATTTCTGATTGCTCATTAGTTATTTCTGGTTTTCATCAGGAAAAAATTTCTGCTAGTTTAGCTCTTCTTGGCCCAATGAGGATGGATTATGTAAGGGCAATTCCTACACTTTATGCAGTGAGAAAGAAATTAGAGGGATTAATAAGGAGGGACTTTTAGAATGTGTTCTAAGGATAAAAATAAAGAGAACTTCCATGCTATGGAAAAAGCAGAGAAAGAGCTTGGGAAAGAGAATAAGAATAATTTAGAGGAGAATTTAGAAGAGAAGGAGAATAGTTCCCAATCTTCTCAAGAAACAGTTTCTTCTCTAGAGGAGTTAAAGAAGAAAGCTTCTGAGTATGATGCTCTGTGGGACAAATACTTAAGAGTTTGTGCAGATTTTGAGAATTCTCGTAAACGCTGGGAGAGAGAAAAACAAGAGATTATAAAGTTTTCTAATTTTAAGTTAATTAGAGACTTAATTCCTATTATTGATGAATTAGAGCAAGCGATAAAGATTGCTAAAAAAGATACTTCTTTAGACAAAATCTGTGAGGGTATAGAGATTACCTACAAAAAGTTACTAGGGATTTTAGGCAGTTATGGAGTAAAGCCTATTAAAGCAGAAGGGGAAAAATTTGACCCTCATCTTCATGAGATTGTGGGTCAAAAAGTAGTGGAGGATACTCAAGAACATACAATTGTAGAAGAGATACAAAAAGGGTATTTTTTAGAAGATAAAGTGCTGAGGACATCTAAGGTTATTGTAGGCGTAAAAAAGAAAGAAGCATCTGATAAAACTAAGGAAGATTCTGGGAGGTGATAAAAATGGCACAGGTTATTGGCATTGATTTAGGAACTTCTAATTCTGCAGCTGCAGTAATGGAGGGAGGCCGTCCGGTAATTATTCCTTCTGCAGAAGGTACTACTGTAGGAGGAGGTAAAGCTTTTCCTTCTTATGTGGCTTTTACCAAAGATGGTCAACTTCTTGTAGGTGAACCAGCCCGACGTCAGGCAGCAATTAATCCTGAGGGGACAGTAACAGGATTTAAGAGAAAGATGGGGACAACTTTTAAGTATAAAATCTTTGATAAAGAATTTACTCCTCAACAGCTCTCTGCATTTGTGCTTCAGAAAATAAAGAAGGATGCAGAAAGTTACTTAGGGGAACCAGTAAATGAGGCAGTAATTACCTGCCCTGCTTACTTTAATGATAACCAACGTCAGGCCACAAAAGATGCTGGAGAAATTGCTGGCTTTAAGGTTTTACGGATTATAAATGAACCTACTGCTGCCTGTCTTGCTTATGGTTTAGGTAAAGAAAAAGATAAGGAGTATAAGATTATGGTCTTTGACTTTGGAGGAGGCACTTTAGATGTCACTATCATGGAGATGGCTCAAGGGGTATTTGAGGTAAAAGCTACCAGTGGAGATACTCAGCTAGGTGGACGAGATATGGACGAAGCTTTAATGAATTACATAATTGAAGAGTTCAAGCGCGATACAGGCATAGATTTAAGAAATGATTCCATGGCTATGCAGCGTTTAAGAGAGGCAGCTGAGAAAGCAAAGATAGAGCTTTCTTCTACCATTACTACTGAGGTAAATTTACCTTTCATTACTGCTGATAGTAGTGGCCCTAAACACTTAGTGATGAGCATAACCAGAGCAAAGTTGGAAGAACTGGTTAGGCCTATTGTAGAGAAGACAAGAATCTCTATGGAGAGAGCATTAGAGGATGCTAAGCTTAAGCCCTCAGATATCGACAAGATAATTATGGTAGGAGGACCCACACGCATGCCTTGTGTGCAAGCATTTGTGGAAAATTTTGTAGGTAAAAAGATTGAGCGAGGAGTTGATCCTATGGAGTGCGTAGCCTCCGGTGCTGCTATTCAAGCAGGGATAATTAAAGGAGAGATAAAAGATGTACTCCTTTTGGATGTTACTCCTCTCTCTTTGGGAATAGAAACTTTAGGAGGAGTTTTTACTAAATTGATTGAGAGGAATACGACCATTCCTACCAAAAAGTCACAAATTTTTACTACCGCTGAGGATAACCAGACTGCAGTTACTATAAGAGTGCTTCAGGGGGAGCGCCCTATGGCTAACGACAATACAGAGTTGGGAAGATTCGACCTTGTAGGAATTCCCCCTGCTCCTAGAGGAGTTCCTAAGATAGAGGTAACCTTTGATATCGATGCTAATGGAATAGTTCATGTTTTAGCAAAAGATTTAGGTACCGGGAAAGAACAGTCAATTAGGATTACCGCTCCACAAAAATTATCAAAAGAAGAGATAGATAAAATGATAAAAGAAGCAGAAATGTATGCTGAGGAGGATAAAAAGCGAAAAGAGCTGGCTGAATTAAGAAATAAAGCAGATAACTTAGTTTATACCACTGAGAAATCTTTGAAAGATTTTGGTAGTAAGATATCTGAAAGTGACAGAAAGAATATAGAAGAGAAGCTAAATAACTTAAAAGAGATTATTAAGAAGCCCAATCCTACTAAAGAAGAGGTCGAGAAAGCTATGGATGAGCTTACTCAGAGCTCTTATAAGTTAGCAGAAGAGGTGTATAAGGCTAGTACACAACAGCAGGCAGGTTCTCAACATGGTTCTTCTTCTGCAGGGGATAAGCAGAGTTCTCAGGAGAAACCGAAAGAAGGAGAAGTAATTGACGCTGAATATAAAGAAGAAGATAATAAATAAAAAGAAGAGATGATGGGCACAAAAAGAGACTACTATGAGATTTTAGGTGTTTCGCGCGATGCAAGTTTAGAGGAGATTAAGAAAGCTTATCGTAAACTTGCTTTACAATATCATCCTGATAGAGTTCCTCCGGAGAAGAAAAAAGAGGCGGAGGAAAAATTTAAAGAGATTTCTGAAGCCTATGCTGTATTGAGTGATTCTAATAAACGGAAACTTTATGACACTTACGGCCATGCCGGGATAGACTCTCGTTATACTACTGAAGATATTTTTAGAGGAGCCGACTTTAGCTGGATCTTTCGTGATTTAGGAGAGTTTGGTTTTGGAGAGAGCATCTTTGAAGATATTTTTTCTGATTTAGGCTTTGATATCTTTGGAACGAAGAGAAGAAGAAAGAGAGTTTTAAAAGGAGAAGATATCCATTTTAAACTTACTATAGAGTTAGAAGAGGCTGCTAAGGGAGTAGAGAAGACCCTTACTTTCAATCGTTATGAAAGATGTAGTCACTGTAAAGGTAGCGGTGTTCAACCAGGCACCTCTAAGAGCGTATGTCCCCTTTGTAAAGGTAAAGGAACTATTTCTAGTGGTTTTGGGTTCATAACTTTCTCAGAGACTTGTCCTCGATGTAAAGGAGAAGGGGAAGTTATTACTAAACCTTGTCCTCGCTGTAGAGGTCTGGGGAAAGAAAGAGTCTCTAAGAGGTTAAAAGTAAGCATACCTGCTGGTGTAGATACTGGTTCAGCCATTCGTCTTCGGGGAGAGGGGCATTTTGGAGAAGGAGGTTATGGAGACCTTTATCTTCATATTCAAGTTAAGGAACATCCTATATTTCAGAGAGAAGGTAACAATATAAGGTGTAAGGTGAAAGTTCCTATGGTTAAGGCTTGCTTAGGAGCAGATATAGAAGTCCCTACTCTTAATGGTAAAGTAGTGATGAGGATTCCTCCTGGCACACAGCCTCATACTATATTCCGCTTACGCTCCAAAGGCTTTCCTGATGTAAGGAGTAAAAGAGTAGGTGATCAGTTAGTAGAGGTGGAGGTAGAGATTCCTAAATCTCTTTCATCCCGCGAGAGAGCACTTCTTTTAGAATTTGGTAAGTTAAGAAAAGAACTATAAAAATATGCCTACTTACGAGTATCAATGTCTAAGCTGTGGAAAGAAATTTGAGGTTTTTCAAAAGATTACCGATTCTCCTTTGAAGGAGTGTATTTTTTGTCAAGGCAAGGTAAAACGACTTGTCGGAGGAGGTTGTGGATTGATTTTTAAGGGGAGTGGATTTTATATAACCGATTACAAAAGGAGTAATAAAAATAATACTGAAAAGTTCCCTTCCCAAGATAAAAGTAATAAAAACTCACCTTCCCCTAGTAAAAGTGTCTCTTCTGAGAAAGAGAAATGAGTTTAGTAAAACCTTTCTCAGCTTTCTACTATAATCCAAAGAAATTCAAAAACCTTTCTCCCTTAATAACTCCCCCTTACGATGTAATAAGGGAAAAAGAGAAAGGAATCTTAAGAAAAAAGTCCAAATATAACTTTTCACATATTCTTCTCGTTGATAAAAACGAAAACTATAAGTTACTAGGGAGAAGATTTAATGATTGGATTAAGAAGGAAATTTTTGTTCAAGATATTAGACCTCACTTTTACCTTTATGAACAGAAATTTAATTTTCAAGGAAAAATTTTAAGAAGAGTAGGTTTTTTATGCCTTCTTAAATTAGATAAAAAAGAGACAGTTTTTCCTCATGAAACTACGCTTAGAGCACCTAAGAAAGACCGTTGGTATATTCTGAAGGAGACGAAAGCTAACTTAAGCCCAATTTTTGTTGTTTCTTATAAGAAATTAAAGACTCTTCAAAATTTATATCTCTTTTATACGAGAAAAAAGCCATTTATAGAGTTTAAAAACTCCGAAGGAGTTACCCACCGCCTTTGGAAAGTAGAAGAGAAAAACTTAGAGGTAGATTTATCTCGAGAGATAGAGAAAAGTAAACTTTTTATTGCTGACGGTCATCATCGTTTTGAAGTTGCCTACCGTTATTTTAAGCTTAACGGTACCAGATTTAAAGAGGCAAATTATATTTTAGCTTATCTTACTGACCCTTCTACAAGTCTGATTATCCTTCCTACCCATCGGGTGGTAGAGTTAGAGGAAGAGTTAGAGGAAGTATTAAAAAAGTTATCTTCACAATTTTTGATCAGGTGCACAAATCAGAGAGAGCTTTTATCTTACCTTAAAAAGGGAAGATTATTCTCTTTTGGTATATATACTAATGGCCTTTTTTACTTTCTAAAATTGAAAAATAAGAAAATTTTAGATAAAATATTTAAAAATAAAGAAGAAAGAAATTATCAGAAGTTAGATGTTTATATTTTTCATAAACTCGTATTAAAAAAGTTCAAAGTGAAGGAAATTCTTTATACCCACTACTTGAAAGAGTTAAAAAAGATTGCAGGTTCCTCAAAAATAGGGTTCATTTTAAGATCCCCCTCTCTGGAGACAGTTTTCTCTTTCGCTAGTAGAGGCTGCCTTCTTCCTCAGAAATCCACTTACTTTTATCCTAAACTTCCTAGTGGGTTAGTGATAAGGAGGATTAGCTAAGTGAGAATATTTAGAAAACGGTTACGGTATACCACGGTAAAGCCAAAGAAAAAGGAAATTCCCGATGGATTATGGAGTAAATGCCCTCGATGTAACCAATTTATATTTAAAAAGATTTTAGAGGAGAATTTAAAAGTATGTCCTAAGTGTAATTATCACTTTCCCTTAACCTGTTGGGAAAGGATAGCTCTTCTTACCGATGAGGAAAGTTTTAAGGAATTTTATTCAAATTTACAGTCCCTGGATCCTTTAGGATTCGTTGGTCCTAAATCTTACCAAGAGAAATTGAAGGAAGAGATGGAACGCACCTCTTTAAAAGAAGCTACAGTGGTAGGAGAGGCAAAGATTAAAAAAGTCAAGGTGGCTTTTGGTGTTACTGATTCTCACTTTATTATGGGTTCTATGGGATCGGTAGTAGGAGAGAAAATTACCCGTATTATTGAGTACGCTTTAGAGAAAAATATCCCCTTAGTAATTGTTTCTGGCTCAGGGGGAGGAGCTAGAATGTATGAAGGTATGTTATCTCTGATGCAGATGGCGAAAACTAGTGGAGCATTAGCTAGGTTAAATGAGAAAGGCGTTCCTTACATTTCCGTTCTTACCCATCCCACTATGGCAGGAGTGATGGCTTCCTTTGCTGGTTTAGGAGACATAATTATTGCTGAACCCGGTGCTTTAATTGGATTTACTGGACCGAGAGTAATAAAGCAGACAATAAAGCAGGAGCTACCTCCGGGCTTTCAGACCGCTGAATTCAGTTTAGCTCATGGGTTAATAGATATGGTGGTGCATCGTAAAGAGTTGAAAGAGACAATATCTAAATTACTATTTTATCTGTCTTGACTTATTGATTTTAGAAGTTAAAATTTAAATCTATGGCGCAAGTAAGCTTACGTAATGTTACTAAAATCTACTCCAAAAAAATTGTAGCTGTAGATTGTGTTAATTTGGGAATAGAGAGTAAAGAATTTGTAGTTTTAGTTGGACCTTCTGGCTGTGGAAAATCTACTACCTTAAGAATAATTGCTGGTTTAGAGGAACCTACATATGGAAAGATTTATATTGGGGATAGATTAGTTAATAACGTTCCTGCTAAGGACAGAAACATTGCTATGGTCTTTCAGAATTACGCTCTCTATCCTCATATGACTACTTATGAAAACTTAGCTTTTGCTTTAAGATTAAGAGGGTATTCTAAGCAGGAAATTGACAAGAGAGTAAAGGAGGCAGCACAAATATTAGGAATCGCCCATCTTTTAGAGAGAAAACCTAGAGAGCTTTCTGGAGGAGAACGCCAACGAGTAGCTGTGGGTAGAGCGATAGTAAGAAAACCTTTAGTATTTTTATTTGATGAGCCTTTAAGTAACTTAGATGCTAAAATGAGAATTCAGATGCGCACCGAACTGCACAGACTTCATCAGAAGATTCAAACTACTATGATCTATGTAACTCATGATCAAGTAGAGGCTATGACTTTAGGGGATAGGATAGCAGTAATGAGGAATGGAAAAATTCAACAATTTGATACCCCTTTGAATGTTTACGAAAAGCCAGTGAATAAGTTCGTGGCAGGATTCATTGGTTCCCCTTCTATGAATTTTATAGAAGGAAGGGTTATCAAGAAAGACGGGTATCTTTACTTTGATGAGGGAAGTTTCCGAGTAAAGATTCCTCCTGAGAAGTATCTTTCTTTAGAGAAAGGTTATATAGATAGAAAGATAATTTTTGGAATAAGACCAGAGAATGTCTATGATAAACTGTTTGCTTCTATGGCTACACCTGACAATACAGTGAGGGCTCATTGTGAAGTAGTAGAGACTATGGGTTCAGAGAATCATGTCTATTTATCCGTAGGTAGGCATACTATTGTTGCTGTATTGGGAGCAGATAATAAACCTCCAGTGGGGAGTGTCTTAGAGGTAGTATTTGATATGCAGAGGTCCCTATTTTTTGACCCTTCTACAGAAGAGTCCATTGTTTAACTTTTTTTCCTACATTTTTATTATCCTAACGGTAAGTGTATCCTTTCTCTTTTTTTCCTTTGGATTTTTATCCTTAGGAAGTCTACTGTGGGTTTTGGCGGTAATTGTGCTAATAGAGTTTTTCTTTATCAAAGCTAAAAAAGAAATCGTTAAAAGATATACTCCTTCTATGGAGGAAGTGGAGGAGAAGATAAATCTATTAGAGGAGGAGTTAAAGGAGAAGAATGAACTATTTCTAACTCTACCCAGAAGAGCAAGAAAGATTCTTTCTCTCTCTAAGGTTATAGATAAGCTTATCTCTTACATAGATAGAGAAAAAGTATATAATTTTCTTGGAGAGAAGTTGATTGATTTCTTTCCTCAAGCAGATAATATTTTAATATTCCACTTCGATAGAAAAGAGAATTTTTTAGGGCTTACCTATTCTTTCAAGAAGCATAATGTAATTATAAGAGAAAAAAGAGGAGATATTATGGATTTTTGGGTGCTGAAGCATAACCAATCTCTCATTGTAGAGGATTTCTCTCAAGATTTTCGTTTTGATTCTTCTCAGAGTATAGCTTTTCAAGAGAGAAATATTCACTCTTTTATATCCAGTCCTCTTTCTCTGGGGGAGTACATCTTGGGTGTAGTGAGAATAGAAAGTAAGAAGAAAAAGGCTTTCTCTATGGATGAACTTCGTCTTCTTCGAATCTTTACCGATGTAGGGGCAGCGGTTTTAGAGAGAGCAGTTTTGTTTCAGAGGACCAAAATTTTAGCAATGAATGATGCACTCACTGGAGTATTTTTGAGAGAACCTTTTCTGGAGAGGTTAAAAGAGGAGCTGATGAGAGCAAGAATTACTGAGACCAGGGTAGCTCTGGGATTGTTAGATATAGATGATTTTAAGAAGATAAATGATACCTATGGACATAGCATAGGAGATTTAGTTTTAAAAAAGTTAGCTAAGATTTTAGAAAAGGAAGTGGGTAATTCTGGTAATGCTGTAGCCCGTTTTGGAGGTGAAGAATTTATTTTCTTTATCGTCCATACCAGCCGGGAGGAGGCAAAAAAGTTTGCTGAAGGAATTAGAGAAAAGTTATCTTCTGCCTATTTAAGATTTAGAAGGAAGAGTATTGGTTTTTCTGTATCTTTAGGAGTGGCAATATTTCCTGAAGATGCTCGAGATTTTTTATCTCTTATGGAAGTGGCTGATTCTCTCCTTTATAAAGCAAAGAGAGAAGGTAAAAACAAAGTATGCTTTACCTATTAATAGTAATCTTTTTGCTCTTAGGAGTAATTTCTTTAAAAATTCGGAGTATTTTTTCCCTAAGAAACCATTATAAAAAGAAGTTAGCTTCTTTGAAGGAGAGAGCAGCTAATTTGGAAGAGACAGTGGATACTTTTCGTTCACAGCTTCGAAAAATAGAAGAAGCAGTTTCAGAGACTTTTTTTATTTATGAGTTAGCAGGTAAACTTTCTTCTCTCTTGGATAGAGAAAAAGTCATTACTACTTTTGAAGAAGAGCTAAATCTTCTTCCATCTATAGATGAGATAGTCCTTTCTCCTCAGCCAAAGAAAGGATATCTTATTTTTAGATTAGCTACCCAACCTCCTCAGTTTTTAAATGTAAAAACAAATTATCCTCAGGTGAAGGAGAATTTGAGAGTTATTGTAAAGATGATCAATCTTTGTTTAGAGCGAATTTCTCTTTACGAAAAGCTTCATAATCTATCTATACATGATACCCTTACAAATATCTATAATCGTCGGTATTTCTCCTTCAGATTCAATGAGGAGTTTGAGAGAGCAAAAAAGTATAAACTTACCTTTTCTCTTCTTATGATAGATATTGACCATTTCAAAAAAATAAACGATAATTATGGTCATTTAGTAGGCGATGTAGTTCTTAGGGGAACAGTAAAATTAATAAAAGAGAGTATAAGGGAAGTCGATTTTCTTGCTCGCTATGGAGGAGAAGAATTTGTGGTTATTCTTCCTCAAACTGATAGAGAGGGAGCGTTCTTGGTAGGAGAAAGAATTAGAAAGAGTATAGCTTCTGCATCAATAAAAGCATTTGATGAAGTCTTAAATATTACAGTAAGCATTGGTATAGCTAATTATCCAGTAAATTCAGTTTATCCCAATCTTCTCATAGAGGTGGCAGATAAAGCTTTATATAAAGCTAAACAAAAGGGAAGAAACAGAGTAGAATATTTTTAATTCTTATGGATAAAAAAGTAATTAGTTATCTTTTAGATTGTGCTGGGAAAAGCAAGACAGAAGTTGCTTTAGATAATCCTTTTCGGAAGATTGCTTTTGATGGAGACCAACCTCGTTTAGGTTGGGTGAACCCTCCTTCTTGGGAGAGTCTAAAGGCTTATCTGAATAAGATAGAGAAACTTGTAGAAGGGAAGGAAGAATTTATCTTCTTAGGAATGGGAGGGTCTATAAATGGAATAAAAACATTAGCTTCGCTTTCTTCTGAAGCTTCTTTATATTTTTTAGATAGTTTAGACCCTTCTGCCTTAGAAATTGTTTTAGAGAAGATAAAGAATTTAGAAAAAGTTATGGTTATTCCTATTTCTAAATCTGGTTCTACATTAGAGACCCAACTTCTGGCTACTACTCTCAGTGAATTGTTTCCCCACAAAGGTAAGAACCATTTTCTTTGGCTAAGCGATAAGGGGGCTTTCTCCAAATTAGATGATTTAGGATGGAGCAAATATCCTAAAGCTACTATTCAGATTAACGAGGATTCTGATATCGGAGGTAGATTTTCTTGTCCACACACTCTTATCTTTTTTTTACCTTTGTTTTTACTCTTGAAGAGAGATATTAAAAAATTACAGAAAATATTTCTTCAATACCTTTCCTTAAGAGAAAAAGTCCTAAAGGATGCATATAAACTTGCATATTCTTATCAAAGTATAGAAGATGGATTTTTTTCCATTATAGAGGAGGAAATTCCTCTCCAGGGTTTTGCTATTTGGGCTACTCAGCTTTTCCAAGAAAGCTTAGGCTCGAAAAAAGATAATTTTTTTGTTAAAACTGCTGTGGGAAGAAGCATTGAGGGTTTTTATCCAATTAAGTTTTTCCTCTCTTGCGAAGATAAATTTGTCTATCTTATGAGTCTTATGTATTATTTGGAGATGTTCGTAGCTTTTTTTGCTTACTTTAAAGAGATAAATTTTGTAAATCAACCCTATGTAGAAAAATACAAACAAATGATGTCTCAGCTAAGACAAGAGGATACTTTCCTTTTTCCTACTAGTTTAGAAAGGATAGTTGAAGAGATTAGAAATAAATTAGATTCGCAAATAAAATTCATCGAGGTAGTCCTCTACTTTTATCCTTCACTGTCTTTTATAGAAAAGTTGGAGTCTATTTTAAAAGAAAATTTCCCTCGGTATCCTTCTTTTGTATTTCTAGGAAGTGATTGGAACCATCATTCTTATCAAGCTGCCTATCTAGATAAGAGAACACTTTATCTGATTCTTACTTTAGACAGGTATAAACTTACTGGTCTTCCTATAAAAGAGGGAATACTTAATAGAAATATTAACACTCTCAGATTGATAAGTATAGCCACCTATAATACTTTAAAGGCTGAGAGATTATGTTTCAGTATTTTTAAACCTTAAGGAGGTGGGTTTGTATGGAGGTGAAGTTAGAAGTAGTAAAAATAGATAAGCCTTCTGAGGTAAACATTATTATTGGTCAAGCCCACTTTATAAAAACTGTAGAGGATTTATATGAAACATTGATTGAAGCTAATCCCAATATAAAATTTGGAATAGCCTTCTGTGAATCCTCGGGCAAAACCCTAGTGAGAGTAGAGGGTAACGATGAGGAACTAAAGAGTATCGCTGCAAAAAATGCTTTAAATATACGTTGTGGCCATCTCTTCCTTATCCTTCTAAAGGATAGCTACCCTATAAATGTTCTTAACCGAATTAAAGGAGTTTCCGAGGTATGCACTATTTTCTGCGCCACTGCCAATCCTGTAGAGGCGATTGTTGCTATAACTTCTCAAGGAAGAGGATTTTTAGGAGTAGTTGATGGTAGTCCTTCCAAGGGTATAGAGAAGGAAGAGGATATTCAGTGGAGAAAAGAATTCTTGCGGAAAATTGGATATAAGTTGAGCAGTTCTTAAAAAGAAATATGACAGACAATTCTTTCTTATGGATAAAGAGAAAAGAAAACTTCTAAGAAGAAATTTAGGTTGGATTTTTCTAAAAACTTTTGCTCTTACTATAGGAGTCTTCCCTCTAAAGTTTATTTATCTTTTAGGAAGTTTTTTAGGAAGGTTAGGTTTCTTATTTGCTTTTACTCATCGAAGAATTGCCTTAGAGAATTTAGGTATTGCCTTTCCTCATCTTTCTTTTAAGAAGAGAAAGAAAATCGCTCAAGATTCCTTTAAGTTTATGATTCAGGCTTCCCTGGAACTCCTCTACTTCCTAAAACATCCTTATCTTTTGGAGAGAGTTAGAATAGAAGGATTAGAGCACTTAGTTCAGGCTTTAGAGAAAAAGAGAGGAGTTATTGCCCTTACTGCCCACTTTGGCAATTTCCCTCTTATTTCTTTAAAATTCGCTTCTCAAGGGTATAAGATTAACGTGGTTGCTCGCCCTATGCGAGACAGAAAAACAGGAGACTATATCCATCAGCTCAGAACAAAAGTAGGGGTTAAGACTATATTTTCTTATCCTCGGAAGGAGTGTGTAACTGGAATTATTAAGACTTTGCGTAATAATGAAATTGTAATGATTCAAATGGATCAAAATTTTGGCACAGGAGGAGTTTGGGTGAAATTTTTTAATAAGTTAGCTGCTACTCCTACCGGTCCAGTAGTTTTAGCTATGCGTACAAAAGCGGAGATAGTTCCAATGTATATAGTAAGAGAATCTTTAGGAAAGCATCTTATCAAAATTTTTCCTTCTGTAGCGCTTGATTATACTGGAGATAAAGATGAAACAATTCTTATTAATACTGCAAAGTTCACCAAATTAGCGGAAGATTGGATTAAAAAATATCCTCCTCTATGGGGGTGGATTCATCGGCGGTGGAAATCTCAACCCTCAGATAAAATTTTGAAAAAAAGATTCAAAATTCAAAAATAAAATGAGCTTAGGTGTAAGAAATTATTGACAGCGATACAATTATGTGCTATCTTTAAAAAGATGAGAAAATTGATTATCTTTTTGCTTTTGTTAATTCCTTTTTCTGTCTATTCCCAAGTTTCTCAACAACTGAAAGAGCAAGCTTATTCTTATCGTGAGGAAGGGTATCGTCTCCAAAATATGAGAGATTTAGAGGGTGCACTTATTTACTATCAGAAAGCAATTCAAATTTATCCCTATTACTATCAAGCTTACAACGATTTAGGTGTTGTATTTGAAGAAATGGGTAAGAATGAAGAGGCAAAGAGAATGTATGAGCAAGCTTTAACTATCAATCCTCAGTATTTGCCTCCTTATACTAATCTTGCTCTTCTTTATGAAAAGTTGAATAATAAAGAAAAAGCAATATTTTACTGGACAAAAAGACTTCTTTTGGGGAAAGATAAGAAGGATCAATGGTGGTATAAAGGTCGGGAGCATCTTATTAGATTAGGTATACCCCCTGAATTAAAAAAAGAAATTTTTGAAGGAGAAATTTCTTATCTCTATCAAAAGTTAAGTTACAAGCGAGAGCAGGAAAGACTAAAGATTCTAGAGGAAGTACAGCTTCATTACAATTTAGGAATAGAAGCTTTTAATAATCAAGATTACTCTAGAGCAGAAAAAGAACTTAAAATGGCTCTTTCTTTGAATCCTCCGGATAAGAACCTTCAGATGGAGATTAGTTCTTATTATCAAAAGGTGAAAGAGGAAAAAGTTAAAGCTAAAATACGTTCCCATATTCAGGAGGCGTTAGCCTGCATTGAGAATAACAAGTTTTCTCTAGGTGCAGAGAAACTCAAAGATGCTCTATCTGTAATTTTCAGTATTCAAGAATAACCATCCTTTTACTTTTGAGCAGATATTCTACTAACTTAAATAATGGATAAAATACTGTATCTGGTAGATGGTACTTCTATATGCTATCGCTCTTTTTTTGCTATAAGACTTTCTACATCTAAAGGATTTCCTACAGGAGCAATCTATGGATTTATTAATACTTTAAAAAAAATTATTAAAAAATATCAACCTCACTATTTAGTTGTCTGTTTTGATGTTTCTCGGAAGACTTTCCGGCAGGAGAAGTTTAAAGCTTATAAAATTCAAAGACCGCCCCTACCCGATTCTCTTAAGAAGCAGATTCCTGTGATTAAGGAGTTAACTAAGGCTTTAGGGATAAAGGTTATAGAGAAGGAAGGTTGGGAGGCAGATGATCTCATAGCCTCTTTAGCCAGGAAAGGAAAAGAAGAAAATTTTAAGGTAATAATTATAGGTTCGGATAAAGATATTTTCCAACTTATTGAAAATAAGAAAATATACGTTTATGATCCTGTGAAAGACATTCTCTATGATGAGGAGACTTTTTTAAAAGAATTTAGCTTTCATCCTTCCCAGATGGTGGATTACCTTTCTCTAGTGGGAGATTCTACGGACAATGTTCCTGGGGCTAAAGGTATAGGGAAAGTAGGCGCCACTAAATTGATAAAAGAGTTTAAGACTATAGAGAATCTTTTTGATAATTTAGACAAAGTGCCCTCTTCGGTAAAAAAAATTTTAGTTTCTAATAGAGAGAATATTTTTCTCAGTAAGAGTTTAGTGAAATTGGCTTACATTGATTTAGATTTTTCTTGGGAGGATTTAGTAGTAAAAGAACCTAATTATCTTCAAGTTTATAGGCACTTTAGAGAGTTAGAGTTTACCTCTTTCCTTAAAGATATACCTTCCCCCTCTTTAAATATCAAAGTGGAGGTAAGGAAAAAAATTCATCCTCAATTCGTAGAGAAAATTAAACATGGAGATGAGCTAATTTTCTATCCTTCTCAGGAGAAGGTATACGTTACCTTCAAAGATAACTCTTTTGTTTGTGAGTCTTCTCTAGAAGAGATAAAACAACTTCTTCAAGATTCCAAAGTAAGGAAAGTATCTTATGATTTTAAAAATATTCTTCATACATTCAAAGGAAAAGTTAAATTAGAGGGTATCTGGTTTGATACCAAAATTGCTGCCTACATTTTAAATCCTACTTTAGGAGATTTTTCCCTCAAGAATCTGGTAGCTCATTTCTTAAATGTGTTTACTCAAGATTTTCCTCCTTCGGTGGCTTGCTACTTCATACGAGAATTATATAAGACCCTCTATGATCAGATAAAAGCTCAATTCTTAGAGAGGTTATTCTTTAGTGTAGAGATGCCTTTAATAGAAGTTCTCTGGGATATGGAGTCTTGGGGAATTAAAGTGGATAAAAAATTCCTTAAGGATTTTTCTAGAGAGGTGAAAGGTAAAATAGCTAAGTTAAAGGAGGATATTTATAAAGCTGCAGGAGAAGAGTTCAATATTAATTCTCCTCAACAACTGAGTAGAATTCTTTTCCAGAAACTAAAGCTCCCTCCTTTAAAGCGAACCAAAACAGGTTTCTCTACCAATGAAGAAGTTTTAACAAAGCTTGCTCAAGAATATCCTATAGCAAAGCTCCTTTTGGAGTATCGACAATTGAATAAGTTAAGTTCTACTTACTTGGAGCCTTTCTTGAGAGAGGTAGAATTAAAGAATGGCAGGATATTTGCCAAATTTCATCAGACTAAAACAGCTACGGGAAGATTAAGTTCTTCTTCTCCTAATATTCAGAACCTTCCTATAAAAAGTGAGATTTCTAAAGGTTTTAGAAGAGCAATTATTTCTTCTTTCGATGAAGGGTTAATCCTTTGTTGTGATTATTCTCAAATCGAATTAAGAATTTTAGCTCATTTTTCTGAGGATGAAAAGCTAATAGAGGCTTTCAGGGGAAATTTGGATATTCACAGACATACTGCTTCTCTTCTTTTTGGGATTTCTCCTCACCAGGTAAGTTGGCATCAAAGAGAATTAGCTAAAAGAGTAAACTTTGGAATAATTTATGGAATGAGTCCTTTTGGATTAGCTCAAGAATTAAATATCTCAATAGAGGAGGCTTTTTCTTTTATAGAGAGTTATTTTCTCCGCTATCCTAAAGTTAAGGAGTACATAGAGAGAGTTTGCCAAGAGGCAGAAAAGAGGGGATTTGTAGAGACAATTTTAGGAAGAAGACGCCCTTTACCTTTAGAGTCACTAGAAGAGGGGGCAAAAGAATTTGCGAAAAGAGTAGCGATAAATACTCCTATTCAGGGGTCTGCTGCTGATATCATTAAGATGGCAATGATAGAAATTTATAGAGGGTTTAAAAAAGAGAAATTAAACTCTAAGATGATAATTCAGATTCATGATGAGCTTGTATTTGATGTGGAAAAGAGCGAACTTCGGAGGATTATAGAACTCGCTAAAGAAAAAATGGAAAAAATTGTAGAGTTAAAAGTGCCTCTTAAGGTGAATGTAAAGGTGGGTAAAAACTGGTTAGATACTCAAGAGGTAAGATGAGGTTTTTTAAAAGGAGGGATGATGAAGATAGCTTTTTTTTCTTCCGAGGTTTTTCCCTTTGCTAAAACAGGTGGACTGGCAGATGTAAGTGGAGCTTTACCACTTTCGTTAGCTGAACAGGGATGCAAAGTTAAAGTTTTTATGCCTTTATACAAGAATATTAAGCCAGAAAAAGTCTACGACGATTACGCTACATCACAGTTAGGCAAGAATATAGAGATAATTTTTATAAAACATGATGAGTACTTCCTCCGTGATTACCTTTACACCACCCCTGACGGTGACTATCCTGATAACTTAGAAAGATTTTCTTTTTTCTGTAAGAAGTGTTTCGATATCCTTAAAAGGATAAACTTTTCTCCCCATATTTTTCATGCTAACGACTGGCAGACCTCTTTAGTAAATATTTACTTGAAAATTCTTTATAAAAATGATAAATTTTTTAATAGGAGTAAATCTATTCTTACCATCCATAACCTTGCTTATCAAGGTATATTTGAAAAAGAAAAGTTCTCTCATTTAGGAATAAGTTGGGATTACTTCTCTCTAAAGTATTTGGAATTTTACGGAAAGATTAATATTCTCAAAGGAGGCATTGTTTTTTCCGATATGGTAAATACGGTGAGTCCTACTTATGCCAAACAGATTCAGACCCCTGATTATGGGTGTGGATTAGATGGAGTTTTAAGAGAGAAGAGAGAGAGATTATTGGGAATTCTTAATGGTATAGATTATAAAGTATGGAATCCTTCTCGAGATGAATTTATTTATAAAAAATATTCTTGGCGCACTCTGGAAGGGAAATGGGAAAATAAAAGAAAATTTCAGGAAGAGTTAGGATTAAGTGTGGGGAAAACCAAGTTTCTCTTAGGTATGGTTTCTCGTTTGGCAGAACAGAAAGGGATAGATATTCTTTCTCAAGCTTTGGATAAGATTTTAGATAAACATCAAGTAGTAATTTTAGGGTTAGGAGATAAAAGATACCATAATATCCTAACTGCTAAGGCAGATAAGTATAAGAATTTCTCTCTCCACCTTAAATTTGATGAGGTTTTAGCACATCGCATTTATGCTTGTTGCGATGCCTTTCTTATGCCCTCACGATTTGAACCCTGTGGACTTTCTCAGTTAGTAAGTTATAAGTATGCTACCGTTCCCATAGTTCATCATACTGGAGGTCTTGGCGATACAGTGGTTGATTACCAACAGGGAGGAGGCGGTTTTGTTTTTTCTCGCTACAGAGCTAAAGATTTGATTGAAGCTATCCAGAGAGCTTACCGTGTTTTTTCTAAGAGGAAGGAATGGCTTCAGCTTATTAAGAAAATTTCTCGCTTTGATTACTCCTGGGAGAGAGCAGCTAAAGATTATTTAAAAGTATACCAAAGATGCCTACAGTTGCCCTAACCGGACCACTTGGAGGAGGCAAAACTACTGTATTAAATCTTTTAAAGAAAAAAGGTGCTTCCGTTTATGATGTGGATAAGGTTATTCACTCCTACTATAGGGATAAGAGCTCTTATGTATATAGAGAGATTAAAAAGATTTTTCCTCAAGTCATAACTTCTAGGGGTAGTATCTTGCGCAAAAAATTAAGAGAAGTTGTTTTCAACAATAGAAGAGAACTAAAAAAACTGGAAAGAATAGTTCATCCTGTGATTATGAAAGATTTGAGAAAGTGGATAAAAAATAGTAGAGGAAAAAGGAAGATATATGTAGCCGAAGTTCCTCTTCTTTTTGAAAAAAAGTTGCATATTCTTTTTGATAAAGTTGTCTTTGTATACGCTCCTAAACAAGTTATTTTAAGAAGAGTGAAAGAGAAGTTTGGTCTTTCTACACCTCAGGCACTTTCGTTTCTTTCTCTTAACCAGAAAGTTAAAGAGAAAATAAAGAGGAGTGATTTTGTAATTAGAAACGGAGGATCTTTAGAGGATCTTAAAGCAAAAGTAGATTATTTATGGGAGAATTTACTCTCCCCTAAAAAGAGAGGTGGTTGATGCCTTCAAACAAAAAAGAAAATAAACTCGGGTCAAAAAAGGGAGGAGTTATGGGTAATAGTAGTATGGATATAGGTACCTTAAAAGAGATGAAGATATCCGACCTTAATAAGATAGCAAAGGAGTTAGAGATTAATGGAATAAGTGGTTTAAAAAAACAAGACCTTATTTTTAAGATTCTTCAAGCAAAGGCAGAAAAAGAAGGATTAATGTTTGGAGGAGGGGTTTTAGAGGTTCTTCCCGAAGGGTTTGGCTTCTTGCGTTCCCCTAATTACAATTACTTACCTTCTCCTGATGATATTTATGTCTCTCCTTCTCAAATAAGAAAATTTTCTTTAAGGACAGGAGATACAGTAAGTGGGCAGATAAGACCACCTAAGGATAGTGAAAAATACTTTGCTCTTCTTAAAGTAGAAGCAGTAAACTTTGAAGATCCTGAACAAGCACGAAACCGTGTTCTTTTTGATAATTTAACTCCTATCTATCCTAAAGAAAGGTTTATTTTGGAGACTCATCCTGAAGAATTCTCCACGCGGATTCTTGACCTTCTCTGTCCTATTGGCAAGGGCCAGCGTGGTTTAATTGTTGCTCCTCCCTATAGCGGTAAGACTGTGCTTTTACAGAAGATAGCTAATGCCATAATGAGTAACTATTCAGAAGTAATCCTTATTGTTCTTCTCATTGATGAAAGGCCAGAAGAGGTAACTGAGATGAAGGCTCAAGTTGTTGGAGAGGTAATAAGTTCTACCTTTGATGAGCCTGCCCAACGTCACGTGCAGGTAGCAGAGATGGTTTTAGAGAAGGCTAAGAGACTGGTGGAACATAAAAAAGATGTAGTAATTCTTCTGGATAGTATTACCCGTCTAGCAAGAGCATACAATCTGGTAGAGCCTCATTCTGGTAGGATTCTTTCTGGAGGAATAGATTCTAATGCTCTTCATAAGCCTAAGAGGTTCTTTGGAACTGCTAGAGCTTTAGAGGAGGGAGGTTCTTTAACTATCATCGCTACAGCTCTAGTAGATACTGGTTCTAGGATGGATGATGTGATTTTTGAGGAATTTAAAGGGACAGGCAATATGGAGATAACTTTAGATAGAAATATATTTCAAAGAAGAATATATCCCTCCATAGATATAAAAAGGTCTAATACTCGAAGAGAAGAGCTTCTTTTACATCCTGACGAGCTTCAGAGAATATGGATTTTAAGAAAAGCATTGAACGATTTAAATTCTGTAGAAGCCCTGGAGCTATTGATTGAAAAACTCTCCAAAACTAAGAATAACGTAGAATTTTTACTCACCCTCAATAAACAAATGTGATACAATAATACCTTAAAATTTTATAGCCTTTTGAGGAAGGTTATGGGTACTTACGGAGTCAGAAAGGAGGTAGATTATGAAAAAAGGTATCCATCCTAAATATGATTATGCTATAATTTCTTGTGCTTGCGGTAATGTAATTCATACCCGTTCCACAAAAAAAACTATCAATGTAGAGATTTGCTC